>OCVV011357079.1_pt1 | contig 10104 bp, 10 predicted proteins | sample 1539721 | NCBI WGS metagenome assembly OCVV01 (sample SAMN02144230, study PRJEB22623) | gut metagenome | biome: sheep rumen | host: Ovis aries | place: New Zealand
AACAGTGGCGATATGCATAACGTTTCTATTAATTTTGTTTTTATACTTTAGTAAATTCATATTAAAAATAACCTTTCTGTTTTAACATTTTTCACCATTAGTTTATCATAATAAAAGCAATTAATAAACTTTCTATTATCATGAATGTAATAATCAACGTTCATATAAAACTTATAAATAAATATGAATTTTTCTTGAATGATTCATCTATTTTTTATATAATAAATGAGAAAAGGATAATTGTAAAGGGAGGGAGCTATGGAAGAAAAAAAAGGCACCATTATCATTATAATAATACTATTACTAATTATTGTAGGTTTAGGAGGATACATTGCTTATGATAGACTAATCTCTAAAAAAGAAGACGAAGAAATATTAACAAAAATTGATGATGTCAGTATTGATTTAAATGCTTTTTATCAAATCAGTGAAACATTAACAAAGTTAGATAAAGCCTTTAATGATCCAAAATCCAATTATTTTGCATATATTTATAATCAAAAAAAATTGGAAGCAAAAAACTTTGACTTAGGAGCAGCAATCTATACTAGTATCAGAAGTGATTTCAAAGAAGTAAATATGCTTTTGTCGATTCCTGAACCAATAGCTAAAAGTAACTTCACAAGAATATTTGGAAATAATCTGAAATATGAGCCAATTCAAGTAAACTCAACTGACTATCTTAAAATTGCCTATAATACTACTACCTTAGCGTATGATTATATAGCAGCAACAGATACCAATATTTATCCATCAGAATATATGGCGTTGAATGCAAAAACAACCCTTAAAGGAGATAAAGTAATTATCACAAGAAAAATAGTTTTTGTAGACTATGAAATAGAACCAGGAACCACCCTCGCCAGTAGTATTAACTTGTATAAGGATGAAACAAAAACAAAAAAAATAGGAGAGCTAGTACTAAAAAATGGCAAAGCTAATCAAAGAGAAATTTTAAGTAAATATGGATCGAAATTGAATACTTTTAATTACACATTTGAACAAAATACAAGTACAGAATATAGTCTTAAATTAATAGAAAAAGTGTAAAGAAGATTCCATCAAAAAGAGTAGGTGATGCAAAATGAAAATAAACATACAAAATATAGAAGTTAATTACATACAATATGGGGAAGGGAAAGATATAGTATTACTCCATGGTTGGGGGCAAAATATTCAAATGATGAAGCCACTAGGGGATGCCTTCTGTGACAAATTTAGAATTACAATTTTAGATTTTCCAGGATTCGGAGAAACAAAAGAGCCACCTGAACCATGGAATATTGAAAAATATTCCTTGCTACTAGAAGGACTTATAAAACAATTAAAAATAAAAAAACCAATCATTATGGGACATTCTTTTGGCGGCAGAGTTGCCATTCGTTATTCTGCATATAATCCAATAGAAAAATTAATTCTATTTGGTAGCCCGTGTATTCGGATACAAGAACAATTACCACTCAAAGTAAAAATCCTAAAAAGTATAAAAAAACTCCCCGGAATGAACGGAATAGCTGAATATATGAAACAATTTATAGGGTCAAGAGATTATAAAGCAGCAAGCCCAATTATGAGACAAACTTTAGTAGAAGTAGTAAATGAAGATTTGTCAAAATACGCAAGAGAAATTGAAGAACCAACACTTCTAATTTGGGGAGATAATGATACAGAAGCACCGCTAACGGATGCGAAAGAATTAGAAAAAATAATGATTGACGCCGCTTTGATAGTTTTACCAGGAACACACTATGCATATTTGGAAAACTTACAAAGTGTAATAAGTATATTAAATAATTTTATTTAGGAGGTATTTATGATTATTATTATATACATTTTATCAGCATTTTATGCAACTTTTTATAAAACTAAAAGATCACTTCATATGCTACAACAAAATTTGTACAATGAAAATAATAGATATTTAAAATGGGTAGGAAAAAATAGTAAAGAATTTTTAGATTTTGATTTATTGATAGTAGCAACATGCTTAGTTGGAATATTTGTTTTATTTGATTTAGACTTAATATCTAGCTTATGCATGTTAGTAATATCTGCACTTTGGGTTTTCATTGGATTTAAATGGAACAAAATAATAGAAAATGATCAAAATAAGAAAAAACTAGTAGTCACTGCTAGAATTAAGAGATTAATCTTTACAACAAGTGTTCTATATGCAATACCAGCAATAATTTTATTATTTCATTTAGAAAATTTAAAAACAGTTTGGATTTTACTCCTAATAATAAGCTTAATGGTATATTTAAACAAATTTGTAGCCCTTCTTGCTGTATGGATTAATCATCCTGTTGAAAGATGTGTTTACTATTACTATTTGCATAAGGCTAAGACCAAATTAAAAAGTATTCCAAATTTAAAAGTAGTAGGAATTACTGGAAGTTATGGTAAAACAAGTAGTAAAAATATTTTGGCAGATATCCTAAATGTAAAATATAATACATTACCAACACCTAGAAACTTAAATACTCCATATGGATTAATGATAACGATAAATAATCACATGGATAAATTTACAGAAATCTTTATAGCAGAAATGGGAGCATATGTTAGAGGAGAAGTTAAAGCTCTTTGCAAATTTGTTAAACCAAAATATGGTATTTTAACACGAATTGGTACAGCTCACTTAGAAAGCTTTGGAAGTGAGGAAAATATTCAAAAAGGAAAGTTTGAACTTATAGAATCATTACCAGCAGATGGAGTAGGTGTATTAAATAAAGATGATCCAAAACAAGTAAATTATGAGTTGAAAAATAATGTTAAAATTTTATGGATAGGAATTGACGCTGAAGATGTTGATGTTCGTGCTACCGATATTAAATGCAACCATGATGGAACTACTTTTAATGTAATATTTAAAGGAGATAAGAAAAAGCATGAATTTCAAACAAAATTATTAGGAAAACACAATGTATACAATATTCTTGCCGCTCTTGCTTTAGGTAGGGAATTTGATATATCAGTTTCAGATTTACAACAATCTGTAAAAAAAGTAAAACCAGTAGAGCACCGATTAGAATTAAAAAAATTAGGCAATTTCTTTATGATTGATGATGCTTATAATTCAAATCCGGTAGGCGCTGAAAATGCCTGCAAAGTTCTAGGTATGATGCCAGGAACAAAAATTGTTGTAACTCCAGGTATGATTGAACTTGGTGAAAAAGAAAACGAATATAATAAAATATTTGGTGAACAAATCAGTGAAGTAGCAGACTATGCAATTTTAATTGGGGAGAAGAAAACAAAACCAATCAAAGAAGGCTTATTAACAAAAGGTTTTGATAAAGATAAGGTAATAGTATTTAACGATGTCAGAGAAGCATATCCATACATAGAGAAAATTGCTAAAGATAAAGATGTATATGCATTGTTTGAAAATGATTTGCCAGATACATATAATGAAAAATAGGAGAGTGAATTTATGAAGATAAAAGTAGGAGTTATTTTTGGTGGGGAAAGTGTTGAACATGAGGTAAGTATTATTTCTGCCATTCAAGCTATGAATAAAATGGATGAAGAAAAATATGAAGTAATACCGATTTATATTACCAAAGATAGAGAATGGTATACAGGTGACATGTTAAAAGATATAGATGTATATCAAGACTTCAATTTAATAAAAAAATATAGTGACAACGTTGTTCTATACTACAAAGATGGAAGCTATGTTTTACAAAAAAAGAATGGCTTGTTTAAAAACTGTGTAAAAGAAATAGATATCGCCTTCCCAATAGTTCATGGAACTAATGTTGAAGACGGAGCACTACAAGGGTATCTACAAACAATTGGTATTCCTTTTGTAGGACCTAATGTATATGCTGCTGTTGCTGGCCAAGATAAGTCAATTATGAAAAGCATATGGAAAGAAATTAATCTTCCAATGAAAGACTTTACTTGTTTCTACGATTCAGACTATCGTGATAATAAAGACGAAGTTATGAAGAAGATAAATAAATTAAAATATCCATTAGTTGTTAAGCCAGCAACAACTGGATCAAGTGTGGGAATTAGTTATTGTGAAACTGAAGAAAAATTAATAGAAGGCATAGAAGAAGCTATTCAATATGATACAAAAATTCTTGTAGAAGAAGCTACCGAAAATCTTTTAGAAGTAAATGTAGCTGTTATGGGTAATTATGAGTCTCAAAAATTAAGTGAGTTAGAAGAAGTCCTAACAGATAATAAAATTTTGACTTACCAAGATAAATATGTTGGAAATGGTAAAGGTAAGTTAAAAGGAGCTAAAGTAAGTGCTTTAAAGTCATCTAGTAAAGGAATGGCTTCCGCTAATAGAAGAATCCCAGCAGAAATTGATAAAAACATGAGAGAAGAAATAGAAAGTATTGCTCTAAAAGCATTCAAAGCTCTAGGATCAGCTGGAAATGCCCGAATTGATTTTATGATTGACTCCAAGGAAAAAAAGGTATATATTAATGAATTGAATTCAATTCCTGGCAGCTTAGCATTCTACTTATGGGATGCAAAACACATTAATTTTAGTCAAGTTTTAGATGAAATGATTAATATTGGAATTAAAGATTATAAAAAAAGAATGAGTAAAACACATTCTTTTGAAACAAATATTCTTCAAGGATTTGCCGTTAATAAAGGACTAAAAGGAGGAAAGGGAAAACTCCAATAAAAATGGAACAAATATTATTACAACAACTTGTAAGAAGCTTTGAAGTAAAATTAACGAGTTTTATAACAGGAGAAAGATTACGTAATCTTGATAGCTCTAGTTTTGATAATCTTAATAGAGAAGATTTAGTAAGAAGAATTATTTGTGAACAATTGATAGGAATAGAGTTTATAAAAAATGACAATTTAAATCCATTTATAGTAATAGAAGCACTTGGGATAGCAATTGAGAGTATTGAGGCTGTTTATAAAAATCTAGAAAAAAACATAAAAGAATTCGAGTATACTATAAAAAAATTAAAAGCAGAAAATCAAAACGCAGAAGATGAAGAAGAATTAAAAGAATTAGAAGAAGAAAATAATGATAACAAACGCCATTTAAGAAACTTTCTATTAATAGAATCTGTTTTTGAGGATATAAAAAACAAGTGGAAATCGTCAGAAAATCAAAAATCAGAATATTTAAAAAAACCAAAAATAAAATTTTTAGCAATCCCATCAGAATCTGAGCCAGAGAAAACAACGCTGACGGCTTCCTTGCTAAAAAACATAAAAAATATAGAAGACCAAAAATTACTGTACAATTATTTAAATCAACTAGAAGACGTGTTGATGGCATTATGTGAAGCTGGAGGTCAAATAAAAACAAAAAAACATGGAAACGGATTACATCAAGTAGGAAATTATGTCGTATATAAACAAATTAGTAGTAATATTCGAATATTTTTTGAAAGACGAGAAGATTATATATTTGTATTAGGCGCAGTAAAAACCCATGGTAATTCCAAGGAAGAATCCAACGCAGAAAGCTTTTATAAGGAAATGCGTGATAGACTAAATAAGTTTTTAAGTGAAACAGCTTTAACAGAAGAAAACATAAGAACATTAGAAAAAAATTACAAAAAAGCAAAAACAGAATTATGCAAAATAGCAAATAACGAAAAAGATGCAGAATCTGACCTATACGACTTAGAGGCGAGTATGTTGCAATTTATAAACTTGGTTACTTCGCAAATAATGAAATTAGGAACTTCGGAAGATGCCCCAAAAATGTTAGGTGAAAATGGCACTGTGGGAGGGAGAAAACATATATGAAACTTAATAAAAAATTGACAGCTTATCTTAAACTATTGCCAACATCTATATCATCATCTATATCACCGGAAACAATAGAAAATATAGAAAAGACAGAAATTGATGAAAATTTAATAGAGTTTTTGAAAAATTATTACTTAGAAATTGAATACTCTTCTAACAATATAAAGAAAATATCATTTTATGTTAAAAATGATATACCAACGTTTTATATAGAATCTCAAACAATGCAGAATGAAAATAATAAAGAATTTCTAATAGAGAGTACAAAAGAAATAAGATTAGCATCATTTGGAGCATATCCAATCGAAATCTCAGAAATTCAAACAAAAGATGATGATTATGGGATTGGAAAACTTGGTAAAAAGTTGATAAAATATTATTCTAAAATTTCAGATCCTAATTTATTTGAAACATCTTCTGGATGGTTAAAGGTGATACAACTATCTACAAAATGGGAACCGATAGAAACTATAGATGATATCCAAAATGTAGAATATAATACTTTAAAAATATATAAACAAAGCAAAGTTTATAAATTGAAAAAAGGATTGTTACCATTAGATGGTGACGATAATACTATTGTGCCTACATTTGAAATTTTTCCATCAGGAACATCAGAACTCAAAGATAAATTGGAGAAAATGCTTGATACGAAAGTTATTGATTTTTTTAGAGAGTGGATAATATCACTACTAAGGAAACCAACATCTTCAGAAGACGATGAAGATTATGCAAACGGCAATAAAAATTATAGAAAGACCAAAAACCAAGACTAAAGCCCATTTTTAAAACTTATTTCCAGTTCTTTGGAGTTATTTGTTTAAATATTAAATGTAATTTATTGTCAATGCTCAAAATAAACTTCCTTACGTTTGTCATTGACAATATCTAAAATTTTGTAATACAAATCTTCTCCAAAAACCACTTTAAATGCATCAGTTCTTATTTTTTCTCTAGCTCATCAAGAACTTAACAACTGTAGTTGAATTGGGATTTTAATGATATCTAGGACAGTAAAATGGACATTTGGCAAAATAAATGATAAAATAATTCTACTATTTGTTTTAATGACACCTAAAAAGTCTAATTGTAATACATTCATGTTTAGGTTTTTGTGAATATAAACAAGATAGTTGAGATAAGTATGACCAATTCTATCAATCTCATTGTTAGAATAGTCATACTTTTTATTATGTTTTCTTTTCTTATATTTAATAGTATAAGGAAAATTAATTCTTTTAGTAGTGAATTTCTATCTACCAATACTATTTATAGTACAATCACAATTTTTTGAAACAAAAAAAGAACCAAATAAGTTAGGTTCCTTTATCTTTAAAATGGTGCCGAAACAATAGATATATTCGAAAATGTTTGCGATATAAACATTTACATATTTGGCAGAAAATATCCGGCAAAATATCCGGCAAAATATCCGGCAAAATATTAGGCAAATTAAAAATAGTATGTTAAAATGGAATTGTAGTATTGGAGGTGCGGTATGATTGATATAATTGAAAATTCAAGAATAGAATTTAAAGTGAAATTCGTTGATGATTTAGAAGAAACAGTAATTGGATTTTTAAATAGTAAAGATGGTGGAATCATTTATTTAGGAGTAAATGATAATGGTAAAGTTGTTGGATTAAATAATAATCTAGATTTATTACAAAGAAAAATAAAAGATAGAATTATATCTAATATTGAGCCATCGGTTTTAGGATTATTTGATTTAGAAGTATTAGAAGAGAATAATAAAAAATATTTAAAAATTACTATAGCTAGAGGTTTAGAGAAACCATATCATTTAAAAGGTATGGGAATGACTCCTGATAGTTGCTTCATAAGAGTTGGAAGTTCTAATGAAAGAATGGATGATCATTTAATAAGTAAAATGTTCAGAGAAAGGACTAGAAATTCATTAAAAAATATTATTTCTCCAAGGCAAGAATTAACATTTACTGATTTAAAAATCACTATAAAGAAAAAGGCTTTGATATAGGTAACAATTTTGAAACACAATTAGGATTCTTTACTCCTGATGGTAAATATAATTATCTTGCATATTTACTTGCTGATGAAAATACTATATCAGTTAAAGTTGCTAAATACGCAGGTGATGATGTTGATGAACTAATGGAAAATTATGAGTTTGGATATTGTTCCTTAGTTAAGGCAACCTATCGTGTATTAGAAAAGTTTAGAGTTGAAAATAAAATATATGCAAAAATTACATATCCTGAAAGAAAAGAACAGCCAATGTATGATTATAATGCTGTAAGAGAGGTTATTATAAATGCTTTAGTTCATAATGATTGGGCAACAGAATATCCACCTAAATTTGAGTTTTTTAGTGATAAATTAGAAGTATCTTCATTTGGTGGGATACAAAGTGAATTTACTGAAGAAGAATTTTTGGAAGGCTATTCAGCACCGAAAAACCCAGAATTAATGAGAGTATTTAGGGATTTAGAATTAGTTGAACATCTAGGGACTGGTATTAGAAAAATACTAAAAAAATATGATAAAAGTATCTATCATTTTTTCCCACATTTTATAAGAGTTAGTATTAGATATAACCAAAATGAGTTTAAATACGAAAATATTAAATCAACCATTGCTTTTGAAGGTTTAACAAAAATACAAGAAAGTATTGTTAAATTATTATTAGATAAACCTACTTTAACACAACCTGAGTTAGCAAGAATACTTGGAGTTGGTGAAAGAAAAATAAGATATAATATGAAAGAATTAATTGATAATAATTTTATAGAAAGAATTGGCTCTAATAAAACAGGAGAATGGATGGTAAAATCTGAAAAATAACAAAAGAATGGAGATATATTATGGATGACAAAAATAAATTAGCTATTGATACATATAATCTGATTGCAAGTGAGTACGACAATGAGTTTGGAACTGATTATAGTGACGTACCTTATATTGACAAATTTCTTGAATCTTTAAATGGTAAAGAAATATTAGATATAGGATGTGGTCTTGGAAATTTGACTAATTACATGAATGAACACGGTTTTAATGTTATAGGCATTGATTTATCCGATGAGATGTTAAAAATTGCGAAATCAAAATATAAACATATTACATTTAAAAAAATGGATATGCGAGAGATTAATATAGATAAGCAATTTGACGGAATCAGTTTGCTATATTCGTTATTTCACCTTACAAAAATGGAAGTAGAAATAGTTCTTCCTAAATATTATAATTTGTTAAAAGAAAATGGAAAAATGCTAGTTATATTACAAGATGGTGATGGCGAAAAAGTAGTTAAAGCACCCCTTAATAAAAATTTATCAATGTTTGTAAATTACTATAATCTAGAAGAAATCACAAACATATTAAAAAAGCATAACTTTAACATTATATATTCTACATATAAAAAAGGAACAGAAGGATCTTTAAGCAATAAAAAAATTGTGATACTTTGTGAAAAACTATAATTTTTTTCAGTATGTTTATGGTGGGAGTAATTCCACGTTGCTTGCTTATTTATAAAAATAAACGTCACACTATATTTAGTGCGACGATTTTTTCTTATGGTGGGCTGTTAGGGATTCGAACCCTAGACCCACTGATTAAGAGTCAGTTGCTCTACCAACTGAGCTAACAGCCCATTTATAAGATACGTATCTATTTTAACGTAAAATAGAGTAGTTGACAAGTCTTTTTTTTCTTTAAATGTAATTTTTTCTATAAAAATACATTCAAAACAAAAAAATTCAGCAGATAAAAAAACAAAAAGCATAATAAAATAGGTCAATTTAATAAAAAAAATATAGAATTTGAAAAAAAGATAAAGAAAAATAAAAAATAAACTTGACTTATTCTACTTTTTTATAGTATCCTATTATTGCAACTGAGAAAAGCACCAAGAAAAAATAAGAATTTATTGATGTGGACCTGTAGCTCAGTTGGTTAGAGCACACGCTTGATAAGCGTGGGGTCACAGGTTCAAGTCCTGTCAGGTCCACCATTTTACGCCTCAATAGCTCAGCTGGTTAGAGCACTTGACTGTTAATCAAGGGGTCCTAGGTTCAAGTCCTAGTTGGGGCGCCATTTTATTTGGCGAGTTGGTGAAGTGGCTTAACACACTGCCCTTTCACGGCAGCATTCACGGATTCGAATTCCGTACTCGTCACCAAAATGATTATAACACCATCAAGGTGTTTTTTTTATAGGAACAAAGTTTTTATTGACAATAAAACTTCATTATGTGATAATATATGTGCGGACGCAAACTGGAGTAGTACTCAAGAGGCTGAAGAGGCGCCCCTGCTAAGGGTGTAGGTCGGGCAACTGGCGCGAGAGTTCAAATCTCTCCTACTCCGC
>OCVV011019345.1_pt1 | contig 10103 bp, 9 predicted proteins | sample 1539721 | NCBI WGS metagenome assembly OCVV01 (sample SAMN02144230, study PRJEB22623) | gut metagenome | biome: sheep rumen | host: Ovis aries | place: New Zealand
TGCAAAACCAGGGTTTTGTTGTTTTACAGGCACTTTGTTATTTTCAATTTCCTCTTCGGTAGGGTCTTCCAATTGAATAATACTGTTACCATCTGTAACTTCATCTATAATTGATAAAGTTTCATCAACATCATCTTTAACAACCCAAGCATTAATAGCTTTTGTACTGTTAGTTTCACCAAAGTAAGAATAGATTTCAGTTCGTTCTTTTTCTAGTTCTAATTGTTCATTTATCACTAATAAGTGTTCTTTTGAACGTTGACCAACTTCACCTATATCTTTTAAACATTGTTTTCTTTCTTTTTTCAATTCATCTAGTTTATTTTTAGAAGCTTCGATGATTTCATCAGGTTTTCCACTTAAACCTGTTACATCTAATTTTTCAAATTCTAAACGTCTTAAAACACTAGATATGTCTTCTTCAAATTCACTTGCTGTAACAATCATAACAGGTACATATGTTTTGTCACCATCTGAAGTGGAACTTCCTTCAAAAATTTCTACTCTTTCTGTGATGTCTTCTATACCTTTTTTAGCTTCAGATAGATTTTCAGTTGGAATTCTTCCAGAAACAATTTTTGTATATTTTGTTTCTTGTAAGTGTGCAAAATCTATATCGAAACTTTTTAATTGATTAGCTACATTTAAAGATTCTTTATATTTTGTTTCTTCAGCACCAATTTCATTTATACGAGATTCAATTGGACTGAGGACTGCATCAACTTTATTAATGATTTCATCAGCTTTATCAACTAATTCATTGGTAGGTAAATTTTCTACTTCTTTTGAATCAATTTTTTTAGGGCTGATAAATCCTTTAACAACATCAACCATACTCATAGACTTTTCAGCAGATTTTAATGTATCTAAAATACCATTACATTTCATGGATAAAGATGCAATTCTACTGGCAAGTGGGTCTTGTTTTGATACATCTAACCCTTTAAATTCTTCATTTTCTTGAATAGATTCAGTTAAATCTTCAATTTGAATATAACCTTTTTCGTGAAGAACATCAATAACAGGTTTAGTGTACTGGTTCAAAGTTACTATGCTTATTTTTTGCATTTTTGCTGGCCTAAACATAGTAAAACCCCTATAATACAGTGTCAATTATTATATCAGCTGCGGCTTCAACATTGTTTTCAGAACCTCTTAAAGATTCTTTAATGTTTGAATCAGATTCGTTGGAAATTATAACAGCTTCTTTACCAGCTTCTTCTTCTTTAGCTAATAACATATGTTTAGCTTTATCTTGAGCTTCAGCTTTTGCTGCTTCAATAGTTGAATCTACATTTGCACGAGCTTCTTGGATCATTTCAGTTGATTTTTTATTTGCTTCTTCAACAATACTATCAGCTTCAGATTCAGCTTTACGGATAGTATTGATAGCGTCAGAAATACTTACCATTAATCAATCACCTTTTATATGATCTTTTTTCATTATAATTACATCCGATAAAATTTAAATTATAAAAATTATTTTAAAGTTATAACGAATGTATATGTCTTATTATCCAATTATACAAAAAAATATTAGTTATTTCAGCTATCACCCCAATATAGACATGAGAACTTAAAATTTAATAAGAATATTCAAAAATATTTCTTTCAAATTTTTTATCAGTTCAAAAAATATATCTTATAAGAATATATATTTGCTTTCATTAGTTATATAATTTTATTTAAAAATAAAGACAACGAATAAAACAAGATTAAAAATCATCAAATTAGAATACTTTAAAAAAAATATATTAAAAAATAGTAAGAAAAAAAAATAATTTCATCATATTTAAATTAACAAAGTAAAAAAATAAAATGTGAAAAATTAATTATTCATTCGTACAATAGGTTTAGAAAGATGTCTCCTAGCTTCAGTAGGTACTTCATAAAAACCTTCTTCAATATCTCTAGGAATAATTTCTTTAATTTTTTCAGAAGAACGAATTTTATTTCCACATTTTGGACATTTATAACCTTTATTTTTACCTGCAGATTTCATTCTTTTACCACAGCCACAAATAGGATTTAAATAATTATACTGTGGAGCTAAGGTTATTAGTTCAAACTTTTCAATATTAAAAGTATGATGTTCATTTAATCCACCATACAATATTAGTTCATCACCTAGACGTAATTTTCTGACAATATTTCTAAATCTTTTTGTAGGTTCAAAAGCAGCGCATTCAAGAGTTCCAGTATTATCTGACACTTTAAAGAAAACATGACCTCCCTCAATATCATAAGGATTTTCCACTACCTTACATTTAATTTTATAACAGGACTCATTTTTCATATCTTTAATATTTACACCCGTTTGAATATGCATATCAGTATGTTGATTAGTTCTGAATATACAATAATCTTCAATTTCTTCATAACTGACAACCATATTATGTGCCTGTTCAACTATTTCTGCAGAGTTACCTCTAATACCATACAAAACAGGACATGGTGTATGAGGTTCTATAGCTGTATACTTTCCTTCAATATCAATGTTATCAAAAGTTTCGGGATATGTTTTTTCATTCATTAAATATATACTGTCTTGGTCTAATTGACGTTTTTTACCTATATTTTCTGCTTTTCTATATGCTAAACATTCAAATGTTTCATCAGTTAAATCAATACTAATAGACGCAATTGCACCAATGATACCTCTGCCCTTTTTAAACTTATGAACTCTTGCACCTATTTTTTCAGCAAATTGTTCTGCATAATCAATAGTATAAATTGAAAATATAGCACCCATAGCATAATCCTTCATTTCTTGAGTAATTTCTCCTTCGTAGAATATTACACCAGGATTAGTGTTAATCCCATCAAACATAGAATATTTTTCAACATTATCCAAAACAATTTTTTCAACTAATTCAACATCTTTATGATTTTTAAGTTCAAGTACAAATGATAATGCACCATTACCCCTAGTTTTATATCTTGCAAAAGGATTTAACCGTATTAATCTAGGATAATCCAAAGGAGTAATATCGTAATTTTTTAATTCTTTAATTATAATATGTGTTAAATAAGTTGTACACATACCTTCATTAGAATCCGTATCATCTATACCTACATGTAATAAAATATTATCATTCAAAAAAAATACTTCCCTAAAATTAGTTTTTAGAATAATGATTTATTATTATATTATATTATAAAAGAAATACATATTATATATTATGAATTTAGATAACACTGCTATAAATCGAGAACAAATATTAAAAGAGATAAAAAACTTACTGAAATCCTATGGATTTAAGACATCAGACATATATGATAGAAGTTGTTTTGATTTATTAGCCAGAAAAAATGACATTTTAATCATCCTAAAAATTCTTGTTAACATAGATAGTTTAACATCAACACAAGCAGAAGAGTTATCTAAAATAGCCGGAACATTTTTAGCAAGCCCCATAATAATAGGTTTAAAATCCAAACATAATTTACTAGAAGAAGATGTGGTTTATGAAAGGCATGAAATTCCTGTTATTACTCCACAAACTTTATGCAACATTGTTGTAAATGATATTCATCCAGAAATACTTGCAAAACGTGGCGGATTTTATGTTAAAATAGATGGACCTTTACTCAAACAATTGAGAGAATCAAGAAATTTATCTTTAAAAGAACTTGCAGACTTAAGTCATGTATCAAGAGAAACAATTTACAGGTATGAACAAGGAAACTCCCAAACATACCCTGAAACAGCATTAATGATTGAAGAAGTTCTACAAAGACCCATCACATTATCAATAAATGTTCTTGAAAGTGATAAAAAAAATAGTTTAGATAAAATAATCCATGAACCAATTGAATTAATTAAATTAGGTTATGATGTAAAAAGTTCCAAAAAAACACCATTTGATGCAATAAGTGAAAGTTCAGAAAAAAATAAAGATATAGAGAAACTTCAAGAAAAATTAGAAAATAAACTTGATGAAATAGAAAAAATACGTAAAGAAATAAACAAGAAAACTAATCAAAATAACATCCTTATCACAAACATGGAACGTAGCAGATCTGAAAAAACTTTGAACAATATTGCTCAAAAAACAGAAGACATATCTTCAGTCACAGGTTATGATGCATTATTTGTACTCGATAAAGAACATGAAACCGAATATATTAACAAAATACCTGCAATATATACATGGGAATTAAAAGATATGGACAATATGGATGATTTATTAAAACTTATTAAAGAAAGAAAAAATGAAGCTGGAAATTTATGATTTATATTCATTAATTATAGAAAAAGTTTCTTCAGCTTCTTCAACTTTAGCAACCCCCACACATACACTGTCAATATAATCAACAGTAGAGATAAATTCATAAGCTTCTTTTGGTTTTAAAATTCCTGTTGCTAAAGTTCTATTTGCAATAATTTTTTTATCTATAACTGAGAGCAGGTGATTGATTTTTTCCTTATTTTCATTATTTAAAAAATTACAATCCATCATATATCCATAAAAATTAAATGGTAACATTATTTCATCAAAATCATTTGCAAAATTAGATTCAACTATTTTAGGAATGTTTTTAAAAGGAGTTCTTGTCTCAATTGCAGGTATAAAACCTTTAGATTTAATTTCTTTTAAATAATTAGAAATAATATCATAATTGTTATCTTCAATATTCTGATCAACAAAAAAACCATCCAACATTATAGTTGTTGTATTATATTTTGAAAAAGTTTGTAAATCTTCATCAAACTTATCTAAATTTGTTTTTCCTATAACTTCCCATTCATTTCCATTTTGTATAGAAAGATCCAATGCTGTTTCTAAATCATCTGAACGGTTTAAAAGAATTTTATGAACACCTTTTTCATAAGATTTATCTAAAATCTTTTGAATATTTTCTGGTTGTTTTTCAAAATCTAATTCATACAATCTTGTTCTATGACCAAATTGTGGTGCAAATATAAAAGGGGAAGTACCCAAAATAATTTCGTTAAAAGTCATGATATCCCATTAATTGTTTCTCTATTATTATTTTTATAAAGAATAATTTAAATCTTTTTAAAAACTTTAGTATTTATAGTAAAAAAAACATAAATAACAAATGAATGTTAAACCATTATTGTATATAATTTAGGTTTAAAAGTATTATTTTAGTTTATTATAATGAAACTATTACGTATTCATAATTAAAGAAAGGAGAAAAACTATGCCAAAAGTATTAGTAGCTGATAAAATTAATGAAAAGGGTGTAGAAGTATTAGATGGATCTGCAGAAGTAGTAAATGATCCTACAATAACCCCTGAAGAATTACTTAAAACAATTGACCAATATGAAGGTATCATAGTAAGAAGTAGAACTAAAGTTACAAGAGAAGTAATTGAAAATGCAAAAAATTTAAAAATAATTGCAAGAGCAGGTGTAGGTGTAGACAACATTGATGTTGAAGCTGCAACTGAACATGGAATATTAGTAGTTAATGCACCACAATCTACATCAATTACTGTAGCAGAACATGCAATGGGTTTAATGTTATCTTTAAGTAGAAAAATAGCCATTGCAGATGCATCAGTCAAATCAGGTAAATGGGAAAAAAGTAAATTCATGGGAATGGAATTACGTAATAAAACACTTGGTGTAATTGGAATGGGTAGAATTGGAAGCCAAGTAGTTAAAAGATCAAAAGCTTTTGAAATGGACGTAATTGTATATGATCCATACATAACTGAAGAAACAGCTAAAGAATTAGGCGTAGAAATAACAACTTTAGACGATTTAATACAAAAAGCTGACGTTATGACCATACACGTACCTTTAACTCCAGAAACGAAAGGTTTAATATCCAAAGAACAACTTGCAAAAATGAAAGATAATGCAATTATATTAAACTGTGCTAGAGGTGGAATCATCAATGAAGATGATTTATATGAAGCTTTAAAAGAAAGACCAGAACTTAAAGCAGGATTAGATGTATTTGAAAATGAACCATTAGAAAATAGTCCATTAGCAACATTAGATAATGTTGTACTTACACCACATATTGCAGCTTCTACTAAAGAAGCACAACGTGATGCTGCAATAATAGTTGCTAAAGAAGTTAAACAAGTTATTAATGGGGAAACACCAAGTAATGTGTTAAACATGCCCTTAGTTGATTCAGAAACATTTCAAACATTAAAACCTTATTTCAAATTAACAGAACAATTAGGTAAAGTCCTAGTACAAACTACTTCCCAAAACATTTCTGAGTTAAACATAGTTTATAGTGGAGAAATTAATGGTAGATCCAAAGAACCATTAACAAGAGAATTATTAAAAGCATTCTTAAACCCAATATTATCAGAACCTGTTAATAGTGTAAATGCAAGAACTATTGCAAAAACAAGAGGTATAAAAATCACTGAAGGTGAAACTGAAGATAGCGGAAGATATGATGCTACAATCAAAGCAACCGTAAAATACGATGACAATGAAACAACAATTGAAGGAATTGTTGAAAATAATGTACCTAAAATTATTTCCATAGATGGATATGATGTTAATTTAATTCTTGAAGGATTAATGGCTATGATTAAATATGTAGATGTTCCAGGTACTATTGGTACAATTGGCAGCGTTTTAGGTAACCATGAAATTAACATTGGTGAAATGCAAGTTGGAAGAGAATCAGCTGGTGGAGAAGCAGTAATGGTTCTAAAAGTTGATCAGGAAATTACTGACAAAGCAATATCTGACTTAGAAGAAATTAATGAAATAGAAGTTGTAAAATCTATAAAATTATAACTTCCTTATTTTTTTTAAATTAAAATACAGAATACCTTTAATTACCAACTATTATTAATATTGATTTTTTATAGAATGTTTTATAAAAATATTAAACTAATTTTGTAATATACTTAATACAAGAAAAAATTATTTAAAATTAAAATTGTTTCTGAAATAAAAAAAGTTTTAAATAATAAAAAAAAGATTTAGAGGAATATTATAAATTATTTTTCAATCGTTCATTTTCTTCTTTTAATCTGGCAATATCCCTTTCCATTTCCTTAATTTCACGTTCTATTTCTTCAGAAGTTTTTTGTGGTTCTTCTTTTTGAGTTTCTACAGGAATTTTCTGTAATTTTGATGCTGGAATTCTTTGAGGAGTTAACGTGATTACTTTAGAGTTGTTTTTAATATTCTTTGGAACTTTTTTTACATTAACTATTATTTCATCAATTTCATCATTAGGTGTTTTATCAGTTCTTATATCAACATCCACCTGATCACCAGGTTCATACTCTGGAGGTAAAGGAATTGCTTCAACATATTTTTTTCCTTTGATTTCAAATTCTAAATTTAAAGTAGCATGTTTTTCTTCAGTGTTTTCTTGTTTTTGATTATTTTCTTCATTAGTCAATTTAATATCCTCCTCTTGTAGTAATTGATTGTTATTATCTTCAGTTTCTTCATTTTCTTCTAATTTTTTTAATTCTTTAATAAATTCTTCATCAAATAATTCTTCATCCAAATCCAAATCTTCCCACTGTTTAATATCTATTTCTTCACCCAAATCTTTTACAACAAATGATGCCGGATTTCCAAATGAATCATATGCTTTAATAGTAGACTCAGAATATGGTCTGCATATTATCATGTGAAAATAACCATTTTTCCCGAAGAATGTTATGTCAGCCTGTGATGGATTTGCACTTGGTCCAGGATGGCTATGTATAGAACCAACAGCTTTTGTAGTAATTGGCATCATAAAAACCTCCATAACTGCACTACTACTAGAAGCTTTGAAAGGTAAAAAAATCAATCCTTTTATCTTTAAAATATTATTTTCTATATCACCTGATAATAATGCAACATATTCGTTTGGATCAGCATTAATTGCAATTTTAACTATTTCATCTATTACTCTGTAATCAATATGAACTTCATTTATTGATTTATCATTACCAAAAATCTTTGTTAATGCGTTATTAAAATCCACTATTTCATCCCCTAAAAAAATTGAATATTAGTTTTTATCAAGTCCATTTCTAAATCAACATATATCTCTTTTTTATTATTTATATTATCCTTTTTAGAATAATTTTCACCAGTACCTGATTCATTAAATTTATATACACATAAACCTCGTTTATGCCATGTAGGTACCTTTGAAATATTTATTCCATGATTATATAATAAATCATGAATTTCAGATTTTTTTAATTTATATAATATTTCAGAAGTTTCTTTATTTGTATGAGTTTTGTTTAAAATATATTGAGCATAACCATTTAAACAATTTCTCCAAGCTTCATCCTGCCTCCATTTGAAATAATCTTTAATATGCTGTGAAGTTGAAATGATCCTACAATCAAAAGATACAGGTTTTATAGTGGTTAAATCAACATCAAACTGATTTTTATTTAATAATAAATGTTTCATAAATGATGAAGATATAAATGAAGAGATAACTGAATTAATTTTTTCTATTCTTCCATTGAAAGGTAATTCTTCAAACAATATGTTAATTTCATCTGAGAAAGTATAGACATATTTCGGATTAAATTCATTAATCAAATCTTTTGATACTTCAATGAATATATTTCTCAAACGTTCATCAAAGGGTTTTTCAAGATTTAATTGCTTAGTATAATTGGAAAAAGATCTACCATCTACTCTAAGAATAATAGGTATGTCAGGTATAACTTTTAATTGAGAAAATTGTTCATAATTTTTCAAAAAACCACCTTAAATGAATAATAAAGAAAATTAAAAAAAAAGTAGAAAAATAAAGAATCTATGAAACTTGTTCATAGACCATATTGTAGTTTAAACATTTGATAATATTAAGTTCCTATTTGAATAGTATCTGATAACTTGTTTAAAAGACTTGCTGCTGAATAAGCGGCCAATAAACTAGTTTTAGGATTATCAGGACTACTTACATTTGATGTTACAGTTACAAATTCCCCAAATGTTCCTTTTAAATGAATTTCATGAGTATTCCTATCAATATCAGGATCTGCAATAATTTTTACATCAGCATCCATCCCAGATGCTAAACTTAATGTTGAAGAAACATTAATATTTTTTGGAAATTCTTTAACAGCATCAGATGCTTTTCCATCAAATAATACAATTTCCTCTTCACATTCATCTAATCCTAAAGATATAGGAGGTTTTCTTGTAATTAAACTTACAGATTCTATTTCCCCCATTTTAGCTGCTTTAACTGTATCAATACCAGTTATAGCTCCGGTAGGCAAATAGATTTTAGCTCCAGATTTTTTAGCAATAGATTCCAATTGAGATTTAAAATTTTCATCCAATAATGCACCAACACTCATTATAATTACATCAGTTCCACTTTCAAGTATTTGAGGAACTGAATCTCTAACAGCTGCTTGTGATGCAGATTCTAGAATTAAATCAGAATTTTCAATTAAATCCTCTAATGAATCAAAAGTTTGAGCATTGATCATTTGTGCCAATGATTTCGCATTTTCTAAATTTAAATCATAGAATGATGCCAAATCTACATTAAGTTTATTGTTTAATTTGAAATTAACTAATGTCTTTGCTATCGATCCACAACCCATGATTCCTATTTTCATTAATTATCCCCATTAAGATTTCATAACAGGTTTTTTAACTACTGTTCTTTTTTGTGCATTAATTCTGTTTTGTTGAGATGTTTGATATTGAGTAAATTTATCTTGGTCTACTAATATAACATCACCAACGGCAGTGACAACTTCATATGGAATATCAATTATTCCTTCAGTTTTTACAGGGTTAACATCTTCTTCTTCAGGAACTAATCTTAATGAATTTCTGAAAACATCTTTTAAACCTACATTTCTATTGTCATCAGTTAATGCTTTAGTTTTGAAAAATGAAATTCTTCCTTTTTTAATGTTTAAAACTACTTCGCTTACTCTTCCTATAAATTTTCCTTCAGTATTGTAAATATTTAAATTGTAAAATGTAGATAAATTTACCATATTATCACCAAATGTTTTATTTCAATGTAATTAATGATATATCTTTTAAAAGTTTTCCAAGAGTGTTAGAAAGATTTTATATCCTTAATTAAAATTATTAAAATAATAATTTCTAATCTATTTATTATATGTTAAACATATTATATAAATTTATTT
>OCVV011303881.1_pt1 | contig 10103 bp, 5 predicted proteins | sample 1539721 | NCBI WGS metagenome assembly OCVV01 (sample SAMN02144230, study PRJEB22623) | gut metagenome | biome: sheep rumen | host: Ovis aries | place: New Zealand
GATAGGCTTGCCCTCGAGCATGTTAACTGCTGCCTGGAGAGATCCGCTTCCCTGTCCCTGAGGATCCTGGAATACTGTCATGGACATGTCGCCGCTCTCGATTGCCTCTGCGCCGTCTGCTGTACAGTCAACGCCGACGATCTGGTAATCTTTAGGATCCATGCCTGCTGCCTTCAGAGCCTCTACAGCGCCAAGTGCCATAGCGTCGTTGTTAGCGATGATAGCGTCGAATTCCTCTACGCCCAGAAGCGGGGAGATCATATCCTGTGCTGTTGCACGGTCAAAGTCTGCTACCAGCGGATTTCCTGCTACGTTGTTGCATTTGATTCCGTTTGCTTCAAGAGTATCGATAACACCGTCAGAACGCTGCTCGGAGTGGATCAGACCCAGAGTTCCTTTAAGAAGGATATAGTTAAGCTCTGTCTTGTTATTGTCCTTGCACCACTGAGTAAGGTACTCGCCCTGTCTCTGTCCTGCTTCAAGGTTGTCAGATGCAACCATACATGCGTTCTCGTTCAGGCAGGAAAGATCTGAAGGAGCGATGTTTACGAATACGACCTTCATGTCGCCTGCAGCCTCGATACACTGAGGAGCTGTCTCGGAGTCGATCAGGTTAACGATAACAGCATCGTCGCCGCCGTTTGCGGAAGCCTCGATGTACTGAAGCATCTTGTTTGTATCGTTGTTAGCATCCTGTGCTGCGAAGGAAACGCCGTACTCTGCTGCCTGGCTGGAGATAGCCTGCTCTACGGAGCTTCTGAACTCGTCACGTACAGACATAACAAGTGTCATGTTGTATTTTGCATCGCCTGAAGGAGCGGCTGCTGTAGAACCGGAAGCTGTCTCTTTTGCATCAGAAGCAGCTGCTGTGCTTCCTGAAGAAGAACTTCCGCATCCTGCCATCATAGCCATTGCCATAGTACCTGCCAATAATCCTGCTACTAATCTTTTTTTCATATTTTTCTCCTTTTTGCTAAACCGCAGACCCGATGCTTTCGTTATTTCTCCGGCATCGAACAGCCTCCAAAGTCTCTTGTAAACACTTTTTATCCAGGCTGTCTTATGTGTCTGCCAAACTACCCCGTAAGGATCATACATAAGAACAAATTGCAGCTGCGGACAACGATCCGGATCTGTCTGTATTCCCGATGCGCATCCCGATAATACGCCCGGAACGTTGTACTTTTTCTTAGAACTTATGTTTTGCCTTGTATGCTTATTTTACCGCCGAATTGACAAACAGGGTAGGATTTTTTAAGACTATATTTATGTAAAAATACAGAAAAAACGCAAATCAGTTGTATTTTTTTTACGGGGATAAAAATGAAGCCTTCAAATTTGGAAGATGTTTACAAAAAAAGAAACCGTGTGAACATCCGGAGGGATTCTGCTGAAACAGCCTCTGTGTTCACACGATTTTTGCCCCGGTATAGGAAATCTTAACAGTCAGATCATGAAAAGGACATCGCAAGAACGTTCCTGCAATAAAGATGACCTGCATCTCAGGCCGGATCCTGAAAATGTTCGCGAAACGCGGACGGGGTCGTGCCTACATATTTGCGGAAGGTCCGGGTGAAATAAGCGTTATCGTAAAAGCCCATCATGGCGCCTATCTCATTGATGGGAAGATCGGATTTCGCCAGAAGATCCTGCGCTTCGCCGATCTTCCGGTGCGCGATGTATTTGGACGGGGTCATTCCTGTCTCAGTCTTGAAAAATTTCGTGAGATAATAGGAACTGACCTGAAAATGCCGGCTCATATCCTCCATGCTGAGGTTTTCCCGGAAGTGCTCATTGATATAAGAAAAAATATTTCTGATAAAGGTCTCGCTTGGCTGCCGAACGGTTTCGTCCAGCTGCATGCGCCTCTCAAGGCGTTCGAGAGTCAGCTGCAGAATGATATTGCCAAGAGACTGGCAGATCGGATCTTCGGCTCCTTTTTTTCCAGTAAGATCATACAGCGCCACGAACAGATTTTTCAGCGGCTCAAAATCATTTTCAAAGAAAAGGTGTGCATTTACGCCTCTCTCGAACAGTGTGTTCTCCGGAAGGTCCGGCAGTTGTACTTTATTAAGAGCACAGCAATAGCTTATCTTTGAACCCTTCTGGACAGGGGATTCGCCGTGAATGATGTCCTGATTACAGATGATCATACTGCCCGAATGCAGATAATATTCGTGATTATCCACAATGTATGAGCCTTCACCCTCCACCACGAAAAAAAGCTCCAGGAGATCATTGTGCGCATGGAGCAGCTGAGGATGATTCATATGATATTCGGCGTCAACAAAAGTCATGTTATGATAATGAGCCTGAGGAATATCGGAAAAAGCGGATCTCATTCTTTTTAACCTCTCTAAGTGATGATCACGACTGTGCTTACGACCCGAAGGAGGAAGTTTCAGTCATAACTATATGGATAGTATAACATAAAAAGTAGAATTCCGCGGCGATTTAGATTAGAATTAATGGAAAGGCGCCGCCGGAGGACCGGTGGACAGGCCGCAGGAAAATGCGGCGCAAATCTGCTCAGGTATAGGAAAAAAGAAAAATGAATATTTTAAATCTGGAACATGTGACAAAACGTTATGTTTCAAAAGAAATAATAGAAGATGTTACAATAGGGATCGAAGATACAGATAAAATAGGCGTGGTAGGCATCAACGGCACCGGAAAATCCACTTTTCTTTCCATTGTGTCCGGCGCCGGGGAGCCGGACGAGGGTCAGGTGATCAGACGTTCCGGGCTTCGGATATCTTATCTGGCGCAGGAGGCGGCTTTCAACGAGGAAAAAACAGTCCTTGAGAATGTGCAGGAAGCTGTCGAGCGCAGTGAAGATTACTGGAATACTGCCGGAGAGGCCAGATCTATGCTGCTTCGTTTCGGTATTGAAGATCCGGATATGCTTCCCGGGAAACTTTCAGGAGGCCAGAGAAAGAGGGCTTCTCTCGTGGCGGCGATCCTTACGCCCTGTGATCTGCTGATCCTGGACGAGCCCACAAATCATCTGGATCTGGCTATGATCAGCTGGCTTCAGGAGTATCTGCAGCATTATCAGGGAGCCCTGCTTCTGGTGACACATGACCGTTATTTTCTGGACAGTGTGACCACACAGACCATCGAGCTGGACAGAGGAAAGGCATATCGCTATGAAGGAGGCTATAGCAAATACCTGGAGCAGAAGCAGGAACGACTGAATTTCGCAAGAGCGGCGGAGCGAAAAATGGCTGCGCTTTACAGACAGGATCTGGAGTGGATGATGCGAGGCGCAAGAGCGCGCTCCACAAAGCAGAAGGCTCATATTGCCCGGTTCGAAGCGCTGCGCGACAGAGAGAAGATCGTCGAGGAGAGGCAGGCGGAGCTTGCGTCGCTTCCTTCCAGGCTTGGAAACAAGGTCATTGAAATCAATAACATTTCCAAATCCTACGATGGAAAGCTTTTGTTTGGCAATTTCAGTTATTTGATGGGAAAAACAGACAGGATAGGGATCATTGGCTATAACGGATGCGGAAAGACAACGTTGCTGCGCTGCCTGACGGGACAGATCCGTCCGGATGAGGGAAGCGTTGAAATAGGCCAGACGGTGCAGATAGGGTATTTTGGACAGGAAAATGATCTGCCGGATGAGAAACAGCGTGTGATCGATTATATTAAGGATACAGCCGAATATGTACGGACGACGGAAGGACTGACAAGTGCCTCGGCCATGTGTAATAAGTTCCTGTTTGATCCGGAGATGCAGTTTTCACAGGTGGGCAGGCTTTCCGGAGGCGAAAAAAGACGTCTCTGTCTGCTGAAGGTGCTGATGGAATCGCCAAACGTGCTGATCCTTGACGAGCCGACCAACGATCTGGATATTCAGACGCTTCAGATACTGGAAGATTATCTGGATCATTTCGCCGGCGTGATCATTGTGGTTTCCCATGACCGTTATTTCCTGGACAGGGTGGTCACCAGAATATTTGCATTCACAGAAACCGGAGTGCTGGAGCAAAGCGAGGGAGGCTACAGCGACTATCTGCTTCATGGGGGAAAAGTACCGGAGGCACAGGACGCGGTCAGGACAGCGCAGCAGGTAAAAGGACAAAAAAGCAGTCAGGCGTCAGAAGCGGAACCGGGCGGAGATAAAAGAAATAAAGATGTGCAGAGGGACAGCCGCGGAAGAATCAGGCGGCCGAAGAAAAAACTTTCATACATGGAACAGAAGGAGTATGACTCCATCGAAGGAGAGATCGAAGCTCTGGAGGAAAAATGTGCCGAACTGGAAGAAGAGATGATAAAAGCGGCTTCGGATTATCCGAAACTGTCGGAGCTGTCCCGCGAAAAAGAAGCGGCGGATGAATTGCTGGAACAAAAAATGGAAAGATTTCTGGAACTGCAGGACATGTTAGATTCGTTTAACGAACAGAAGTGAGACAAGCGCTCGGAAAAATGCGAAAAAGAAGCGGGTCCTGTCAGAAAAAGCAGGTGCCGGGATCCTGTAAAAATGAAGCGCGGCGATATGCCATGGATCGCCATGAACATATATGGAATAAGGAACAAAGATATGTTAATATAGGCTATATGTTTTTCGGAGGAGAAGATCCGGGAAGAAAGATCAAGCCGCCCCGAAGGAGTCATGAAGTTATACGGGTGATTTCCCGACGACACGGCGTTTCGAAATTACCATATATTAAGCAGGTAAACTTCCCACATGGCATTTTTTGAAACAGTCCGATCATGAAGAGGGAAGTTTTAGTGAGTAATATAAAAAGAGGAGAGAGGTTTAGAATGAGTGCGACAACTAATCTGGGGAGAGACATAGAAAAGATAGCTGAAATGCTGGAGAAGAATATTCCGGAGGATATAATCCTGCAGCTCTATCCTGCGGATCTGGTGGAACAGGTGAAGGCCGGAGCTGAGAAACTGAAGGAACAGGAGCAGGCAGAGGAGGAAGCCAATTACCGCGTGATCGAGGAGGTGTACGCCAGAACAGCCCTTGATGATCATTATTTCATCGAGGTGCCCGAGTCTGGAAAAAATCCGGGAACAGCGGGCGAAAAGAAGGGCGTATGGCTTGGAAAATATGACGGAGACATCAGAATTTTTATCCCCGATGCGGATATTAACAGGCCTATGGGAATACCGACGGAAGTGCTTCTGGCAAACGCAAGGATGATCGCGGAGGAATATGAGACCGTTACGGCAGACGCCATGGGAAATCTGATCGTGAAATCGCCTTATCCGGACGCTTATATGGGAGAGCTGCCGGAGGGAAGGATCGCCGTGGATCAGTGCGTTATCGGACCCGAGCTGACAGTAGAGCTCTATATGGAAAAAGAGATACATACGATCTGGATAACCAGAGGAGAAAAGAAGATCTGCCAGGGAAGCTGGAAAAACGGAAAAGCGGAGCCGAGGATAGCGAAGCTGCTGAATCAGGAGTATCTGGCAAAAGCAATAAGAGAGGGCCTGTTGGAGACGAATGAGAAGCTGGTGGTAAAAAACAATACGTTTACGATCGAAAAGATCTGACGCCTTTGATGAGCGGACTTTGTTATGTCATAGGAAATTACGATCATTTCCTATGACATAAACCCTCCGGGGGATGCACACGCCGCACAGAGGAAGGCAGCAAAGCTGCCGTGCGGCGGCGCGCAAAGTCCGCTCGCGGACTTTGTTCTTAAATAGCATACACGCGAAGAAATGGTGATAATTACCTAAAAAAGGCAGTTGTCACCATTTTTTAATGACAAAATGCACACATTTTTGGGTTGCGGTAAGGTGAGGGGTTAAGTAGAATATTTATTAACAAGGTAAGCGGCAAGGTTTCTTTTTTGGGGTTTGAGCAACAGGAAAGCGTGTCTTATGTCTGATCGTGGCGGAAAAAGAACAATACTTACTGCCAGGCAAAAATCGATCATCCGTATTCTGGCAGATATGGAAGCGAAAGCGATCACCGTAGCGGCGATCGCGGAAAAGCTTGATGTTTCAAAGAGGACCATACTTCGGGAAATTCCGGTCGTCGAAGACTGGATGGAAGAGAATGATTTTATTTTCAGTCGTAAACCCGGCGTGGGTCTTTCCATCGATGAGAATGAAGAGAACATCTGTCTGATCAAAGAGCTTTTAGAGGAAGAAAAGGCAGACAGTCAGCGCAGCAGGGAGGAGCGTCAGAGTTTTCTTCTGGGGATTCTTCTGTTTGAAAATGAACCTGTGAAATCACAGTATCTGACTTCGAAATTCAGAATATCCGACAGCACATTGTTTTCTGACCTGGATACTTTAAATGAATGGCTTCAGGAATATCATATGCAGATAGTCCGCAAACCCGGGGTTGGTATAAGAGTCGAGGGGGAAGAATTTAATCTTCGCCAGGCCATTACCAACGCCGTGTTCGAATTCTGTGATGTAAACGTTATGCTGCATGTCAGCGAAACCGAGGATGAAAAGGAACTGGCAGAATTATCCGCGAATCCGCTGTTATGTTTCTGGCAGATGGACAATATACGTCTGGTCAGAATTCTGGCGGAAAGATGCGAGGCGGGTCTAAACATTACTTTTGCGGATGTGGGCAGGATAGGTCTGATGATCCGGCTGGCTGTCATCATTCACAGAATGGAGAGCGGATTTTTTATCACGGAAGCTCCTGAGCTCAGGGATCGCATCACGATCATGGCAGAACTGTCAATGTCAAGGATCATGGCAGAACTGATAAGGATCGCTGCTCTGGAAAATAAGGGATTATCTCTGGAAATTCCGGAGGCAGAGATCGATCACATGGCAATGCTCATTACGGTGACCCGCGTAAAGACACGAGGCAACGTTCTGGATAATCCCAGACAGGTGATAGATATTCATATGGTCATTATGTCCATGATAGGCGTCGTGGAGCAGCTCACAGAGCTCCCTCTTAGTAATGACAGGACATTGATTGAGGATCTGACGCATCATGTCATGACTATGACCAGGCGGCTTTCCGCCGATGTGATACTTTCCAGACCGGAAATAGATGACCTGCGGAAAAAATATCCGGGAATATATGCAGCGTCGGAGGCGGCGTGCAAGATTCTTTCCGAATGGATAGCTCCTTATGAGATCCGTGAGTCGGATCAGGGATATATCGCCATGCACTTCATAGCCGCGGCGATCCGGATCGAAGAGAATGATCAGAAGATCGCAGTCGCGGTGGTATGTCCGGCCGGCATTGCAAGCTCAAGGATGCTGGCGTCGGGGCTCCGGCAGAAATTTCCGAACCTTGAAGTGAAAAAAATCATTTCAGCGTTCTCATTGAAAGCGGAGGATCTTTACAGGGACGGAATAGAATTGCTGATATCGACCGTAAAGATCTCAGTCGATTTTCCGTATCTGGAAGTGAATAAGATCCTGCAGGCCGGCGACCAGGCCCGCATTCAGAACGAGATCAATAAGATAACGCAGGAACGTCTGCTCAGAAAAACATCCGCAGGCAAAACCTATGTATATAATGATCTGACGCTGGAGGATGTAAAAAAGATCTCGGCGGCCGGAACGGAGATAACGAAGCTCATTGAGACTTTCGGACTGTGGGATATTGAAGGTGCCGTCGCGGATCAGGAAGAGTTGTTCAGAGCAGCGTCATTGTTTATGGCGGACGGAAATGCATCAAATGCTCTGGCAATCGCAGAGGGATTTCGCCGGCGGGAGAGCCGTGGAAGCACATATATTAAAGAAATGAAGATCTTTCTTCTTCACTGCCGCGCGGCGGTGAAGGGGCACAGCAGACTCGGGTATGTGAGGCTGAAACAGCCGTCCGTACTGGCCGGCGGGCCTGTGGAGGGCGCGATCTGTATGCTGGTACCCGAAGAGCAGAAGGATACATTTTATCTGGATATCATCGGCAGGATCAGCGAGCTGCTGGTGGAGGAACCTGGATTTCTTACAGCACTGAAGCGTGGAGACAAAACCGGGAGTGTCGACATGGCGGAGAAAGTGCTGCTGAAATATTTTAACCAATTGATAAACTAGTCAAACATGAAGAGGAGATGAAAACGTATGAAAAATGGAGTTCAGAAATTTGGTAAGTTTTTGTCTGCAATGGTCATGCCTAATATCGGTGCGCTGATCGCGTTCGGATTTCTGGCAGCGCTGTTCATCAGCACAGGATGGATACCGAATGAAAGACTTGCGTCGATCCATCCGATCATTCTGCAGTATCTGATCCCGATCTTTATCGCATCCACAGGCGGAAAGATGATCGCCGGCGACAGAGGCCGCGTGATCGGCGGTATCGCAGTCTGCGGCGCCATTGCCAGCAACATGGAGATCACAATGCTTATGGCAGCCATGGTAATGGGACCTCTGGCAGGCTGGGTCATCAAGAAATTTGATGATTTCATGGCAGACAAAATGCCGGCTGGTTTTGAGATGCTCATCAACAACTTCTCAGTAGGTATCCTCGGACTGCTCCTTGCTATCCTCGGATATCTGGTAGTAGGACCGGTCATGAGCGCTATCCTGGCAGTTCTTTCCGCGGGCGTTGATATCCTGGTAACAAACCATGTGCTTCCGCTGGTAGCTATCCTTCTGGAGCCGGCAAAGGTGCTGTTCCTGAACAATGCCATCAACCATGGTATTTTCACGCCTATCGCTACAGAGCAGGCTGCTGAAGCAGGAAAATCTATCATGTACATGCTCGAGACAAATCCTGGTCCGGGACTCGGCGTACTGATCGCATATGCTCTTTTTGCAAAAGACCAGACAACGAAAGATTCCGCACCGGGCGCGATCATCATTCATCTGTTCGGCGGTATTCATGAGATCTATTTCCCGTATATCCTTATGAATCCTGTTGTTATCATCGCGCCGATCATTGGTAACATGTGCGCTATCTTCTATTTCAATATTATGGATCTCGGTCTTGTGGGACCGCCTTCACCGGGTTCTATCATTGCATTCCTTATGATGTCCGGATCCAGTATCATACCGAACCTTATCGGCGTTATCATCGCGACAGTAGTATCCTTTGTCATCGCGATGCCGATCGTTAAGATGTCTGACGTCAAGAGCCTTGACGCAGCACAGGATGAGATGGCAGCCATGAAAGCTGAGGCAAAGGGACAGGCACCGGCGGCAGTCGGCGAAATTAAAGCTGCAGGCGAAGTGAAGAAAGTCGTATTCGCATGTGACGCAGGAATGGGCTCATCAGCAATGGGCGCTACTAAATTCCGCAACAGGATCAAAAAAGAACGTCCCGACCTGACAGTCATCAACACATCTGTGGATAACATCCCGGCAGATTGTGATGTGGCAGTAGTTCAGGTAACACTTGTAGACCGTGCGGCAAAATCTGCTCCGCAGGCACAGATGGTAACGATCGGAAACTTCCTGGCAGATCCAAACCTTGACGCGCTGTATAAACAGCTCACATCAGAACCTGCTGCAGCAGCTCCGGCTCCGGCACAGGAAGAAGCTCCGGCAGCGCCTAAGAAGGCCGTTATGGACAAAAATGGTATCAAGCTTGGACTGAAATCAGTTTCCAAAGAGGAAGCGATCCGCGCAGCCGGCGAGCTTCTTGTAGAGCAGGGATGCGTAGAGCCGGCGTATGTTGACGCTATGCTTGACCGTGAAAAATTAGTAACTACATATATGGGTATGGGTCTTGCCATTCCTCACGGAACGACACAGGCTAAAGGAACAGTAAAGAAAACAGGTATCGTGTTCACACAGTATCCTGACGGCGTGGATTTCGGCGATGAGAAGGCTCAGCTCGTAATCGGTATCGCAGGTATCGGCGATGAGCATCTGGATCTTCTTTCAAAGATCGCGGATACACTCGACGACGAGGAAGTCCTTGAGAAAATGAAGACGACAACAGATGTTGACTGGATCCTTAAAACACTCTCATAATATGGAAATGATCTGAAACTGTCCATATACTCTTACAAAATACGCGCTCGCGGGAAACAACAGGTTTTCCGCGGGCGTGTAAGTGCAGTTTCAAAAAAGATAATTGCGAAGCTCCTTGCAGTTAGGAAATTTTTTGATGATTCAACCGGCTTCCGCGCAAAGAACTTCTATGTATTCACTTCATCTGCGTTTAATACTCGCGAAATCATAAACTCGCTGCGCTCAGGCAGTATGAT
>OCVV011240693.1_pt1 | contig 10102 bp, 9 predicted proteins | sample 1539721 | NCBI WGS metagenome assembly OCVV01 (sample SAMN02144230, study PRJEB22623) | gut metagenome | biome: sheep rumen | host: Ovis aries | place: New Zealand
CCCGTAGCATGGTTGTGTGTACTCTCAATCATATCTTCCATACTTTTGCGCCATTCCTCCAGAGTATAGCATTGCGCTATTTCCTCCTCGGTAACGATGCGAGGTTCGTGTGGGATAGACTGAAATACTTCGGGGTGTTTGCCGACAGTCTCATACTGTACACTAGGCTCACTGACCCCATTGTGATCTTCTATTGCGTCGTTATTTTCCATGATTCTATAACGGCATTCAACCCCAATTATTGTATTGGTCAACCTTTTCCTACCTATTTATTTCAAAGAGCGCTCGGTTTATGTTTTTTTGCCGAGGCCATCCCTCGGCGTGGGTTCTTCGATCCTTCTTCGGTCTCTCGGCGGTGCCAGCCTATTCCATCGGGCGTATCATGCTTTCGATAAAGGCAATCTCATCCGTCCAGGGGCGGGAACAGACCTACATGGGTATGTACGATGTCTGTAACCAGTGCCGGAGGCACTTACTCTCAATAACCCCGCACAAGCGTGGGATCGCGACCGAAGGGAGCACCCCCTTTTAAAGCGCAGTGTGGGGTAGGTCAAGATGTGTGCGACAGCGTCTCGGAGAGACGCGCTCTCAAACCCATTACAATATTTCCCCCAATCTCTCGTTATCTTCACATGAGTTATATCCAGTCTTTCTATCATATAGTGTTTCGTACATATCGGAGTGAGCAGACTATCGCCATCGAGCACGACCGAGAGTTCTATGCGGTCATCATGGAGCAGACCAACAGTCTGCATGGGAAGATTTACCGCATTGGCGGTATGCCCGACCATGTGCATATTTTTGTTTCCCTGCCTGCCACCATCTCTGTCGCTCAGTATGTGCAGGCTGTGAAGACCTTTACGAGCAAGTGGCTCAAGGCAAATCCCGCTTTCCCTCATTTCAGTGGATGGGCGCACGAGTATGCTGCTTTCTCTTATAGTATACACGACAAGGACAGGATAGTGAACTATATTAAGGGGCAGAAAGAACACCATAAAAGAGTCAGCTTTGAAGAGGAGTACCGTGCCTTGCTGGAAGAGAGTGGGCTTGTCATAAGAGAGGAGTACTTCCTCAAAGACTGATGGATTGAGAGCGCGTGCCTTCGGCACGCAGGCGAGGACACGTGTCGCATGCCCCCACACTGCACCTTTTCGGGCTTGTGCGGGGTTATTGAGAGTGAGCCCCTTCGGGGCTCTGGCTGTCGCATCAACTTGATACATCATTTCCACTTCTTTAGGTAATCCATCGGCAAAGTAAGCCTATTCCATCGGGCGTATCATGCTTTCGATAAAGGCAATCTCATCCTCCGTCAGGCCGTATTTCCTGTACAGCATCTCGTCTGTCCACGGATGGGAGAAATCTTGGAGGGGGACGAATTTATAAACTTTTGACATCGCGTGTTGGGAATTCTTATGAAGTAATACCATAAATCTGAATAGTCTTGTTTTTATGTACGATATAACATTCATGCAGATGTCTTTACATTCAAAAGGACCAATTACAAGATAACTTTGATTACAGACGGTATTGGGCTCTCCATAAAAAGGTGTGGACAAAATAGAGTGAGGGAAAGAATCACTTCCACTACCAGCTTCTCCTATATAAACTTTATGTCCTTGAATTAAACCAAAACCCTTTGTTATTTTATCTTTGGGGACAAAGGAAGTAGTCCCTTTATACTCTTTTTCATTGCCACTAATGTACATGACTAAATCAGTCTGACGTTCCCTATTTTTTGTTCCTTTGTAGCTAGTAATTATTCCGAAGGGAGTTTGGGGACTCACCAAGGTGCTGAAGGATTCTTCTTTGCCTGAATATACTTTATGTAAAATTGTTATAGACTTATTATATCGAATAAAAGTATCTGCAGATTCCTCCAACAGAGGTCTTGAAAGTATAGTTGTTTCAACCCCTTTATCATGATTAATTACTTTACAATCACCTCTATGATCTCTATCCCATAAAAAGTAACAAATACCTGCTTTGATTTGAACTCCAGGGAAGATTTCAGTAGCATCGGGAAAATCACTAATCACTCGAAGTCTATTATCATGCAGCATTTCATCTCTAAACTCATCAAGTCCACGACCTCCTGCATACCATCGGGCTGGTATAATCATACATAAGTATCGAGGGTTTAGTTTCTTTGCTTGTTGTACAAACTTATGATATATTGCGATAGCATAGTTCTCTTTCTCAACACCCACATTCAATTGGTACGGTGGATTACCTATAATTACGTCGAATTGCATATCTTTCTTGAATATTTCTTTGATGGATTTATGGATAAATGGATAGGCGTAGGTCTCATGGCTGTCGGTGCGGGCGTACTCTCCTTTGCTGGCGCCGCAACGTTCGCAGCGGCTTTGCGCATTCCATGTGTGGTGGCAGCGGTCGTACCGCAGGTTGCCTTGCTGGTCGTGGAAGGCGGTGCTGACGCTGTACTCGCCGTTGGCATGTTTGGAGCAGTAGAGTGTCCGACGGCTCATCTCAGCGGTGAGGTCGGTACAGGCGATGCCGAAGACCTGCTTGGTCATAATATGGTCGATGCGCTCCTGCAAGTCGGGAATTTGCTCTTCAAGTCCTGCCAGCAGCCGCTTGGCAATCTCCCTTAAGAAGACACCGCTCTTGCTGCAAGGGTCAAGGAAGCGTGTCTTGGGGCTGCGGAACAACTCCTGCGGCAGCAGGTCAAGCATCCTGTTGGCCAGCTCCGGCGAAGTGAAGACTTCGTCGCTACTGAGGTTGGCCAAGCAGTTCAATATGTCCGGTGAATATTGTTCTTTCATGTTCTTCATGTATTTTTACACGAATTGCCATGTAATAAACCATATAATTAATGGATAATTCGTGTCAGAATTCATCGTTTTTACATTAATTATCATTTAATTAATCATTAATTTGACCATATAATTAATGGATAATTCGTGGCAATTCGTGTTCAACATTAATCTGATTGCGTGTACAATTGAGTGTAGTGGACTGGAGGATACGACCGCACAGGCTCGTCGAAGCTCTGCGCCTCGCCCTGCTCGTCGAAGAGAGAATACTGGTGTGTTTGGTTGACAAGGAAATCAAACTGGAAGTCTCGTCGTGAGAACTGCATACTCCCCGCAATAGGTGTCCACTCGCAGAAGGTGATGGGCTTGCCGTCGGCAGTTCGATACGTCAGTGCATCCCCGCAGACGATGTTCTTCTGCAGCATATAGTGGAGGCTCTTCCCATAGTCGCCTAAATCCCCTATTCGGTCCATTTGACCCACAACCTCGCGATACAACCTCTCCCGACAAGCCCCGGCATTGTCCTCCAACAGTTCAATCCCATAGCACGACCCTACGGCAATAAGGCTTTTAAATTCCCATTCTGTTTGAGACTTGATGTTTTCAATTAAGGAAAGCTTGCGGCGCAGAATCTCGATAAGGAAATTCCCGTCGCCGCAGGCGGGTTCAAGAAAACGGCTGTCAAGCCGGAACGACTCGTCCCGCACCAAGTCGAGCATAGCGTTCACCTCGCGCGGATTGGTGAACACCTCGCCGTGTTGAGCCACCCGCTGGCGGCTCTTGATTTGTGATTTTGTGTTTTCGTTGTCGGGCATAAGAAAATCGTGGAACTTTGCTTATGTCCTCTTAGGTGTTCCACGACCTGCCCGACAATTAAGTAAAGCCCACGATTACTCGTGAGCGTTTACCGCTTTACATTGTCGGAACTTGCTTTGTGGAACTTCAAGAGGACAGTTAGAGCGAAAACGCTTTATATTATTTCTATTATTTTTCTAAATCTTTTTCTGTATCAATTAATTAATTATTAGTTATACATTAGTTTATTTACTGCAAAAATACATTTTATTTGATAATAAAGTCTTTCGGTTTCCTAATAATACAACGTATAATAGTTCTTTCCTTTCACATTATCTTCTCCTGCAACGATGTCTGCATTTGGATTGATGATTTTCACTTCAAAATCTTTACCTAATTTAAGAATGTTCATTTTTGTTACAGGTTTCCTGTTGGCAGCTTTTGGCACAACATTTACCTCATTGTTAAAACTACCATGTTCTTCTTCGTATGTTTGTCTGTAGGTTTCAAATGCTTTCTTTTGTTCTTCACTATCACAAATTATATTTGCTAATTCGTTAATTTGTAATACTTCTTCTGATTTTAACAATTCTACTGTTTTTTTTGCTGTAATAGCACTATCCATTTCTGATTCTTCTTTTTGAAGTTGAACAAAACCGGCAAACATGTCCACTAATTTGGCAGTTTGATGATAGTCGTCATTGCAATCTGTAACATGGAGAAAATTATCCGCCCAATAATGCGCATCGTTTTTTGAACTAGTGTTGTCTACTACAGTAACCTTGTAACCATCTTCCTTATCTACATTAAATACTATGCACCCTTTTTCTAATTTTTTTAAGCTCATTCCCATCTCAGGAGAAAGGACAAGATGGTTTTTCTCCATTTTTACTGTTAGAACGGTTTCCATGACCTCAGACTTGAACAGACCTATTGCATTTGTCTCTACCCCATCTATTTCACAACCTTCTAATAACACAACATAAAACTCACCTATTTTAATGTTGGGATGAATGCTTTGCTCATATAGGTGACGTGCTAAATTGTTGGCCTGTTTTACTAAGCAACTCTCATCATTAAATATTTTGGAAACGAATCTGTATGTTGGATTTAACTCCAAATCATCAATATAAAAAAAATGTTTCCAATCATCAAATCTGAATGACGAATTGATTAAACTCAACAGATGTTCTTCAACGCCATCCATTTGGCACAGACTATCAGAGAATGAAACTCCGTCGTCGTTGCTTTTATTTCCTACTCGCTGCACAACGGCAGCCTTGATTTTTCCAATCTTTTTCATTAGTTTTTATTGATAATATGCGAAGGGATTAATCCTTCACCATTTCTGAATTCGTAACGTGTTTCAAAAGTACTTAAGTTTTGCCAATATTCCGTTCCTGCGTGTTCTATCATGATGATTTGGAAATGCCCTCTACTAGTCATTTCACGCATAAACAAGTCTGTAAGACGAAACGCTTCAACAAGTTTCTCTTGATCATCATTAGTTATCATCTGATTATTGTAACCACCTCTCTGGTCATTTTTGTCAGCATAATAAGGTATGCTGGGCTGGTCAATGAACAAGAACTGGGGAATATTATTATTTCTGTTGTTCAACAATAGATCATGTAATCCGAAGAAATAACATAGATGTAGAAACATATAATTTGATTTGCTGCCAATATTTGATTCGGCGAACTCGCCCTCCTCCCTTTCGAGCATTAATATATTTTCTTCTATGCTGTAAACAGGTTTGTAGTCGCGATAAGCTTCGGAAATACCTCTTTGATATTTGAAATACTTGTCTATTTTTTCGTTCAAATTATTTATTGCGTTGTCGTTTTTGGCTTTCAGCCGTTCAAGTTTCTCTTCTATAGAAGAAATTGTTTCACTGCATTTTACCAACATTTCCTCAGATATCGTTTGTTTAGGCTCCTTGGTCAATTCTCTGTCTATACGGTCTGCCAGAAGAATTGCTCTACGAAGCCATATGATGTCCTTCTGGTCTATCTTATATGGATTCAATCTATTCCATTCATCCCTCAGTTCTTGCTCTTTTTTTTTCAGTTCATCTCTTTCTTTAAGATAATTATCGGGAAGTTTCATTTCTGGGACATAACTCTCTTTTATAGATTGCCATGCCTCAGTAAGTTCGTTGAGCAGTTTGCTCGTTTCTTGATAAGTCATCAGTTCCGACAAATGCTTCTTTATGTAGTCAAGGGGCATCAGGCTTTCACTCTGTCTTTCTAATCTCTTCTGGTAGATTCGATATTCTCTTTCAAGCGATTCAAAATAGCCAAGTTCTTCACGCACAACCTCTAATTCGCTCTCAACATGTTTGCGCTGCATATTTGTTTGTTCGTCTTTGAATTGCATATTGCAGTTATCCACTATTGTTTTAACGTACTTCGCCCATGCTTCAGGTGTGTCACCAATACTAGTCGCATCATTCAGCCCTAACTCATCTATTTCCTTTATTATTTCTAACTTTGTTATTTCGTATTTCTCTTGATATTCTTGTTCTCTTTTTTGAGCTTCTTTCCTCTTATTTTCATCTCTTTGAGCAGTTTTTAATTCATTCTCTAATTCTTGTCGTTTCAGCTCATCTACCCCGATGGCAAGCTTAAACAAGTCGTTTAAAACTTTCATATAGTCGTTCTTCCTAAAGAAACGGAGATCCTGATATGTATTCTCAGTGGCAATAATATCTTCCGTCAAATAGTTGAACATTAGATTATGCCTGTAATTTAGCTTAACCTTACTTTCCAGTTTCAGTTTTTTCGGAATGTTGAACAATTCATTCATCTTTATCACCACTTTTGATCGTATGTCATTCAACCCTGCTTCTGGATGTTCGGGTAGAAATACTCCTTTTCGGAAAATTGCTTTCATCTCATCTGTCTCAATTGTTTGAGAAGGCCTAATTATGGTGTACGGCTGTTCATCAATATAAAAGACCAACCCGTACCAAGCTACATTCTCGTTTATGACATCTTTTACAATAGCACTTCTTTCCGACAGAAGGCAGTAGTCAATGATTTTCAGCACTGAAGACTTTCCCGTAGATGAATTACCTGTTATGACATTCACCTTGTCTTGATAAAAATCAAGGTCACGAGTTCCTTGTTCTTGTTTGAACCATAATCTAATTTTAGAAATATAGAAATTCATAACACAATATTCAAATCTTTATATAATGTTTTTGTACTAGTAGCTCCCAAAATGTTTCTTAAATTGATTACCGCAAGTCGAATTTTACTTAATATTCTATCATCATGATTTATTATATCCAAAAGCATGGACTCTCCATCTACTGTCAAATCATACTCACCATTATCCTTCTTTTCAATTTTTCCTCCGAGTAACAACATTGTCATGGCATTTAAGAACATGGGTTGGAATTCTCCAAATTTCCGATTGATAGCACGATAATAAGACGATTCTTGTATTATAAAACTGTGATAGTCGGTATATTCTACCAATCGCTCCCTTATAGCTTTGTCAGAAGTTAGCACCACAAACAAGTAGAGTTTGTCTATTATATTAACATCCATGCTCAATGATGCAAGCACTGAATATATCACAACGCATTCATTGTTTATCAACCTGTCCATCCTGTCCTTTTTGTTTAATGAAAAATAAACGCCAATCTTTGTGCCAACCTATTAGACATTCATCCGAAAAATAATAAAAAGCGCCATTTGAAATAGGTCTTTCCAACTGTTTTTTGCACAATTGTAATTTATAGTCTCTAACATCCTGCAATAATTTCTTTGCCCTCTTCAAAACAACATCTTCTGTAGCATCCTCCTCTAATTCTCCATAACTATTGTTAAAATGGTCTTCCCAAAAGTCCAACGCCTCTGTTCGAAACAAAATATCCTCTTTGCTCAAAATTCTGGAATTTTCATGCAAATCATTATAATGATTTTTAAAACTTAAAAAGTAGCTAGCATATTTTGCGATTTTGGCTGTATCAGTTTCTTTCAAGTCGTTGATTAGTAGTAGTTGTTTAATGCAGATGAGATCAAGAAACTCTTTTTTGTAATGTTCCATTGTAATATTAAAATCCAAATCATCCTCTCTATGATATTGAAACACACGTATAAAGCGTTTCTTAAACTCTTCGAAAGTGTATCTCAGAGGTTCTCCTTGGTCAGCCTTTTCGAAGAAGTCCTTTACGGCTTCTGCGAAAAAATCATCAAACACTTTCTCGGCATCTTTTTCAGGGAAAAGAATATTGTCTGATATATGACGAATGCATTCTTTCTTTATATCATTTTGATTTTTTGTTATAAAAGATATTCGTTGTAAAAATTCCTGCCTTAATTCAAAACATTTTAAATCATCAATCATCATTTGAACAGAGCGGTAAGTTGTCTGTTCATCATTTACTTTGACACTTTTAGCCGACCTTCCTTCTTGAGATATTTCTTCCAACAATTCATCAGTACATTTGGCATCAGCGTTGATATGTAATTTGTTGCACAATATGCATAGTTTATTATCAGTGACTTGCATATTGCTTACGAAAATGAATTCATGTTCATTTATGTATTGCAACATTTCCTCTTTTGTTCTATTAAGGCTACTTGCACCAATGATTAATTCACGCCACACATCAATAGCCTTCCACAATGCTGATGACCTATTAGTTAACTTTGGATTCTTCCCATTTGCACTCGCAATTGTATGCTTTGCCTGAAGGAGTGTGATAAAATTTCCTTTTTCTATAGCGGCATCGTCCCATTTCTCAAATGATACTTCCTCGCCCCTTCTCATTGTAAGTAAATGATAGAGAAAACAAAAAAACTGATAGGTGAATCCTGCCACCTTGTCCATTGCAGAGTGCTTCTCCTCTACCGTAAATAATTCCTTTGGCTCTGTCATATAAATTATACAATGAATAGTGTATTCCTAATAATATCCATATTACTGACTTAAGGTGTTCATATTGACATCGTATATTTAGACATTTTTATCCATTTTCATGCTGCAAAGATACGAATTAATACCGAATCAACAAAATCTAATTTTGAAATTAGCTGTATGTGAGATTCTCCCATCGCTGGCGGGCGACTTCAAGACCTTTGTGCAGCTGGCGTTGCAGCAGTTCTTTTGAAGGCAGTTCGGTCATGTACTGCGCCACTTTGATGCCGGATTTGTCGAGTTGCAGCAACTCTATTTGCTCGTCGCCACCTTCTGTGCAGAGCAATAGGCCGAGGGGCTGTTCCTCGCCGGCCTCCATCTCGTGGGCTTCGAGCCAGCGGAGGTACAACTCCATTTGTCCTTTGTACTGCGCCTTGAATTTGCCGAGCTTCAAGTCGATGGCTATTAGGCGGTGCAGCCTGCGATGGTAGAAAAGCAAGTCGAGATAGAAGTCCTCGCCGTCGATAATCATCCGCTTCTGCCGCTCGACGAAGGTGAAGCCATTGCCCAACTCCAGTATAAATTGTTCCAGATGCGCCACAAGGCTATCCTCAAGGCTCTTCTCGCTATACATTCCCTTCAGTCCTGTAAACTCTAAGAAATAAGGGCTCTTGAAGACAAGGTCAGGGGTGAGGACGTTGTTTTCCCGTAGTTCCGATAGCTCCTGTTTGATCAGTTCGTCGGGTTTTGTCGCAATGGCGGTACGCTCATAGAGCATACCGTCAATCTTGGCTTCAAGGGTGCGCTTGCTCCAATGCTCGGCGGCTGCCATTGTCAGATAGAATTCACGTGCCAGTGAATCCTTAATGGGCATAACCGTCAGGAAGTGAGACCACGACAATTGTGTCACCAGTGGTGTCACAATCTTTATATCAGGAAACATCGAGGCGAATTGCATCATTCTGTGGATAGTTCTGGGTTCAAATCCCTTGCTGCCAAATTCCAACTGCAATTGTGTCGACACTGCCGACACAATTCGTTTGCCATATTCTGCGCGCTCGTTCCCAAGCATTTCTCGATTGATGCGTTCGCCGATATGCCAATACATCAGGGTGAGTTCGGCATTGACGTTAACGGCCACACGATTGCGCGCTTGATTGATTATCTGCCGCAAGTCGTCAACCAACGGCATAAGATTGCTATTCTTTTGTATGGTTATGCTGTCTGACATCAGGTAAGTGTTAGCAGATTTTTATTCTGCAAAGATACAAATCTTTTCTTGTTTGGCAAAATAAACTTTAGCGGTTAGCCCTCCTGAAGATTTTCCCAGCACTGGCTTTGTAGAGCTGGCGTTACAGCAACTCCTTAGAGGGGTGTTCGGGCATATATTGCGCCACTTTACCTGCTACTTTTCTTTTTCCCTTTCTTGTTCTTTTCGGTATTCTTCCCAGTCGGCTTCGGTGGTGCTCTCTAACAGATATTGCCGTATCTCTTCCTCAGAGGGGAGTTGGAGGCGGTATTTGCTGACAAAGAGGTTCTGCGAGAGCCCTTCTGTTGCATACTGCACGGTGGTTTCACCGTAATCAGTACAAAGCAACAGACCAATAGGCGGGTTGTCGTCTGCTTGCATCACCTCGTGTTTGTAGTAGTTCATATAG
>OCVV011182082.1_pt1 | contig 10099 bp, 4 predicted proteins | sample 1539721 | NCBI WGS metagenome assembly OCVV01 (sample SAMN02144230, study PRJEB22623) | gut metagenome | biome: sheep rumen | host: Ovis aries | place: New Zealand
GGATCAACAACATACCAACGGTAAATACCATCGCCGTCCGACCATGAGCTGTCTGCTCTCTTGGTAGGCAGTTCATAGCAGAAGAAGTATCCCTTACGGGTAGAAGCCATTTTACCGCTGTACATCTTTCTTGGCAGTTCCTTGACCTGTTCAAGATAGTCGGGATTATCTGCTAAGAGCTGCTGATATGCAAGGGCAATTTCTTCCTCTACGGAAGTACTGCCCTCATAATGTGAATTGAATTCTTTCAGTGCTTCGTATTCATCATCAGGCGTGAGGAGCTTTTCTCCCTCAATACCGAATGTCTTGGAAATACGGAGCGTTTTCTTTGATACGGTCTTATACAGTGACAAGAGATCTTCCAATTCCTTTGGCGGTAGGAAGTTCCAATAGTACGCATAATCACGATCCGCTTTCAGTTCGGGGTGGTCTGCAAGCAGATGTGCCTCGGTATCTGCATCACGGCGGCGGTCGATACGACCTATTCTTTGCATAAGGCGAACAGGGTTCCAGTGCAGCTCATAATTGATAAGGCACGATGCGTCCTGCAAGTTCAAGCCTTCTGCAAGTACATCTGTTGCGATAAGTATCTTTATCTCGTCCGTTACCTCTGCCGATGAACAGCCGTTATAATACGGAGCAAAACGCTGTATCATCTCATGGCGGTCACCGGAAGTCTTTCCGTCAATCTCGTAAAGATCGGTAAAACCTGCCTTTTGCAACTCACGATAAATATACTGCGCTGTCGCCTTGTATTCCGTGAAGATGATGACTTTCTTGTTCTGAATGCGTGTATCTTCGTGCAGGATATGCTTTAATTCACGTATTTTATCATCGTTCTCAGGCTTGAATTCCATCATATCTTCGATAAATTTTGAAAGCGTGTCCATATCCATCATGGTATCAACAAGCAGAGCATTGATATCAAAATCATTGACATCAAAGACTTCCTGTGTATTCCACACATAATCGGGAAGGCTGTCCTCAATATCTTCGATAGAGGTCTGATTCATAGCCGCATATTCCTCGGCGTACCGCAGAATGTCTTCCTGTTCTGCCTGTTTTCTCTCAACACGTCGCTTACTGCTCGCATCGGTATCCTTGTAATCGTTAAGGAACTTGTTCAGACGGATATATATTTTGATACAAGTCTCTTTGAATGCTTCGATAGAACTTTCAAAGCGTTTCAGCAACAGAATACGGATAAGATTTACTACCTGCTGCTGACGACCGGTTACCATCTCGTCCATCTTGGACTTGTCCCCGATGAAATAATCATCGCTGTACGGCGAATAAATGGCAAGGGACAGGATAGTTATCGTCTTTCCATTCTTATCCTTGCGGTCAAATGACTCCTTGAAGTCCTTTATCAGTCTGCCGTATGACTTTTCAAGGGAGTAGTTCGCAACTGTCGGCGGTTTTCTCTCGGAGAAAATGACATTATTACCTTGCTCTGTCAGCAGACTACGCTTAACATAAGCACGGCTTCGCTGTACAACAAGCTCCGTCACAAGTTTGTCTGCGCGGATAATATCGCCGGATATATCAAGAGAATCGCTGATGGCTGTACCCGAAACCTGATCAAGCTGCTTCTCCATCTTTTTGAAATGTCCTGCAAGGCTATGTATGCCGAGAGGAGCAGCAGAGAAATAATCTTCCTGCCTGTGGGTAAACAACTCAATAAGATGCTGTAAATCGAGGAAACTGTTATTGATCGGTGTGGCTGTCAGCATAAACATCTGCTTTTTACAGCCTGCCTGCATCCTATCAAACAGCTTTCTGTATCTGTTGGAGGAACGGTTGCGGAAATGATGTGCTTCGTCTATGATTATAATTTCCGCCTGCTGTGCGATCTGATTCATCAGATTCTGATTTTTGTCAAGCAGCAGATCGGTATGGTTGATGATCTTAAACGGGTAGAAGCCCTCTAATATCTCAGGGATAAGGCGTTTTATAGTTACTTCCCATACGGATACCCTTGCAGATGCAGGAACGATCAGTGCGACATTTTTACGCTCCTTCTTTACGAAACGCTCTATCAGCATCATGCCGACAAAGGTTTTGCCCAGACCGACACCGTCACAAAGGAAAGCGCCGGAGTAATGCTCTGCTATCTGGATAAGGCTGTTATAGCCGTCCTTCTGATACTGCGACAAGCCTTTGTATACGACCGATTCGTTTTCTTCCCATTCAGATACTGTTTCCTCATGGCTCTTGAAATACTCATACATTGAGCGCAGATAAACATCATAAGGGCTGAACTCACGGCAGTGCATCTCCATGACCTTCAACACAGCCTCGGTAATATCCGTGCCGTTCTGCCAATGTTCATCAAACCACTTCTGAAGCTGTTCAACTTCATCTTTTACCTGAACATTCAGCTCGATATTCTGCGTCAGTCCCGCCTTTGTAAAGTTGCTTGATCCGACCAGGGCATATCCCGAAGGAACATTCATAGCGGAGATAAACTGATCTCTGTATTCATCACGGAAATATGTGATATATGCCTTAGCGTGAAATTTATTGCTGTCAAATACACGGCACTCAATTTTGCCTGCTTTCATAGCTTTGATGATAGCAGGAACGCCTATCAGGAACTCATTCTTTTCCTGCTCCCGCTCCATACTGCTACGGAAACGCTCGATCATAGTGTGTGCTACTTCTTCTATGACATCTTTTGTGCGTTTTGTTACTTCATTGCCGAGTATAATGCGTATCTTGTCGAGCTTCTGCCAATCTTCCCCTAAAGTGAGCAGTCCGCCGATCTCAAAGTAACCTGTTGCAATATCCATCTGCTTGGAAATAGAACACCACTCAGACAGGTAATTCTTTACGGAAGCCTTTTCGCTGCTGTTGTCAACTATATATAAAGTATCGTGTGCCATTGCAATCCCCCTGACTATTGCATAATTCATAAAAGGGATCATAATGCTTTCAGACTGCATACCTGATAAATGCGGTGTTATACTATGTAAAGTATCTGGGGAGAAGATAGTTTTCTCAAAATAGATACATTCAGGATAGCGCTCACAAAACAGCGTAAAACCGTCACTATTCAATTTTCAAGATACTGTTCTGACAACAAGTTACAACTGCATACACATATTCATCAGCCTGCGTTCATAGGTGCGGTCGGGGTGGATATATCGGTTAAGAGTCAGGGTAACACTGCCGTGACCGAGTACGGCGGACAGGGCTTTCACGTTAAAGCCTTTCTCTGCTGAATTGGTTGCAAATGTGTGGCGGAGCTTGTGATAATTGTGGTTTTCTACCTCCGCCGATTGCAGTATCTTCTTGTAGCGGTACTGCATCGTGCGGGGTTCAACGGGCTTGTCCGCACCCGATAAGATGAAATAATCGGCTTCATCACGGAACACTTCAAAATACTTCATGAGCATATCGGGGATGGCAATCTCTCTAAACGATGATGCCGACTTCGGAGCAGAAATCACGATCTTTGTTTTTCTGTTGCCGTTGGCAGAACTGATACGCTGAACAGTTCTGCGGATACGCAGTACCTTGTTCTGAAAATCCACATCTTCCCATTTCAGACCACAAAGCTCTCCTATACGCAGTCCCATAAAAAGCGACAGCAGGATACCGAAAGCAGTCAGCGACATATTGGCTTTCAGGTAGGAAACGAGCTTTTTCTGCTCTGTATCGCTGATCTTCTCGACCTGATTTCTTTTGGCTTTGGGTAGAACGACATTTTTCAGCGATAACCTGAACCCATATTCCTCCTGTGCATATTTCAGCATCGTCTTGAAAACAGTAAATATATCCCTCACATAGCTTGCAGATAACCCGTCTGCGAGCTTTTTGTTTATAAAGGCATTGATCCTGCCTGCGGTCAGGTCTGCACATGGAATATCGCCAAATTCAGGCAGAATGTGCTTTTCAAACTTGTTCCGGTAGTTGGCAAGCGTAGATTCCTTGACACGGTTTACAACGGCATTCAGCCATTCCCGATACACCTTGCCGACTGTGATATATCTGCCCGAAAGATAGCGTGTGGCAATATCTCGCCCTATCAACACCTTGCTTTCGGCTTCATCGTAGGTCATTCCGTACACATACTGATAGTGAGCGTTGCCGCTGATGTCATAGTCCGTGATAAACTTCCCGACATACCGCCCGTCTTTACGCTTTGTAATAGTTATACCTGTTTTCTCCATTCAGTAGCCCTCCAACGCCCTCAGAATAGCAATCTGCACATCTGAGTCAGTCCTATTGTATACAAACCGCCGATTTTCAGTCCGATACTTGAAAATTCCCGATAAATCCTGTATAATATCATTATGGGATATTATGTCTTTCAAAGCAAATACCTGTTAAAATATGCGGATTTCGTAAATGTATCTATTTTGAGAAATCGGCTTTTCTGTATTATATACGGTTACTGCGCTGAGGTCATGTAGTATGCGCGCCGGTATTGCGCTACTTGTGCGCTGAATATGTGAAAAAAGCTACCTGCATATCATCGCAAGTAGCTTTTATAATGAAAAAGGAGCATTGCTTATGATATGCAATGCTCCTAAAAATATAGGACAGTAATATTAATGTAGTTAAATGAGTTCTTCTTTTAGTAAAAAGCCCATTGTCGAACCTTTAGAGATAAGAAAATCAAGAATCTTTACGACTTTTCTTTTAATCGGTATACTGGTTTGAATTGTATCAACGTGAGTGTTCATATAAGAAAAAATGTATTCTTCAATGTAATATAATGTGTTGTCAGGAAGAGTTTTGACATATAAATGTGGATTGTTTGTTATTATATCATTAATCCAATCTATGCCTGTTTCTATGAAAGTAGTTTTTCCGACTGTATTCAGAACTTGCGAAATAGCAAAAAGAATAGTGGGATTGTAACCTAATCTATTTGCTACAGCAAAATAGAAGGTATTATTCTGCGGCTTAAGAGAATGCCAATGCGTTGTATTTTCTTTCCAAAATGGACTATATAGTAAATACGTTGCCAAAACATCTTCATAGCCATAGCCAATATGAACAACTGTGTTGATGTTTTTATAATCGTCAACATTTTTTTCGTATTCTTGATAGAAATAGTCTTGCATTAATGTCCATAAATCCCAAAACGCATCATATCTCGGATTAATATCTTCTGCATTTACAATATCAGATAATAACTGGTCGAACTCTCGATTAAACCCTACTAATGGCATAAGTGTTTGAATAATCGTACTTCTTCCATCACTGTAAATATTTAACAGGTATTCCGCAAGCCATTTTTTATACTCGTTTTCCAGCTCGAATATTCTGTGTAATCTATCATCATGTGTATCATGGAATAGTTTCTCCCAAAACTGTTCACCGATAGTTATTACAAATCTTACTATACTTGTATCATGGGAATCTAATAATGTGCTTAGGTATATTCTCGTATTATAATCAAGCACCGATAAATCTATTGATTCAAGCGAATATTCGTCCATAGATAATAGATCTGCTATATTATCCTTATCAGAATCAACAAATGCAACCACATCGTTCCCATTGAATGAAGCTATAAGCTTTGAAAAAACTATAATCAGCTTGAAAGCTAAATCTCTGTCTTTCTTCCACAGACCAGACAATGGATAGATCATATTGTTTCCGATCTGTTTGCGATAATCAAGCATAAAAGCAAGAAGTATGATAATCGGATTCGTCCATTCAACATCATTGTCGCTCTGATTCACCATATTCGATATTTCTGACATGATAACCGCTTTAACATCGTGATTAAATAAAGCGTTTGAACTATTCTGTACAAGACCAAAACCAAGTTCTAAGATGGCGTTCTTACAATAGTCGTACTGATCGGTATCAAGTGTTCCGCTAAAATCTCGTAAAAGGACAGCTATCGTATATGTAATCATGTCAATACTCAGCAGTGGTAAATCTTCTTTATCAGACTCTATCAGTGTTTTAGCAGCCTCGTATGCTGATATGGGGCTATCTTCGTATTTGCTGTAAGTCTTGTATTTTTCATCATGTTTATATCGAGATGAAGCCCAGAGCAATAATGCAGTATCACCTAACTTTGAAGCATATTCCTCGCTATTGTTTTTGGCATACTCAACAACTTTTGGCGGCATATCTGCTTTCATTGGAATACTGAGTTGATTTCCTTCAACAATTGGTTCTCCGGCTTGCTTATATTTTCTCCAGTCAATGCGATAATAAAATGCCTGATAAATAGGGTGCCATTTGTCAATATCGACTGTTGCTTTATCAATAGTTGCATATAGTTTATCAAGGCGCTTCTTGAATTCATCTTCTGATAAATCACCTGAATTTACTTGGTATTGTAGAATTATATCCTCAAAGGTCTTTTTCCTGAACTCCTTGTTATTACTGATCTTTCTTTCTTCATCAAATCTTTTATATCTTGGATTTAAGCCTCTGAGCATATTGGCTTCATCTTCTCTCAACAGGCGTGATCTGTCCAAATCAAACAATTCCTTTGTTTTCAGCAGGATACAGCTTACATCAAACAGCTTGTTGGGATAAGCAATAACCGCACTCATAACTACTGCTGTTACAGCAACATTATTACTGTTCCTTAACAGGTATAGACACAAATCTATTGCATCTTTTTTTGTAAGTTCTTCAACATATAACAAAACATATTCTTCAAGTGCCATAAGCACCGACTCAAGCAAATGAGGTGTAACACCTGTTCCGCGATATGTTTTCCATAACCTATCGCTGCATATTTGTGTACTGTTCTCTTCGTCGCTCAATATGATTCGGATCTCACTACACTCATTATATTGTTTGTTCAAATCCGAATCCTTATAGCACTTTGCAGCATGATTCGTAAGTCCGAGAATAATATCTATGGTTTTCTGCGGTTCTGTCCGCAGCAATGCCCAGATTGGCGTTTGATGTGCACTTGACGGATAGTATTCAAACTGTAAGTGGTCATTCAGCCCAAAATAAGATTCCAGTTCAGGTGAAGCAAAATGGTCATTATCATCTTGATATAGCCAATATGCCCATGCTAATTGAAGCAGTTTTTCAGGAATAGCAGCATATACTTTCCCACATTCATAGATATTTGAAAGCGATTGTGTTAAGAAAACATAGTCTTTATCACGATGGCTGAATAATTTATTGCTAATAATGTTATCAACTAAGGCGGCTAACTCATCTTTTAACTCTATAGCTGCAAGCAGGATGATGGTATTGATTGATTTATATGTAGAATCATCATATAAACCAAACCTTCGTTCGCTATCTTGCCATAGTTTGTCTTTTAAGGATAAAGCAATATGACCTACTATGCGTGTTGTCTCTCCTTTTGGGTTGCTTTGTACCCATGATCCCATTGCTTCTATAACAATGCTTAAGTTTTGTTTATGCCACGGTATTAAATCAATATGTTTGATGATGTAATTGAATATAGTATTCCAAGCTCTTCCTGTAGGTTCAGTAAAACGATAGATGCTTATTTTTTGTGACCTAATCAGTTTAAGATAGTTATTATTTCTTATGATACATTTGCAAGCAGTATTAAGTAAGAATACTGATCTTGTGAATAATTCGTAGGTGTTTAAACTAAATAAGGACTCCATAATTCTAAAGGCTTCGGCATCTTCCGAGTTCATAAGTGCAATTATTGTTTCATCTTTCCATAACTGCTGGAATTCAGGATTAACTAATGAATTTGTAAGTGTAGATAAAAGGTTGCTGTCAGCATCTTTAAGTTTAGTTTCAAGCCATATTCGATACATTTTCCTTGAACGCAGGGAGTTGGCAAAAATATCCGTTATCTTCTGAAGGTCATAACTCTCATCATATTTTTCCTCGAAAATATGATTTACAACTATTTCCTCATATACATCATGACTAAATACCCACAGTCCGGGTGTATCACCATACGGAATGATAATTCCCTGTTCTTCCAGTAGTGAAAGCACTTCTCCATCATCTGAAGCTTGCGCCTTATAACAATATGCTTCGTTATTCAATAAGGTCGAAGCCATGTTCTCTATAAACGCTTCTCTCCTTATGGGGAGATTACGTTGTCTTTGCCGATCGTTCCGTATAAATTGTTTCCATATCTGCTCTGTAAATACTTTTGTATCCGACGGTACTGTTGTTCCGGCTGATAATAATTCTAAATACAACTTCAGGTAGAAAAGATTACAAAGAATACCACAGACCTTTTTATTTGAAGGAAGTTCAAAATCATAATTGTCTGATAATGCCGTTAGTTTTTCACTATCAATGTTTTCTATACAGAATTCATCAATTATAATTCCATCAAGGATCGCATTTATGAAACCATTTTTATACTGTTTTCTAATGGTAATGATTACCTTCCAACCAGATTCGATTAATCTATGGATAGCATTCCTAAATATATCAAAATCGAAAAAGTTACTATACTTTTCTGCCGATTCAATTAAACAGTACTTGTTATCATCTGAGTCATATAATGAGATCAAACCGTCCAAACCACAATTACCAAACTGATTGAACAATGATGTTTCTTCCTTAACATCAAAATCAGATGCAGAAAAGGCTAAGAGACTTGTATCATGCTGTTCAACCACTTGCTCATAAAAGTCTTTTACATATCCTGATTTGCCAGTACCTGCATTACCATAAACAACAAGAGCGCTGTTGTTTGAATTAGTAAAATCATGTATCGCCGTTTGTGAATAATCGATTTTTAGAATTCTATCTTTATAAGGTATTTCGGATTTGATGTTACTTATGATCGAAACCGTTCGTTTTTGTATTTTTTCAGCAAATAATCGAAGCGTTGAATCGGGATCAAAATAGAATTCTCTTAACATACATAATTCAGGATTATAAAGCATTGCTTCAATATGGCTAGGAACTCGCCATTCAATATTAATACCTAAGCTTTTTCCGTGATTTTCAATTTCATCTTGATAATCTGGCTTTACTTTTCCTTTAGTTTTGCTCGTAGAGAATTCCTTGTTTGTATAAATAATAAACTTGGTAATCCCTGCATACTTATCTTTAGCACCATCTATTGCTTCTATAAGCTCCTTCTTTTTTGAAGATAGTTTTGTTGCGGCGTCATAATACTTTGCCTGAAAACCAATAACATCACCATCATCAGTCTTTATAGGCTGAGTTTCAATATAGGGCTGATTAAAATAGCGAAAGATACCGAATTTCTGCTTAAACTCAAAACAGAAAAGTGTATATGCAAGGCTTTCAAATGCTTCTCTTTGCTTACCGGAGAATTTATAATCAAATACATTCCAATCAACAGTGATACTTGCCATAATACAATCCCTCCATCCCGAAAATGAGTTGCTTATTTCCTTTATTATAGCATATTTCCTGTTTACAGTCAATTTATAAATCAAAAAAGACAGGCTCACGATAGTAAGCCTGTCGAATTACATTATGGGTACTGTGTTCAATTATCTGTGACTTTCATAAACATTACCAAGTCAGCCATATCCTCAGAAAATCTGACCGGAATTAGTATCCACTTTAACAGTGAACTTGTTCTGAAAGTGCAGTTCCTCCACGATGATAACTACTGACTTGTCAGGTGCCTTCCTGAGCGAACCAACAAATGTAATATTCCCGCCTTTTGAATAGAGAAAATTCACTGACTTAGCGTTATCATCAAAAGCAAGGCAGGTGAACGTGTCTGTCTCGATGGTATCAATGCCATTTCGTTTTGGCTGATCTACGGCGATACTGAATTTGCAGTAGCTGTAATCCTCCTCAGTCACAACGTTCAGATCGGTGGTGATACGTCCTGTCATCATGATCTTGTTCAACATAGTACGCTCCTTTCAGTCTTCGTCCGAACACTCATCCAGACCATGAATAAGCTGAATGTATACGCATTCTGCTCGGTCGTGTTCATCTCCAGCGGTGGACATCATAAGTTCAAGGAAATATGTCTTCGCTTCTTCGTAGTCTGTCCAGACCTTACGTTTGCCGTTGCAGACAGTAGTGACCTTGTTAGATTTCGGCATTGCCAATTCTGAGATTTTCAACATAGCTGTTACCTCCAAATCAATATTGTAGATACAGTATATACCATAATAGCACCAGAGTCCAGCATATCGGAATAATTGTAACCATTATTGTG
>OCVV011328074.1_pt1 | contig 10098 bp, 7 predicted proteins | sample 1539721 | NCBI WGS metagenome assembly OCVV01 (sample SAMN02144230, study PRJEB22623) | gut metagenome | biome: sheep rumen | host: Ovis aries | place: New Zealand
GCGGGACGGCAAAACGGTTCTTTACCCGGTCTGCACTGACCGGACCCGTATGCTGGCTGTGAAGACCGGCGGCGCCTGGAAGGCGGACTTCTGCGGAATTCTGTCTCCGGCCCCCAATCAGTCCTCTGCCGTTGAAGCGAAAGATATTGATCTCGTTCTCTGTCCCTGCTCGGCCTTTGACGGGGAGGGCCGGCGTCTTGGCATGGGGCGGGGCTACTATGACCGCTTTCTCCCCCAGTGCCTCAATGCAGCAAAGGTTCTGGTCGCCTTCGAGGCCCAGCGCCTGGAGCGTGTTTTTACCGAAGGGCGGGATATCCCCATGGATGCCGCCGTAACCGAGGCCGGGCTTGTATTGTTCCCGGCAGAAACGAACTGTGCAAAGAAAGGATGACAGGCCTGTGAAGGAAGAATGTCTGATCTGCAAGGCGCCTCTGGAGTATCTGGAGTCCGACATCCTGATGGAATGCGAGATCTGCCACAAAAAGGTAATGAGCAAAACCCGGTGTGTCAATGGTCATTATGTCTGTGACGACTGCCATACACAGGGTCTGGCCTCCATCGTCGGGGTGTGCCTTTCAGAAACATCAAAAGATCCCATTGCCATCATCGAGAAAATGATGGACATGCCCTTCTGCCACATGCACGGCCCCGAACACCATGTCATGGTCGGCGCGGCGCTGCTGACCGCCTATCATAACGCCGGAGGCGAGATTGACCTGCCGGTTGCTCTGGCGGAGATGATCAGCCGGGGAAAAAGTGTTCCGGGCGGCGCCTGCGGATTCTGGGGCGCCTGCGGAGCAGGCATCAGCACCGGAATGTTTATCTCAATCATTTCAAAGTCCACCCCCCTGGCCAACGAACCCTTCGCCCTGGCCCATCAGATGACGGCAAAAGCCCTGGGAAAGATCGGTGAAGTGGGGGGACCCCGCTGCTGTAAAAGGGATTCTTTCCTGTCCATTCTCTCCGCCGTCGACTTCGTTAAAGCGCATTTCGGTGTTGAGATGGAAAAGCAGAATGTCCTGTGCCGGTATTCATCCCAGAACAACCAGTGCATCGGCCGTCGCTGTCCCTTCTCCGCAGCCGCGGCTTTGTGATCCTTCCGCAGAAAGTCATTTACTTTTCGCTCTTCTTCTGTTAATCTGCATATAAAAATACCGATCAGGAGGCTTTCGTCATGGCTTACAAAACAGACATTGAGATTGCCCAGGAGGCTGAGCTCCTGCCCATCAGCGCTGTTGCGGCATCCCTGGGAATTCCGGAGGACGCCGTCGAAAACTACGGCCGCTACAAGGCCAAAATTGATCCCCGCCCCCTGAGGGAGCGGCCCGAGAAGGCCAAGCTGATTCTTGTCACGGCCATCACCCCGACCCCGGCCGGAGAAGGGAAAACCACCACCTCGGTCGGCCTGGCCGACGGCCTCCGGAAGATCGGCAAAAACGCCGTTGTCGCCCTGCGGGAACCCTCTCTGGGTCCTGTGTTCGGCATCAAGGGCGGCGCCGCCGGCGGCGGCTACGCCCAGGTAGTGCCGATGGAAGATATTAACCTCCACTTTACCGGCGATTTCCACGCCATCGGCGCGGCAAACAATCTCCTTGCCGCCATGCTGGACAATCACATTCAGCAGGGGAATGCCCTGGGCATCGATCCCAAACAGATCACCTGGAAACGCGCAGTGGATATGAATGACCGGCAGCTGCGCCACATTGTGGACGGCCTCGGCGGCAAGGCTCAGGGCGTTCCCCGGGAAGACGGGTTCGACATTACCGTCGCTTCCGAGATTATGGCCGTTCTCTGTCTGGCTTCCGATCTGATGGACCTGAAGGCGCGGCTCGCCCGCATCATTGTGGGCTATACCTATGACGGAAGGCCTGTCACAGCCCATGATCTGAAGGCGGAGGGCGCCATGACCGCGCTGCTGAAGGAGGCTATCAAGCCCAACCTGGTACAGACCCTGGAGGGCACACCCGCCTTCATCCACGGCGGTCCCTTTGCCAACATTGCCCACGGCTGCAACTCGGTTTCCGCCACGCATACGGCCCTGAAGCTGGCAGACTACGTGGTCACAGAAGCCGGTTTTGCCGCGGACCTCGGTGCCGAGAAGTTTCTGGATATCAAGTGCCGTATGTCGGCCCTGCACCCTGATGCCGTCGTCATTGTGGCGACAGTCCGGGCGCTCAAGTACCACGGCGGCGTTCCGAAGACTGAGCTGAACACTGAGAACCTGGAGGCCCTGGAGAAAGGGCTGCCCAATCTGCTCCAGCACGTTGCCAACATTCGGGACGTCTTCGGCCTGCCCTGCGTGGTCGCCATCAACGCTTTTCCCACGGATACAAAGGCAGAGCTTGACCTGGTAGCGGCCAAGTGCGGCGAGCTGGGCGTGAACGTTGCTCTCAGCGAAGTCTGGGCGAAGGGCGGCGAAGGCGGAAAAGCTCTGGCGGAAGAGGTTGTGCGCCTGTGTGACGAGCCGAACTCCTTCCGGTTCTCCTACGATCTTGACACATCGATTGAAGAAAAACTGGAGGCCATCTGCAAACGCATTTATCACGCTGACGGAGTTGCCCTCACGCCGAATGCGAAGAAGCAGGCGCAGCAGCTCACAGAGCTGGGCTTTGCGTCTCTCCCCGTCTGCATGGCAAAGACTCAGTATTCCTTCTCTGATGACGCAGCTCTCCTTGGCGCGCCGAAGGGATTCACGGTCACTGTGCGGAACCTGAAGGTTTCTGCCGGGGCAGGCTTCATTGTCGCCCTGACCGGCGATATTATGACCATGCCGGGACTGCCGAAAGTGCCGGCTGCTGAAAAGATCGATGTAGACGAAAACGGTCGCATTACCGGGCTGTTCTGAGTCTTCCACAGAATAAATGGCCGCACGGCAGGACCGTGCGGCCATTTTGATGTCTGATGGGTATTCAGCGCTTCAGCACCACCTCGCCGGCGCGGGCGCCGGTGAAGCTTCCGCTTTCCAGAACAGGCTTGCCGTTTACAAAGACATGCACAATTCCGCCGGGCCTGAAGTCCGGCTTCTTTTCATTGACCTTCAGGTTCTTCAGATCCAGCACCGTAATGTCGGCCTTGAAGCCCGGCTTCAGATAGCCGCGGTCCGGAATCCTGTAGCGGTCAGCAGTTGCACCTGTCATCTTGCGGACAATTCTCTCCGCCGGAATTCCGTAGCGTTTCGCCAGCAGGAAGAACTGCGGGAAGGTCTGGAAGGCCGCGATGTTCTGCAGTCCTTTATCCTCCACCCAGGCGTCGGTCATAAAGACGGAAAGGTCATCTTCCATCAGGCTGCGAACAATCTCATCATTATAGTACTTGCCCAGGTAAATGCTCCCCGCCCGATTGGACAGGTCCACCAGCTTCAGATACATGTCAAGGTTGGAAAGGCCCTCTTCCGCCGCACATTCCGGAATCGTCTTTCCCTCGTATTCCGGATGTTCATCTGAAATATATGCCACCACCATGTCATCCCAGTCAATGCCCAGCACTTTCCGGTACATCAGGATGGTGAGCTCCAGCTTACGCCGGTTCAGAGGCTTCTTCGCTTCCTCCTTTGAAAGCTGGGCATACCATTCCGGGAACACCACCGTAATGACGGAGGCCCCGTAATGGAAAGCGTAGTTATCGAACGCAATGGGGTTTCCCTTTTCCCGCTCCCGGTGGAAGACCTTCAGCATTTTGTCCTTCAGCTTCCAGCTCCGGGCCCCGGTAAAGATCAGGTGGCTGTATACCAGCCGGCAGCCGGATTTGTGCATGATCTCCACCGCCTCGTCCAGCCCCATCTCCAGATGGGACTTTTTCGTCAGCAGCGGGTAATCCGCACTGACGATGGAGCAGGCTCTCGGATGGACAGTGACAATACCGTCGTACTTCGCAATCTCCCGGGCGAAGGCGATAATTTCATCCTCCTTCGCATAGCGGTCCGGCTCGTACATGAAGCCGAAGGAACCGCCGAAAGCGCCGCCTTCCATGGCCTCCCGCACATAGGTGAGCTCCCGCTCAATCTGTTCCGGCGTATAGGGTGCGGGATCATAGCCTGTCATTCCCGCCCGGACAGAGCCCTGCCCAATGAGGGGCACCAGATTCACAAACAGATTCCCTTCCGCCCGGGCCTTGAAGTCCGCAAAGCTTCCGGGGTGCTGCGCGTCAAAGAGTCCCCCGCCGATCTTTTCCCGATGGGGCGTATCCGGCTCCATACCAAAGGGAGAAAAGCTGCAGTTGCCGGTGATCTGGGTGGTGATGCCCTGCTCGACGAAGGGCCTGTAAAATTTTTCCGAATCCTCCCGGTCATAAAAGAAATCGTTATGGGAATGGGCATCAATGAGCCCCGGGCAGATGGCCAGCCCCCCAAGCTCAATGACCCGGTCCGCCTCATCGGAAATACTCCCGCCGACTTTCAGGATGCGGTCATCTTCAATCAGCACATCTCCCGCAACCGGCGCAGAGCCGGTTCCGTCATAAATACATCCGTTTCGAAACAGGGTCTTCATACCGCGCAAGCCTTCCTTTCCTTTGTTTCCGTCTTTAAACAACAAATTTTTGAAGTAATTATTGTGTTCAGTTTAACATGGCGGATTCAAAGCGTCAACTGTTATTTGACCGCCCGTTTCTCCGGTCGCCCCGAAGGAAACAATGCCGCATGGAAGTCAGAGAGAGCGGAAAATCTCCTTCCCCACACCGCCATCATTATTACTGTTCTCCGTAACGGCGTCCGCCTTTTCTTTGACCCTCGGATCCGCATTTTTCATGGCGATTCCCCGCCCGGCCGCCTGAAGCATGTCGATGTCGTTCAGCCCGTCTCCGAAGGCCATCGTCTCTGCCGGATCGATGCCGAGGACGGCGCAGAGTGCCAGAAGCGCCCGCCCCTTCCCGGCATCGGCGCTGTTGATTTCAATGTTGTTCTTCAGAGAACTGGTTGCCAGGATTTCCGGGAAGCGTCTCGGGAGTTCTTCCAGCTGTCTGGCACGTTCCTCCTTCTGCTCCGGCCGGAAGTACATCTGGAGCTTCTCCAGCGGGAGATTCACCTGGCGGATATTTTCTTTCAGGTCCGGTACTGGTCTGCGAAGGTTCTTCACCAGCTTCAGGATTTCCGGCTCCTCCGCAAAATACTCCGGTGAGGCGTCGTACATCCAGGCAGTCATATATCCCCATTCGCCCCGGTAGCAGTCGTACACAACCGGCAGGGTGTCCATATATTCACAGATCCGCAGTGCCAGCTCCGGAGGCAGACCGGCTTCGGCTATATTTCTATTCTCCTTCAGATCATAGACCGAGGCGCCGTTTGCAAAGATGAAGTAGCGGAAGAGGCCCAGCTCCATCAGATGTTCCGGCATGGCGCGCAGTATCCGTCCGGTGGCGGGAACCAGCTCCACACCGGCAGCTCTCGCCGCCCGCAGTGCTTCAAGATTGCCTTCCGGCAGCCTCTTCCGGTCATCCAGCAGGGTACCGTCCAGGTCAAAAGCGATCAGTTTCACATTCATATCGTCGGTTTCTCCTGTGTATACAGGTATATTTTCATATTTCAACACATTTACTATTGCATTCTTTTTCAATTTGTTGTATTATGATACAGTACATTCCCAATTCAAGCAAGTACAGGAGGAAAACAAAATGAAGAAAATGATCGCTCTTCTGCTGGCAGCCATGATGGTCTTTGCCCTCTGCGCCTGCGGCGGCTCTTCAGCACCTGCGGCAACCGCAGCCCCGGCAGCCGATGCCGCTCCCGCGGCCGCCTCTGCACTGACCATGGGCACCGGCGGTGAATCCGGCACCTATTACGCCTTTGGCGGCGTAGTGGCAGGGTATCTGAATCAGAATGCCGGCACGAACATCAATGTCGTCTCCACCGGCGGCAGTGCTGCCAACATCACCGGTATTGTGGTAGATAAGACCTATGACCTGGCTACGGTACAGTCCGATGTTATGACATATGCCTACAACGGCACCAATTCCTTTGCCGACGGCGGCGCCATGAGTGATTTCCGCGTTCTGGGCGGCCTCTATGCCGAGACGGTGCAGATCTTTACCTGCAACCCCGACATCAAGTCCGTCGCTGACCTGAAGGGCCGCTCCATCTGCGTGGGCGACGTCGGTTCCGGTACCTACTTCAACACGGTGGATATTCTCGCCGCGTACGGCATGACCATTGACGATGTCGATGCGAAGTATCAGTCCTTCGCCGATTCCGCAGACAGCATTAAGGACGGCAAGATCGATGCCGCAATCCTCACCGCAGGCGCTCCGACCACCGCCATTGTCGACCTTGCAACCTCGAAGCAGGTCTATCTGGTTTCCATCGATGATGAGCACATGGAAAAGCTGCTTGCCGATTGCCCCTGGTACGCCTCCTACACCATCCCCGCCGGCACCTACAACGGCTTTGATGAAGACACCGAAACGGTCACTGTAAAGGCTACGCTGGTTTGCCGCGCCGATCTGGATGACGACACCGCCTATAACATTGTTTCCAATATTTACAACAATGCCGCGGCTATTTCCGAGCTTCACGCCAAGGGAGCCGAGCTTTCTCTTGACTTCGCCACCGACGGAATTGCGGTTCCCTTTGCCGCCGGCGCTGCCAAGTTCTATGCAGAGAACGGCATTACGGTTGACACTGCCGCCTGACCTGTTCTCAACTGATTTGACGACCCTACGGAGTGCCTCTCATTACGGGCGGCACTCCGCATTTTAACCACCGCCACGGAGGTCCCCTTATGTCATCAACCAATCAGAAGGTTCCCGTCCACGAAGCCGAATTTGACCAGGCCGCCGTGGATGCGGTCATGAAAAAATACGACCGCGAGTCCAATACCCGTCTTTGGGAGGGCTGGCAGCGCTGGGTTGTCTACGGAATCCTTGCCGCCTTTTCGCTGTTCGTCATTTATGTCACGCTTTTTGCCACCTGGCTGGACCTGGTCCGATACCCGTCGTTTTTCGGCGGCATTCTGCTCATCGGATATCTGGTCTTTCCCGCAAAAAAAGGGGATCACCGGCCAAACCACATTCCCTGGTATGACTGGATTCTCATGCTGGCCGGAGCCGCAGCGTTCTTCTATGTTGTGGTCAATGCGAAAAGCCTGACGGTTCGGCTTGGCATGTCCCGGATCTATCCCTATGAAATCGCCATCGCCATTGTCGGAATTCTTGCGACGCTGGAGCTCTGCCGCCGCAGTGTCGGCATCCCCATCCTGTGTGTGGCAGGCGTTTTCACGATCTATGCCCTGTATTACTATGCGTTTACCAAAAATCTCGGGGCGGCAGGCGCAGTCCGGAATGTGGCAAAGAGCCTGTTCTATCACGTACAGGGCGGCGGCATCCTTGGCACGCCTGTACAGGTCTGCTCCAAATTCATCATCGTCTTCATCGTCTTCGGCGCCTTTTTGGAAAGAACCGGCATTTCCCAGTTCTTTATTGACCTTGCAAACTCTCTCGTCGGCCGTTTTTCCGGCGGTCCGGCAAAGGTCGCCGTCATCTCCTCCGCTCTTTGCGGCATGGTTTCCGGCTCCTCCGTGGGCAACACTGTAACCACCGGCTCGGTCACGATACCGATGATGAAAAAAACCGGATACAAGCCGGAGTTTGCCGGCGCTGTTGAAGCCGCGGCATCTACCGGCGGTCAGATCATGCCGCCTATTATGGGCGCTGCCGCCTTCCTGATGGCGGAGTATGTGGGCGTTCCCTATTCCAATATCATTGTCCGGGCGATCCTGCCGGCTATTCTGTACTTTACCGGGATTTTTATCGCCGTTCATCTTGAAGCCAAAAAGCTCGGCCTCAAGGGGATTGACAAGGACAGTCTTCCCGTTTTGAAGCACCTGCTGCGCCGGGTATATCTGCTTCTCCCGCTGGTAATTCTGGTTTACCTGGTCTCCTCCGGCAACAGCACCATGGCTTTTGCCGCCGCGATCGCCATCCTCTTCGCGGTTTCGGTTTCCAACGCCCATGACAATGTCATTCTCGGTATTACCGGAATCGCCTCTCTGCTGTTCTATCTTTTCCTGAACGTTGGCGGCACGGTAAAGCTCGCCCTGCTTTTCATCAGTATCGCCTGTGCCCTCGCCTGTATGCTGAAAAAGGGCGCTGTCATGACGCCCGTGGTTCTCTTTGATGCGCTGGCAAACGGCGCCAAAAGCTCCGTTACGGTCGCCGCTGCCTGCGGCGTTGCCGGTATGATCGGCGGCTGCATTACCATCACCGGTCTCGCCTCCCAGATCATTACCGCCGTTATCACGCTCTCCCACGGGTCCCTGTTTATCGCGCTGTTCTTCACAATGCTCTGCTGCATTGTCCTCGGCATGGGCGTGCCCACCACAGCCAACTACTGCATTATGGCTTCCACCTGCGCTCCGATCCTGATTCAGCTCGGGGTATCAACGATTGCAGCACACTTCTTTGTGTTTTACTTCGGCATTGTAGCGGATATTACACCGCCGGTGGCTCTGGCTGCCTATGCCGGTTCCGCCATTGCGCATGCGCCGCCCATGAAGACCGCCGTCAACGCCACCAAGCTTGCCATCGCCGCCTTCGTGGTTCCGTACATCTTCGCCATGAATCCGGCCATGCTGTTTGTGAACACCTCCACGCTGCAGGTCGTGCTGGTGGTCATCACTTCGCTCATCGGAATATTCGGCGTTTCCGCCGCCCTGAACGGCCATCTCTTCTGCCGGATTAATCCCCTGGTCCGCATCCTTTTCGCCGCCGGCGGTTTGCTGATGCTGGATCCGTCCGTCATCACCGACGTCATCGGTATCGTGCTCTTTGCCGCCGCTATGGTCTGGCAGATTGTAGCCTCAAAGCGCCAGACTGCAGAACCGGCTTAAACCGGCACTGCTCATCATACGACCACCCCGGTCCCAAAATGGAACCGGGGTGGCTCTGTTTTCAGACTTGCCGGATGCGAACGGAAGGCTCACCATGACAGCCGGTGGAGACTTCCCCGGGTCTCGAGCCCCGCGTAGCCGGTGTGCCGCAGCGCTTCGTACAGGGCGACGGCCACGGCGTTGGACAGGTTCAGGGACCGTTCACCGGCTGCCATCGGGATCCGGACGCAGAATTCCGGATTCCGAATCAGCAGCTCCTCCGGCAGGCCCGCACTTTCCTTCCCGAACATCAGAAAGTCCCCATCCCGGTAATCCCCCTCGGCAATGGTCTTTCTGGCCTTCGTGGTCAGATACCAGACCCGCGCGCCGGGATGAGCGGCGTAAAAGGCGTCCAGATTCTCATATTCGCGTACATTCAGGCGCGGCCAGTAATCCAGGCCCGCCCGGCGTACGCTTTTTTCATCGGTTTGAAAGCCCAGGGGGCGGATGAGGTGCAGGCCGGCTCCCGCACAGAGGCAGGTGCGGCCCACCGCCCCGGTATTCCCGGGCTGCTCCGGTTCATGAAGAATAATGTCAAAGCTCATAGCCAACTCCAGAAAGCAGGATAGCGGCATCTTATCACAGGAGCCTGCAGAATTCAATGTTCCCGGGCTGCCGGTTTCGGAGGACAGACCTTCCCGCGCAGAGATTTCAGTTGACGCGGTCCGACTGCGGGGAGTAAAATGGCGGCTGCACAGAAACAGGAAAGAAAAGCGGCGCACAGGTCGGAACGCCCGGTGTATTGCAACAGATGAAACGAAATAAAACCAACAACTCCACAGTACGCGATATGACCAGCGGACCGATTTTGAAGCAGCTGGTTCTGTTCGCACTCCCTCTGATGCTGGGGAACATTTTTCAGATGCTGTACAACACCGTGGACTCTGTCATCGTGGGGAATTACGTCTCAAAACAGGCCCTGGCGGCCATCGGCTCCACCACCATGATCGTAAATCTTCTGGTGTTCTTCTTTAACGGCTTTTCCATCGGTGCAGGCGTAGTGATCGGACAGTACTTCGGCGCCCGAAATCCGGAAAAGCTGCACACCGCCGTGCAGACGACGATGGCCGCAACCTTTGTGCTGAGCCTGCTGCTCTCGGTGCTGGGGGTGGCACTGGTCCGGCCGCTGCTGATGCTGATGAACACTCCGGAGGATGTGTTTCAGGATGCGACACTGTACCTGCGCATCTACATCGGCGGCCTCTCCGGCCTGCTCATCTACAACATGGGCAGCGGTATCCTG
>OCVV011348295.1_pt1 | contig 10098 bp, 4 predicted proteins | sample 1539721 | NCBI WGS metagenome assembly OCVV01 (sample SAMN02144230, study PRJEB22623) | gut metagenome | biome: sheep rumen | host: Ovis aries | place: New Zealand
CATTTCCTGCTTTACCAGCATGCTGTTGATCATCTCGAAGCGGTTCAGATCCTGCTTGTTGTAGGACTTCTTCTTCAGGACCTCGCTCTCCACGATCTGCGCATTTCCCTCGGGGTCGTCTTCGATCTGGTAGACCAGACGTTCTCCGTGGAATACGACGAATTCCATGACATACAGACCGCTGACCACTTCCTCCATCCGGTGGACCTTGGTCTTCTCCTTTGCTCTCACGCCGGTTCCCGTGCTGTAACGGACGAAGACCTGCCGCCGGTTCTCGGACTTGTAGATCAGATAGGTCTTCAGGAACACATCCTGCGGCAGTTCCAGGAAGGAAACGAAGCTCTTGTAGAAGGGAAGGATCTTTCCCGCATCCACAAAGCGCAGCGCCGTTTCGCTGATCCATTTCTTCTGCTCGTTCGTATAGCGCTCCAGGCGGCTGAAGTATAAGAGCAGCGCCATGGATGAGATCTCGTCGTCGATATTGCCCTTCATGATCTCGGAATAAAGGGCCTCGAAGATATAGTTCGGGACCTGCATATCCCGGATCAGATAATTATGGGCCGCCAGCCGGAGAAAGGCCTTTACCACCAGGCCACGGCTCCGTCCGTTGTAGTAAGTGGCGAAGACATCATAGATATATTCCAGATGCTCTCCCGCAAACATCATCTGTGCCAGGGTATTCTCGGCCAGAGTTCCCACATCGGTCACACGATCCTTCGCCAGCTTAAAGAGTCCGGCCAGTTCGTCGATGGAACCATTGAAATTCATGGCCATGTAGGTCAGTATATTTGCATTTACGGTACCTGTCTTATACAGGTTCAGACAGATGGACATCAGGTTCTCATTCAGGAAGCCCTCTGAATCCTGCACGCCGTAGTCTGCCAGACGGTACAGCTCCCGGACATCCAGCTCGTTAAATCCATAGAGCTTTACGGCCTGGAACGCCTTATCGAAAAGGTTCATGTCGATCAGGTACGTAATGATCGTCCGGGCATTTGCATGGGTCAGATAGCCGATATCCAGTCTCCGGAGGTACTTCACCAGCACATCCGTATCCAGATTCTCGTGATAATACTCAATGATCTCCAGACACGCGGACTGCTTGTAATCGTCCGAGATCTCATCACAGTTGATGATCTCCCGCGCCGCATTGACCTCCCGCGCGTTCTTGTAGGTGAACTCACCGATGCTCTCATAGTTGTAGAGAAGGACCCGGTAATCTCTGGGGCTGTATTCCCGGCAAATGGGAATGTAGGCCTTCTCATCCACGATCCGTTCGAAGTGGTAGGGAATGGAACCCGCATAACGGTTTCCGTCCTTATCCTCGAAAATGATGGACGCATTGTCGGACAGGATCTCCACATAGGCCTCTCCGTCATCCAGCTGCACATGCTGGACATGGGACAGTTCGCTGTGGCTCACGATCACAGCCCGGATATTCTTGTTGTAGCAGACCAGCTTCCGGCGGAAGATGATATTGATCAGCTTGCCGGCGAACAGGGAGCTGACGGATTCCGGTTCCAGGAACTCATCATAGATCACCGTCAGATCATCATTGACCTTACCCTTCATGATCATGCTCTCCATGAAATCCTCCATGGTAGGCGCATATTCATGATAGATCTTCATATGCTCGGACTTGTTATAGATCACATTTGCATAGAGGTAAGCCAGCTCATCCTCATTCAGCGTATTCTTGTAATTCAGATACATGAGGACCGAAGCCGGGATCAGTTCATAATGCGCCCGGTCCATGCTCCGGATATAACACTCATTCAACCCGATGAACTTCAGCGACTGAAGTACCGCTGCCTTATAGAAACGATGATAGCGGACGTCCAGCATATTTGCGGAGATCAGCATGGAGCAGATGGAACCCAGGACCTCCAGATTCTCATTTTCCTTCTTGAGGAGCCGTTCCTCCTCCTCGGCACGGATGGTCTCGTCAAATCTGTCATCGAAGGACTGACGGACCTTACGCTCGAGCTTCTCGCTTTCCGGATCGTATTTTTCATCCTCGGTGGAAAGACGGAGCGGATCCTCCGGATCATTGATGCCGGCGCTCTCCTCTTCTTCCTCCCCGGTCTCTTCCTCCTCATCGAAGCCGGCAAAGATGAAATCATCCTCCGCAAAGGACTCTTCCTCCGCCTTCTCCTCTGTCTCTTCCTCAACCGGTTCCTCTCCGATCATGGACTGACGCTCACGCTTCAGTCTTTCCCTTCTCAGTTCATCTTCATTCTTATCGTAAATGGAGCGGAGCACATCGAAGATCTGCTTATTGAACTCCTTATTGCGTCCTGCCAGCTTCACGAACTCGTTCAGTACATCATCCGTGATATAGTCATGACGAAGTCCCCATTTAATGGTTGTGATCTCAAAGGGAGTCAGGCGCTTCAGCATCAGCGGATTCGAATTCAGGATATCGCAGAGTTCGAAATAAATGATGGGACTGTTCTCTCCCTCTTCGAACATTTCCCCGAGTTCCCGGTACAGCGCACCCTTATCATCATTGTATACAGGGTCCACGAAGAGCAGCAGCCAGAAGAAGAACATCTTCGGCTCCTGTGTCCTGTAATTGCGGCGGATCATATTCGCAGTCTTCTCTATGGTCTCCTCGTCACGCAGCACCATGGCCTTCAGGTATTCGTAGTAGCATTTCTCCTGATTCGACATGAGGCTCCGGTCCACATCGGCCTCGATCCTGAGGAATTCCTGCTCTACCTTGGCCAGATCCCCCTTCAGGATGTTCATGTGCATCACGGCAAGCCGGTACATATCCTCTTCCGGCTCCATCTCCATCAGCACACGCAGTGCTTCCAACGTATCGGCCACATACTCCTCCAGCCCGATCCGGTCCATGCGGAAATCCAGATAGGCCTGGGTGAGATTGATCTTGCACTGCTTATACTCCTGCTCCTTCAGGCGGTTTTCCTGATCCACCCTCCGCTGCTTCGGTCTCTCCAGATGGATGTCGATCTCGATCTTCTGGTAGATATTCTCTATGATCAGCTTCCCGCTGTTCTCGCCGTCCGGCACATGCTCCGGAGAGATGTAGACATTGAGATCACAGGTATTTGCCATGAAATCCGACGAAGTCAGTGTCTTCTTGGCCGGAATGATGAATTCCGCATTGCTCCGAACCTCGGAATGGGTATAACCCCAGGTATTCTTAGAAAGTGTGATGGAGACGCTCTCCGTCTCGGCAGGCATCACCATATCCAGCTTCGCCTTGTCCGTGGAAAGGGTAACCGTCCTCTTCTTATGCACAAGAACAAGGAACTCCTCCATAGCCTGATCCACGGAATGACTGTCCAGAAGACTCTCATAGACCAGTTTCAGATGGGGTTCCCTGTTGATAAATGTACGGCGGAAGTCATCGCTCATAAAAAGCCTGGCCGCTTCCGTCCAGTTTCTCTCTGCCAATGCCGCGAACTTGAAAAGGTCATCGATCCTCTCGCTCCCGCAGGTCACACAGGGAGGAACGATACTGATATCGTAAGGCAGACGGAATTCACCCCCGTCGGTGATCACATTGATGTGCCCACGGAAGTTCTGTCCTGCCTCCAGACAGGTTGCATCAAAGGAATAACACACCTCGAAACGGCGGCTGATGAAACTATGACTCTCGAAACGAAGAAGATACCGGCTGTCGTATACCATCCCCTTTATGGGGAATTTATTCCTGCTCTCTACGGTGAAGGAGCCTTCATAGATGGTTCCGGCCTCTATGTTCAGTTTGAAGTTCTGTTTCGATATATGCACGTCCGGGCGGTCGATCCGAAACTCACCCTTTGCATACTGCTCTACAATGGCCTTCATGCAGCTATCTCCGATAAAAAAACTTGCGGATTCCACTCATCTTGTTGTAGAATAGAACCAGCGTGTATTGAACATACGAAATCAACTTATTATAGCAGATTCGTTCATGTTTTGAAAGTCTAAATATCTGCACGCCGGAGGTTTCGGAATGAGTCCAAATCAACTACGGATCGATCAATACGAAACGGTGCTTTACGATGCAAACCTGAATCCCCTGGGGATCCCGAAATCCGTAAAGCAGTCCATCGCAAATAATATCGGTTCCATCATCAAATACCCCGACATTTACTACGCAAACCTGAAGACAGCCATCGCGTACTACGCAGGAACATCTTTGGAACGGATCATCATGGGGAACGGATCTCCGGATCTGCTCCGTCTCTTCGCGGCCCTTCTTACCCCGAAGAAAGCCATGATCCTGGTTCCCAGCAGCACGGAATATGAGAAGGTGATCACCTCCTACGGCTGTGAAGCGTTATTCTATGAACTGGATGAGGAAAAGGATTTTGAGCTGGACGTTCCCGATCTGATCCGGTCCCTGGATTCCTCCCTGGATCTGCTGATCCTCGGGAATCCCAACAACCCCACCTCCAAACGGATCCTCCGGGAGGATGTGGCAGCCATCGCCGAAGCATGCAGATCGCTGGACATTTTCCTTCTGGTGGATGAAATGTATGTGGAGTTCCTGGACGACTATGAATCGGTAACGGCAGTTCCCCTGACCGACGAATACGCGAATCTGGCCGTTCTCCGGAGCGTATCCAAGTTCTTTGCGGTACCCGGACTTCGTTTCGCTTATGCCGTAATGAACAACAAAGAACTGGATCAGATCATCGATCTTACCACTACCAAGAACAATATCGCCACACTTTCGGCCATCGCCGGGATCGATATGTTCCGGGATACCAAGTACATCGAGGATTCCCGCTCCACGATCCATACAGAGAGAAGTCTGGTGTATCTGGCCATGGCACCCTGCCGTACGATCAAGCTCTATAAGCCCTCCGCCAACTTCATGCTGATGAAGCTGCTTTCCGAGGACCTTACCTCTTCCAAGGTAGCCGAGCATTGTGCCCTTCGGGGGATCATGATCCGGAAATGTGATGATATCCGCGGACTCTCCAACAAGTACATCCGCTTCTGCTTCATGAACCCGAAGCAAAATGACCTGATGGTCAATACGATCCTCGAGATTGTCTAAACCTGGCACATTTTCTTTGACATCTCAAAAAAAATGTGTTAGCATAACTTAAACCGTTGAAGAAGAGTAAGTAGGCCGGGCCGCTATTCTCACAGAGAACTGCAGAAGGGTGAGACTGCAGTGGATATGCTTCTGCCGAATGGACTTCCGAGGGCAACCTGAAAGCGGAACCGCAAGTATGGACGCCGGAGTACGTGATCTCCGTTAAGAAATCCGGCATATCGTAAGGTATGCGCTAAGTGGATGCAGGATATGCATCAAGCCGGGTGGCACCGCAGGCAGAGAGAAGAATTTCAGGCCTGTCCCAGCAGTAACTGTTTGGGACAGGCCTTTGTGCGTTTTCCCAACGATCTGCTCAAAATATCGTACCGTTTTAACGGGCGGAAAAAAGGAGGAAAAACTATGGCAGCAGAAACAAAGATCCCGTACAAGATTTATCTCACCGAAGAGGAAATGCCGACGGCATGGTATAACCTGCGCGCCGACATGAAGGTAAAACCCGCACCGCTTCTGAATCCCGGCACAGGCAAGCCCCTGACTGCCGAGGAGCTGACACCCATCTTCTGCGAGGAGCTGGTGAAGCAGGAGCTGGACAATGACACTCCCTACATCGAGATCCCGCAGGAGATCCGTGATTTCTATAAAATGTTCCGTCCCTCACCGCTGGTACGGGCATACTGCCTGGAGGAGAAGCTGAAGACTCCGGCAAAGATCTATTACAAATTCGAAGGAAATAACACCAGCGGAAGCCACAAGCTGAATTCCGCCATCGCACAGGCATATTACGCAAAGAAGCAGGGCCTGAAGGGTGTGACCACGGAGACCGGAGCCGGTCAGTGGGGAACCGCTCTCTCCATGGCCTGCGCATATCTGGGTCTGGACCTCAAGGTATATATGGTAAAGGTTTCCTATGAGCAGAAGCCCTTCCGCCGCGAAGTAATGCGGACCTATGGTGCATCCGTAGTTCCGTCTCCCTCGAACACCACCGAGGTAGGTCGCAAGATCCTGGCTGAGTTCCCGGGAACCACCGGAAGCCTTGGCTGTGCGATTTCCGAGGCGGTTGAGGTAGCTACCAAAAATCCCGGATACCGCTACGTTCTGGGTTCCGTGCTGAACCAGGTACTCCTGCATCAGTCCGTGATCGGTCTTGAGACCAAGGCTGCACTGGACAAGTACGGCATCAAGCCGGATATCATCATCGGCTGTGCCGGCGGCGGTTCAAACCTGGGCGGTCTCATCGCTCCCTTCATGGGTGAGAAGCTCCGTGGAGAGGCAGATTACCGCATCATCGCGGTAGAGCCCGCATCCTGCCCCAGCTTCACCCGGGGGACCTACGCCTACGACTTCTGCGATACCGGCAAGATCTGTCCGCTGGCGAAGATGTATACACTGGGCTCCAGCTTCATCCCCTCCGCAAACCATGCAGGCGGTCTCCGGTTCCACGGCATGAGCAGCACACTGTCACAGCTGTATCATGACGGTTATATGGAGGCGACCAGCGTAGAGCAGACGGATGTCTTCGAGGCTGCAGAGTTCTTTGCGCGCACCGAGGGTATCCTTCCGGCACCCGAGAGCTCCCATGCGATCCGTGTTGCGATCAATGAAGCAAAGAAATGTGCCGAGACCGGTGAGGAGAAGACCATTGTCTTCGGTCTGACAGGAACCGGATATTTTGATCTGGTAGCATATCAGAAGTACAATGACGGTGAGATGACGGACTACATCCCGACGGACGAAGAGATCGCCGCATCCATCGCAAAGCTTCCGAAGGTTGAATAACAGATCCGGCCTTCCGGCCTGAACCATAAAAAGGAGCTGCATGATCAGCAGCTCCTTTTTTATGTTTTAGATATCCACACTCAGGCAGGCGCGCCCGTGATGCTTACGGATTTACACAGGTTCCGTTCTTCCGGAAGGTATAATTCTTTCCGTCGACCCGTGCCGTTCCCGTTACCATGATACCCTTTTGATTCATATAATACCACTTGCCATCCAGCCGGATCCATCCGGTCCACATCGCACCATGACTGAAATAGTACCAGTTGGACCCGATCTTCTGCCAGCCGTTCGCCATGGCACCGCTCTCATCCATGTAGTACCATTTTCCGTCGATCTTCTGCCATCCGGTCTGCATCTCACCGTACTCATTGAAATAGTACCATTTTCTTCCGATCTCCGACCAGCCGATCTCCTTCATTCCCTTGGAATTGATATGCCAGGTCTTACCCTTGACCTTCATCCAGCAGTTCGGTGTATAGGTGGGATACTTCTTGTCCGCACTCGGTACATTTGCATTGATATGCATGCAATGTGCTTCCGTCAGATGCGCACCGCAGGCATAGCATGCCGGCCAGCGATTGACAACGCCCACGTTCCGGTTGTTGTGGCAGTAGATCTTTGCCAGACCGTCTTCACTCCAGCCCACAAAAAGAAGGGAGTGAACGAACGGATGCCCGTCTGTACATTTAGGGCAGTAAAGCAGGATCGGATCACCTGTGGTGATCTCCCCCTTCGGTACATTTTCCAGACGGATATATCCCTTGCTGTCCATGGGGATCACGATCTCCGTGACTCTGGGATCCTTCGCCAGTTTGTCATGCAGGAAGGTGGCATGCTGGTCATACTCGTTCATGCCGCCCTTGCCGATACAGTTGGACAGGAACTCGGCGCACAGCCAGCCGTTAACGCACTGGCTTCTCGGCAGACCCTTATTTACATCCACCGCGGTATGGGTGATGGCAAATTCCACAGCGGCGTCCGCCTTGTATTTAAAACCGCCCTTGGAAGTACCGGATGAGGAACCGGAGGTATTCACCTCGCCACACCAGACTCCGTTTCTGTCGAAGTCATGGAACTTATTTCCGATGATCTTCTGTCCGGTCACCATCTCACCGGATGAATCCATATAATACCATTTTTCTCCCTGCTTCATCCATCCGGTCTTCATGACACCGGATTCCCGGAAGAAATACCATTTGTCGTCGAGCTTCTTCCAACCGGTCTGCTTTACACCGTTCTCATCGAAGTAATAGGTCTTTTTACCGATATTCTTCCAGCCGGTGGACATCGCTCCGTCCTTCGTAAAGAAATAATACTTCTTTCCGATATACTTCCAGCCGGTCTTCATGATCCCGTCGGATCCGAAATAATACCATTTTCCGTTGATCTCGGCCCAGCCGGTCTGCTTAACCCCTCCTGCATTGTAATAGGTCCAGTCCGCGCCGGACTTCACCCATTTGTTCACCATGGTACCCTGATCGGCATAACGCACCCCCGTCCCGCCGACTCCCGTAAGTACCGCCGCTTCCGATGGCATTGAGGGTGCACATACCATTCCCATCAATACCAGCCCGGCTGCCAGGCTCACCCCTTTTCTCATAAGCAACTTCTCCTCCCTGTTTTCTCCGGCCTCTTAAACTCTGCCGGATAGTATTCTCATATTTGTAAGACGCTGTTTTCGTGTCACCGTCCCATGGAACGCTTCAGGATCTCCGTATACCAGTCCACCAGCTGAATTCCGAACATCAGCGCCAGATACAGGCCGATGCAGAGAGAAGGTCCGAAGGGGATATGATCCTTTCCCCCCTTCTTCTTACGGATCAGCAGGATCACACTGATCACGCCGCCGACGACTGCCCCCATAAAGAATCCGATAACCGTCATCTTCCAGCCAAGTAACGCTCCGGCGGCTATCAGAAGCTTGATATCACCAAAGCCGAAGGCTTCCAGTTCCTTCCACACCCACATCAGGGAATTCAGCAGGATCAGCGGTGCACCTACACACATCATTCCGATCAGCCGGTCCGTGATGACCGCCGGCGGTTTCACCAGCAGGATGTAGATAAAAGGCGGAAGGAACACCACCAGCGCCTGAAGGAACATCATAAATCCCCAATGCTTTTCGGAGAATTCCACCTTGTCCAGTATCAGCCAGTCAAATACTCCGAACAGCAGGATCACTCCCGCTCCCAGCAGCTTATCACTCACGGAAATATCCGGGAGAAAGAAGACCGACAGCACAGCGAGACACAGGATAAATACGTTCAGGGGGAAAGGGATCATCTGCGTATCCAGGTCGATCCATGCGATCAGGATGAGATCCAGCAGAAATGCCAGCAGGATACAGTTCGACACGCTGATGTCATAACGAAATGCCAGGGATACGGAAGCAACCGCACCCAGAAACAAACTGGCCGCAAACCGCCCCGGGCGTTCCTTTACGGCATCGCCGAAGGGCATCCTCGTCAGCTTCGCTTCCGCCTCTCTCTTTGCTTCAAAGGCTTCTCTTTCCTTCTTGGACAGTTTGCCGTGGATCTCCACATCGTACTCTTCTTCCGAAATGATCCGTGCATTCCAGCGTCGGTTGATGACAGCAAGTACACCGGCGATACAGATCCCGGCTATGATAAATAAAGCGATCCAAAGCGCCTGCATACTCCTTCCTCCTTCATTCGGTCTTACATGATCCTTCCTTGGTTCCACAAGGGTCCTGCCTCTTCCTTCACGAGGGTCCGGCAGTTACTCTCTTACTCTTCTTCCTTTTGGGGAACCAGCGCGATCCCCAGTTCTTCCAGCTGCACAGGATCCACAACATTCGGAGCCTCACTCATCAGGTCCGAAGCATCCTTCACCTTCGGGAATGCCATAACGTCACGGATCGAATCACATTTGCACATCAGCATGAGAAGACGGTCCAGACCGTAAGCCAGGCCTGCATGAGGCGGTACACCGTATTTGAAAGCAGTCAGCAGGAATCCGAACTTATCCTCCGCGCTTTCCCTGGTGAGGCCGATCACCTCAAACATCTTCTCCTGTATATCATTCTGGTGGATACGGACGGAACCTCCGCCGATCTCCACACCGTTCAGCACGATGTCATATGCCTTTGCACGGACCGCACCCGGATCACTCTCCAGCTTGTCCAGATCCTCCTCCATAGGCATGGTGAAGGGATGATGCATGGCAACGAAACGGTTCTCCTCCTCGCTCCACTCAAGAAGCGGGAATTCAGTGATCCATACGAACCGGTAGGTATCCTTATCGCAAAGTCCCATTTCCTCAGCCATGTGACAGCGGAG
>OCVV012845485.1_pt1 | contig 10098 bp, 8 predicted proteins | sample 1539721 | NCBI WGS metagenome assembly OCVV01 (sample SAMN02144230, study PRJEB22623) | gut metagenome | biome: sheep rumen | host: Ovis aries | place: New Zealand
ACGCCGAGGTCCAATCCGGCGACCTACACAGGAGTCTTCGACATGATCCGTGACCTCTACGCGGGGACGACGGATGCCAAGGTCCGCGGCTACAAGAAGGGCCGTTTCTCATTTAATGTGAAGGGCGGAAGATGCGAGGCATGCCAGGGCGACGGAATCGTGAAGATTGAGATGCATTTCCTTCCGGATGTGTATGTCCCATGCGAAGTGTGCCATGGAAAACGGTATAACCGGGAGACCCTGGAAGTCAAGTACAGGGGAAAGAGCATATATGATGTGCTGAATATGACCGTCGAGGAAGCTCTTGAATTCTTTGAGCATTTGCCGAGAATCAGAAATAAGATACAGACGCTCTATGATGTAGGCCTGTCCTATATTCGTCTCGGTCAGCCGTCGACAGAACTGTCGGGCGGAGAGGCACAGAGAATCAAGCTCGCTACCGAGCTGTCAAAGCGTTCGACCGGAAAGACCATTTACATTCTCGATGAGCCCACGACCGGTCTTCATTTCGCGGATGTCCATAAGCTGGTCGACATTCTGCAGAGGTTTACGGAGGACGGCAACACAGTCGTCGTGATCGAGCACAATCTCGATGTAATTAAGACAGCCGATTATATTATCGACCTTGGGCCGGAAGGCGGAGACCGCGGAGGCACGGTCGTTGCGAGCGGCACTCCGGAGGAAGTAGCGGAGTGTGAAGGCTCCTACACCGGCGTCTACATTAAGAAGGAACTGAAAAAAGCAGCCGAAAGGAAGAACAGGGAAGCGGCAGCTGAGGGATCAGGACGTGAAGCGGCAGCCGAAGGACAAAACCTGGAAGAGGCTGAATAAGGCAGCATAAGGAGGAGTATATGCCTGTCACAGATATCGGCATAGATATGGGATCATCCAATACGGTGGTCTATACAAAAGGAAAAGGAATCGTCATTAATGAGCCGACAGTCGTCGCGTATGACAAGGATACCGATAAGATACTTGCTTTCGGTGAGGAAGCCCGCCAGCTTATTGAGCGCACACCGGGAAACGTGGTCGCGATTCGTCCGCTCAAGGCGGGTGTCATCTCGGACTATTCCGTTACCGAGAGACTTCTCAAGCATTTCATACAGCGGGCTCTCGGCCGAAGAGCTTTCAGAAAGCCTTATATAAGCATCTGTGTTCCGAGCGGTGTCACCGAGGTAGAAAAGAGAGCGGTCGAGGAGGCTGCATTCCAGGCGGGGGCTCGCGACGTCACCATCGTCGCTGAGACTGTGGCTGCAGCTATCGGCGCTGGAATTGACATCACTAAGCCGGTCGGCAACCTGGTCGCGGACATAGGAGCGGCCACGACGGACGTGGCGGTCATCTCCCTCGGAGCCCCGGTGATACTGAGCACCGTGCGTGTCGGAGGAGACACTTTCAGTGAAGCCATAGCGCGCTATGTGCGAAGAAATCACAGCCTGTTCATCGGCGAAGGCCTGGCAGAAGAAATCAAGATAAAGATCGGGACTGTCACGAGCCGTCCGAACTCTGAGTCCATGCAGATTACCGGCAGGAACGTCATCACAGGGCTGCCGCGGACGATATCCATAACATCCGAGGAGGTCCGGCAGGCATGTGGTGAAGCGGCGACGGAAATCGTAGAGACGATTCACGGCGTACTTGAGAAGACGCCGCCGGAACTCTCCGCCGACATTGTCGAGCGAGGCATCGTTCTCACCGGCGGTGGAGCCAGACTTGAGGGCTTTGAGGAACTGATCGAGGATCGGACCGGGATCAACGCTATGACGGCGGAGAACCCGGAGTGTGCCGTCGCCGAGGGCTGCGGACTTTATACGGAGAAAATCGAGCAGCTGAGCCGCATGGAGAGATAAATGCAGGAAGAATCAGTAAAAGGAATTGTTGATCATATCATCTATCGCAACGATGAAAACGGATATACGGTGCTGAGTCTGCACACAGACGGAAAAAAGCTGACATTAGTCGGCTTTTTTCAGGTAATAAACGAAGGTGAGTCGATTGAAGCCTTCGGACACAAGACAGTCCATGCCTCCTACGGTGACCAGTTTAAAGTGGTTCGATATGAAATGAGGGAGCCGGAAGACCGTGAAGCAATAGAGCGTTATCTCGGATCCGGCGCTATCAAGGGAATCGGCATGGCCCTGGCTGCCAGAATCGTGAAAAAGTTCGGCGTGGAGACGCTGCGGGTGATGGAGACGGAGCCGGAGAGACTGGCGGAGGTCAAGGGTATAAGTCTTCGAAAGGCACGGGAGATTGCCGCGCAGTTCGACGGTCAGAGGGCCCAGAGATCCGCCATGCTGTTCCTTCAGAAGTACGGCATATCTCTATCGCTCGGAGTCCGGATTTACAACACTTACGGCGAGGAGATGTATCAGATCCTTCGGGAGAATCCATACAGACTTGCTGAAGATATAAACGGTGTCGGCTTTAAGACGGCGGACAGTATTGCCGCAAGGATCGGTATTGCGGCAGATTCCGAATACAGGATAAGGTGCGGTATTCTCTATGTGCTGGGACTTGCCGCCGGGGAGGGCAGTGTTTACCTGCCGGCATGGCAGCTGATCGCGCGCTGCGCGGATATGCTCGGCGTGCCGGACGGGGATGTGGAACATCAGATCACATCACTTTCCCTGGAGAGGAAAATTATTATTCGCGACCATGCCGATCATCAGGAAGACGCGGAACGGTCGGCTCCCTTCCGTGAGGATTATGATGAGGATGAGTTTTTCGGGGATGACTTCTTTGCGGAGGATCCGGCAGAGATCCATGCCGAATTGGACAAAAGAAAAATCGTTTACCTTGCAAGGTATTATTATCTTGAGCTGAACACTGCCAGGATGCTGCACGACCTTAATATCTGTATTTCCAATGACGATGAGGGAATCAGATCCCGGATGGAAAAACTGTTCAAAAAGAGCAGGATCACATTGGAGGAGGAACAGAGAAGGGCAGTCTTTTGCGCTGCGAAGAACGGTCTTCTCATTGTGACCGGCGGTCCCGGAACGGGAAAGACGACGATAATAAATGAGATGCTCCGCTTTTTTGCGTCTGAGAATCTGAACGTGCGTCTTGCGGCCCCGACGGGGAGAGCGGCAAAGCGGATGACGGAGACGACGGGCTATGAGGCTTCGACGATCCACCGTCTGCTCGAAGTATCTTCTGCCCCGGATGATGAGAGCCGGGAAATCGTCAGGTTCGAGAGAAATGAGTCAAATCCGCTTGAGACAGACGTCATTATTATCGACGAGATGTCAATGGTAGACATTTTTCTTATGCATTCACTTCTTAGCGCAATTCCGCCCGGAACAAGGCTGGTCCTTGTCGGCGATGTGGATCAGCTGCCTTCTGTGGGACCGGGCGCGGTTCTTGCGGACATGCTTAAAGCGGATGTGTTCCCGAGTGTCCGTCTGACAAGGATCTTCAGGCAGGCTCAGAATTCGGATATTGTCGTGAATGCCCATAAAATCAACCACGGGGAACAGATCCCGCTGACGACAAAAAGCAGTGAGTTCCTGTTTCTCGGACGATCGGATACCAACCTCATCATCAGCAATATAATAGAGCTTGTCAGGGACAGGCTGCCCGGGTATGTCAATGCCCAGCCGTACGATATTCAGGTCCTCACTCCGATGAGAAAGGGCCTTCTCGGTGTGGAGAGATTGAACAGAATTCTCCAGGAATACCTGAATCCGCCTTCGGAAGATAAGGCGGAGAAGACTTTCGGGGATGAGATCTTTCGCGTCGGTGACAAGGTAATGCAGATCAAGAACAATTACCAGATCGGCTGGGAGATACGCGGCAGATACGGAATCGCTGTCAAGACAGGTGAGGGCATCTTCAACGGTGACATGGGAATTATCAGGGAGATCAATGACTTTGCGCAGACGATATCCATCGAGTTCGACGAGGGACGATTTGTCGATTATCCGTTCGGCAGTCTTGAGGAGCTGGAGCTTGCCTACGCAGTAACTATCCACAAGTCTCAGGGAAGCGAGTATCCCGCTGTCATACTGCCGCTGCTGACCGGTCCCAGAATGCTCTTTACAAGGAACCTGCTCTATACTGCTGTGACACGGGCCAAAAAGTGCGTTATGATACTCGGGAGCGAGGATACGGTACGCGGCATGATTGGCAATGTCCGGCAGAAAGAGAGGTTTACATCTCTTTCGGAACGGATCCTTGAACTATCCGGTGAGGAGAGTGCAAATGACGCATCGCGCAACAAAACATAAATTCCCGAATCTGCTGACGGATCTCTTATATCCGCCCAGATGTCCGATCTGCGGTCAGCCGGCTCCGTTCGGTCTCAAAATATGTCCGGAATGCCGTCTTCGTCTGCCCGTTATTGAGTCAAAGCGCTGCAGAAAGTGCGGAAAACCGATAGAAGACTTTGAGGTGCTCTGCCCGGACTGCGCGAAGGAGGAGCACTTGTATGACTGCGGTCTCGGCATTTATATGTATGACGAGACCATGAAGCGGGCAATATCTGAACTGAAATACAAAGGAAGACGCGAATACGGAGAGGCGTTCGGAGATTTGCTCTATGAGAATGCCAGGTCTGAGCTCATGTACTGGAAGCCGGACTGTCTGATCCCGATTCCTCTCCATCCGGCAAGAGCCCGAGAACGGGGATACAATCAGGCTCTGATCATATCAGAGGCTCTTTCCGCACGATGCGGCATACCTACAAGAGCGGATATACTGGTGCGCACGATGGAGACAGACCGAATGAAGGAACTGTCCGCTAAAGACCGAATGAATAATTTGATCCGCGCGTTCTCCGCAGTGGGAGACTGCCGGAAAATGCGGAGCGTCGTACTGATTGATGACATCTATACGACCGGGGCAACGATTGATGCTGCCTCCGCTGTCCTTCGAAAGGCCGGAATAGACGAAATATACTTCCTTGCGGTTTGCATTGGAGGCGGTTTCATGGTATCATACTAATAACTCTGTGCATTGCGGGGATTTTTCTTGTGCACAAAATTTGACAGCACGTGTCTTTTGACACTCTTTATGAACGTCCGCCTGCGTGCGGAATGAATATGAGGTGAACTATGGTAGATCAGGAACGAGTCCGCCTGATGATAAGGCTTGCGAGATACGAGAATGGGGAAGGTGTGGAAGATTTTCGGATACGGAAGTATTACCGCAGCGATTACACGGCTCTGCAGCTCATTAAGACGTGGATCCTTACGACGCTGGGCTATGGTCTTCTTCTCGGCCTGATAATCGCGGGCAATGTGGAATTCCTTCTGGATAATATCGATTCCATGAACCTCCGGGTACTGTTTTCATGGATCCTGATAGGATATATCGTTCTTATCGGCGCGTATTTTGCCGCAGTGTATATTTCGTCGGTGATCAGGTATAACCGGGCAAAAAGGAATGTTAAGGAATACCTGACCGCGCTGGAGAGAATTTCGCGCATGCAGTGACGGATCGGTATCTGCCGTGTAGTTTGCCGGCCTACGCCGGCCGGATCCTGAGCTTTCGTTGCGAGAGCGTGAATTATTTTAAGAACATTGTCCATATTAAAATAAAGGTAGGGGACTTTTGATGACAACGATACTTGAATTCAAGGAAAAAATCAGAGAAGTGTATGCCACATATACAATCTATGTCGACATCGTACTAAAGACAGCGCTGACTCTTTTATGCCTGTTCTGGATACGCGGCTGCTTTCCGCCGGGAGGCATATTTTCCAATGTCTTCGTTATTATAGTTGTATCTCTGCTCTGCTCGATCCTTCCGCTGCGGGTCATTCCCATTACATGCGGAGTTTTCATTATCGGTCAGGCATTTCGAATGGGTATTGACGCAGGCGTTGTCACTGCGGTCATACTTACAGTTCTTCTGTGTCTCTTCCTGCGTTTTGTGCCGGATGATTCGCTGGCTTTCATCTTCATGCCGATCGCCATGTATTTCGGCCTTCCCGCACTGATTCCGATCTGTTACGGACTCAGGAAGACACCCGCCTCGTTCCTGTCAATAGTCTCCGGCTGCGTTGTGTACTACACTCTTGAGTCTCTGGTCACAGGAGCGGAAGCCCTGTCAAAGCTTGAACAGACAGAGTATGTGGAGCGGCTCACTGTCCTTCTCGGAGGTATCGTCTCAGACAGCTCCATAGTCATCAACATTCTGGCCCTGGCAGGAGTGGTCATTATTGTCTACGCAGTGAGACGGCTCGGATTCGACTTCGCTTTCGAAGCCGCAATCATAGTAGGAGCCTCCGTCTATGTATTCTTTATTCTTCTCGGCAATATCGTAGTGCAGACGACATTTGACACCGTATCAACAGTTATCGGAGCGGTAGCCGCCGTGCTCGTCGCGCTGATCCTGAATTTCTTCTTTCTGTCCCTCGACTACCGGAGAACGGAGAAAGTGGAGTTCGAGGACGATGAGTATTATTACTACGTGAAAGCAATCCCCAAAGCCTATGCCTATAAGAGAAAGCTTCCGGTCTATCAGAACGATCAGGCAGCAGGCGGGGCCCCCGCGGAGACGGATATTCCGCAGGTGTCTCTGCCCGGGGTCGAGGATATCGATTTCGAGAAAAAACTGGAAGATTCTCTGAGAGACCTGTAATCCACTAGGAGGAACTGTCTTGTCCGCTTTTTTTGAACAGATTACCGGATTCATGTCCGGTCTGTATCTGCCGCATGTTCAGTTGAATGACCTTGTGGAGATACTTATAATTGCGGTCCTTCTGTACTTTTTTATGGACTGGGTACAGCGGACGCGCGCGTATACTCTTCTCAAGGGTATTGTGCTTGTCGTCCTCTTTATTGTGATAGCATGGATGCTTCAGCTGTCCGCGATACTGTTCATCACGTCCAGGCTTGCGTCCGTAGCTCTCATGGCGCTGGTCATCATTTTCCAGCCTGAACTCCGAAAAGCGCTCGAGTCGCTGGGCAAACGGAATTTCCTTATGTCACTTTTCCCGTTTGACACACAGCAGAACGCTGAGGACAGATACTCGGACTTTTTTATCAATGAAGTCATCAGAGCCGTCAACGAGATGGCGGAGGCCAGGACCGGGGCGCTGATCGTCATTGAGCAGAACATTCTTCTGACAGAGTATATCAATACAGGCATCATGCTCGATTCCATGGTGTCAAGTCAGCTGATCACGAATATATTTGAACACAACACGCCGCTTCATGACGGCGCTGTTATTATGCGCGGAGAGCGCATCGTCGCGGCGACATGCTACCTGCCGATTTCCGAGAATGTCACGATCAGCAAGAAATACGGCACAAGGCACAGGGCAGGCGTCGGTATCAGCGAAGTCAGCGACAGCTTTACGATCATCGTCTCCGAGGAGACGGGTCGTATTTCATATGCCTATATGGGAAAACTGTATACCGGAGTCATGACCAGCAACCTCCGCGAGATGCTCCATATGGTCCAGAAGAACAAGATGAGTGAGAGTGATGAGAAGAAGTTCCGCATCTGGAAGAGCAGGAGGGACCAATGAAAGAGTGGATGAACAATGCTAAGCTTTTCCAGAATATGACACTTAAAATGGCTTCCCTAGCCGGCGCGATCATAATCTGGCTGATTATCATGAACATCAATGATCCGGTCGTCACAAGAATCATATATGATGTTCCGGTGAATGTGGTCAATACGTCCTATATTGAAAGTATGGGACTGTCCTATAAGATTTCAGACGGTTATGACACGGTCGCCGTGACTGTCAGAGGTAACAGGTCCCTTGTCGAATCGCTTACTTCGTCAAGATTCAATGTCACGGCGGATCTCACACAGATCATAAGTCTGGAGACGGACCCTGTCATGGTCCCGCTCACGGTGTATTGCCCGAGCATCTCCTCTGAGAATCTGACAGCCTCTCCCAGAAATATTAATATTGATATAGAAGAGATGGTCAGCAAGGAGTTCGTCATCAACGCGACCGCGTCGGGAACAACTCCGGCAAACGGATTTGAGGTCGGCGAGATGACTGTTGAGCCTGAGACAGTGACTATCCGCGGACCGGGTACGCTGATTGATAAGATTGAACGGGTCAATGCAATCGTAGACGTCACCGGAATACGCACGGACAAGGATATGGAGCCGGTCATCAGGATTACTGACAAGAACGGTGAGCAGATAACAGATACACAGATGTCATATCTGTCAATGAACGTGACGGAGGAGGAGATGACTGTTCACGTCACAGTCTACGCTGTGAGATCGGGCGTCAGTCTGAAAGTCGAGACGAGCGGTGAGCCCGCGTCGGGCTATACAGTCGGCAATATCGCAGTCACACCATCGACACTGTCTGTTGTCGGAAGCCGCGCTGTGCTTGATATGCTTGAGCAGAACGGGAACACAATCACGATAACCGCTGATTCAGGTCTGGTCGATGTGACAGATAAGGTCTCTGATGTGAGTGTCAAGATCGATATCCGCCAGATTCTTCCCGAGGGGCTTTCACTCGCGTCACAGATCAGTACTACAGCTGTTGTGAGTGTGCAGATCCTGCCCGCAAACAGCCGGTCTGTCACTGTTGAGACCAGAAATATAGACATCTCCGGACTGACCGACGGCCGCAGCTGTGTCTTTGAATCCAGCAGTCTTGAAATCAAAATTCAGGGATCGCCAGAAATTCTTGACGGATTGTCAGCATCCGATCTTAGAGCAAGCGTAGATCTTTCCGGCCTCATGATCGGAAGGCAGAAAGTTCCGGTCAGCGTGGACCTGCCGGACGGATGCAGTCTGGTCGAGGACGTGTTCGTTGGCGTCATAATCAGCCAGCTGAGCGATTAAAGGCGCATGCTGCGTTCGGGAGAGAGAACTTATTTTAACTTCAATGTACCGGAAAGAGTAAGTGGAAAGATTTAGAAAGGGAGTATACTATGGTCAGCAAAAAGGTAGTAGTAATGAACCCTACCGGTCTTCATCTGAAACCTGCAGCAATCTTCTGCAAGGAAGCGATGAATTTTAAAAGTACAGTTACATTTACGTTCGGAAACGCGACAGCCAATGCCAAGAGCGTCCTTTCTGTACTTGCAGCCTGCGTAAAAAGCGGAGATGAGATCGAGATCATCTGTGTCGGACCCGATGAGGAGGAAGCGCTTGACGCCCTGGTCAGCGCCGTAAAAGACGGTCTCGGCGAACCGACCGAGACTTCCGATACGGATGCGGGAGGGAATCAATGAAAAATTTTACAGTCAGACTTGCGGCAGTCATAAGCGCTTTATGCATGTGTCTTATGCTGTGCCAAGAGCAAATCTTCGCGGCGGCTGACCCTTCGGTCGTCACGACGAACGCCACAGCAGGATGGCCGCAGGCGGAGGATATTAACTCAACGACAGGCGTTCTGATAGAAGCCTCGACAGGAACTGTCCTCTTTAATAAATCGATGGATCAGCAGATGTATCCGGCATCGATTACCAAAGTCCTGACAACACTGGTAACGTTAGAGAACGGTAATATGTCCGATTCGGTAACGATGACGCAGACCGGAGTTAACTACGCTGTGGGCGGCAGCGCCAATCAGGGCACCAGGGTCGGTGAAGTTTTTACTCTTGAGCAGCTCCTCTATGGGACCATGCTCGCCTCGGCCAACGATATGGCAACGCAGATGGGAGAGTATATCGGCGGTTCAATCGAGAATTTCGCGGCAATGATGAATGCCCGTGCTGCAGAGCTCGGCTGCACCGGCACTCATTTTACCAATGCCTGCGGCATGCCGGACCCGAATCATGTCACGACAGCCCACGATATGGCGCTTATTATGCGGGCTGCGGTTGAGAGAGAAGATTTTAGAAAAATCGCCGGAACAGGATCTTATACGATTCCTGCAACAAATATGAGCGGAGAGAGATCAGTCACGAACCATGATCCGCTGCTGCTGAACAAAGATTTTATGTACAGCGGACTCATAGGCGGAAAGACCGGCTACACGGATGCCGCGCAGAACACTTTGGTGAATGCGGCAAGCAGAGACGGCTTCACTCTGGTCTGTGTGACCATGCATGCAGTTGACGCGCCGAAAGCTGCATTCGATCATGTAAACCTCTTCAATTACGGATATGATAATTTTGAGATGTGTGAAGTCCTGCCTGCTGAGTACTGTGTGGCCGGAAGAAA
>OCVV011204209.1_pt1 | contig 10097 bp, 10 predicted proteins | sample 1539721 | NCBI WGS metagenome assembly OCVV01 (sample SAMN02144230, study PRJEB22623) | gut metagenome | biome: sheep rumen | host: Ovis aries | place: New Zealand
TCTAGTGCTTGGCTCAAAAAAAAGTGTCGCAAGAATTTTCCCGCGACACACATCTTGAAATGATTTAGGATCAACAATAATCTGCTCAGCTAAAGAACAAATTTCTTCGATTTCTGAAACCGTAAGATCATCCGGCTGAATTAAATGACGACCAGTAAGCATTGGTTACCCCTTTTTGATTTTTGACATTTTAGCAAAAATCTCAGGATGTTACAATAATTTTGCGTTCATCATTATAACTTTATGATTATCGGGTTTTAATAACCTAGTTTTCGGTCTACAAGATACTTAAGAGCCTTTTCTTCTGTAAAGTTTTTCAAATCTTCTAAAAACATCTGAACATTTTTGTCTTTTGTATATGGCAATGTCATGTTTCCTGCAACGTGAGGTGTAATCAAAAGTTTTTTTATTTTCCAGAGTCTGTTTTCTGCCGGGAGTGGTTCTTTCTGAAATACATCTAGGGCAGCCCCGGCAAGATGTCCATTTTCGAGATTTTCTGCAAGGGCTTCTTCATCAATTGCAGAACCTCGACCTACATTTACGATATAGGCTCTTTCAGGGAGCATGGCCATTCGTTCGCGGGAAAGAATTCCTTTTGTTTCCGATGTTGCAGGAAGACTCATTGCAAGAAGATCTGTCTGAGGAAGAATTGAATCCAGCTGACTTACAGGAAGCACTTTGTCGTAGATTTGGGAATCGCTTTTTCCACTGCGACAAACTCCGATTATAGCAGCCGGTTCAAAGGCCCTGGCTCGCTTTGCAAAAGTTGTGCCAATATCACCTGTGCCCAAGACTGTAATACGGCAATCTTTGAGTGATTTTTGAGGTCGTGGAGAAAGCCAGAGTCCATTTTTAGTTTCTGTCATAAACTCATCAAGACGGCGCATAAGAATCAAAGAAACTGCAATCATATGCTCTGCAATTGAAACGCCATATGCACCTGCTGAGTTTGTAAGCAGACAGTTTTCATTTGCAAAATAATCTGGAACCATCAGGGAATCCACTCCTGCCCAGGGTACACAAAGCCACTTGAGAGTCTTGCTTGTTTTTACAATTGAAGGTGCAAAACCGTAGATGATATCTGCATCAAAATTTGACTGTGGGATTTCGGCCTCGCTTTTGTAGAAGAAAACCTGAGCTCCTGCTTCACTGGCTGCTGATTTTATTTGATCAAAATGCTTTTGTTCAAGCATATTGTTTATTACTAAAATTTTCATATGTTGCCTCCTTCTGATGAATCACGATTCTTTTTCGCTTTTCATAAACTTCAAAATTATAAGAAAAATAAGCAGGAGTACAGGGAAGACAGCACCGAACAAAAGCCCCTGCTGAAGATTGTCTCCCGCCTTCTGAGAAATTATTCCGACTGCACTAGGACCGATTGAGCCACCTAGGTCTCCGGCCATTGCAAGCAGGGCGAAGAGTGCAGTTCCGCCTCTCGGAATCTTTTTTGAAGAAATACTCAAAGTTCCAGGCCACATAATGCCTACAGAAAATCCGCAGAGTACACAGCCTGCAAGCGCAACAAGAGCATTGTGAGACAAAGATGCCATGATATAGCAGATAAGACAAAGAATGCCAGAACCTATCATAAATTTTGTTAGTTCAACCTTATCGCCAAACTTACCATAGAAAACTCGGCATATTCCCATTGTTACTGCAAAGAGACAAGGCCCTGCAAGATCGCAGACAGTTTTTGAAAGGCCAAGTCCTGACTCAACAAAGGCCGAAGCCCACTGTGCCATAGAAAGTTCAGATGCTCCGGAGCAAACCATGAGCACAACAGCCACCCAGAAAAGAGGTGATTTAAAGAGCTGCAGGATTGTCATGCCCTTGCCGGAATCAACTAGTTTTTCAATCGGGCAGGTTGCAAAATTATAAATATTATAAAGCGGAATAAGTGCCCAGAAGCAGGCAACCCATTTCCAGTTATCAATTCCAAAGGTTGTGAATAACAAACTGGAAATTACCGTAACGCCAAGCCAGCCCCAGCAGTAAAAACTGTGAAGAAGGCTCATTGTTTTTTCTTTGTTTTCAAAAGGACAAGCCTCGACAATCGGCGAACAGAGAACTTCTATAAGGCCGCTTCCAATTGCATAAAGCACAACGCTTATCATAATTCCTGAAAAAGGTGTAGGCAAAAGTTCCGGTAAAAAAGCCAGGGCAATGAGCCCGACTGCAGAAAAAACTTCTGATGCAATTATGCTGGCCCTGTAGCCGATTTTATCTACAAAGCGGGCGCAGAAAATATCAACAACCAGCTGGGTAAAAAAGAAGCCTGTTGGAATAAGGGCAATCAGCCCAAGCGGAATCTGATAATCATTATGAAGTTTTAAGAAAATCAGCGGTGCAAAGTTTGCGGCAATTGCCTGAGTGATAAAACCTAAGTAGCAGGCGCGTAGAGTTTTTTTGTAGTTTGGTTTTGAAATAGTAATCATATGTCTCAAATTAACATGAAGGAAGAATCTTTTCTATTACATTTTTCTTTATAAATTGTACAGTATGAGTTAAAATTATGAAAAACTTATAACTTGCGTGGAAAAGAATATGGCAAACAAAAATCCTAAATGGCTTGATAATGCAATTTTTTATGAAATCTATCCTCAGTCTTTCTGTGATTCAAACGGGGATGGAATCGGTGACTTTAACGGAATAATTCAAAAGCTTGATTACATCAAAGAACTGGGCTGCAATGCAATCTGGATGAATCCCTGCTTTGCGTCTCCTTTTGGGGATGCGGGTTATGATGTTTCTGATTACTACCTAGCCGCTCCCCGCTACGGAACTAATGAAGATTTACGTCGCCTTTTTGAAGAGGTTCACAAGCGCGGTATGCATATTCTGCTGGATTTGGTTCCAGGCCATACTTCTACCGAGCACAAATGGTTTAAAGAATCTATGAAGGCTGAAAAAAATGAATACACAGACCGTTATGTCTGGACTGATTCAATCTGGGTAGAGCCAGATGGAATGGCAAGCCTTCGCGGAATTTCAGACAGGGACGGTTCCTGCGCTGTAAACTTTTTTTCTCATCAGCCGGCTTTGAATTATGGTTTTTATAAACCGGATCCTTCAAAAAAATGGCAGCAGCCAATGAATGCGCCTGGGCCAAAAGCAACGCTTGAAGAGCTCAAAAATATTATGCGCTTCTGGCTTGGAATGGGCTGCGATGGTTTTAGAGTTGATATGGCTGGCTCTCTTGTAAAGCATGATGAAAACGGCAAGGGCACAATTAAGCTCTGGCAGAATGTGCGCGGATTTTTGGATAAGGAATTCCCGGAAGCTGCCATGGTTTCTGAATGGGGCGAGCCAGACAAATCTTTGCAGGGTGGCTTTCACATGGATTTTCTTTTGCACTTTGGACCTTCTCATTACAACGATTTGTTCCGCTGTGAAAATCCATTTTTTGCAGCCAGCGGAAAAGGTGATGTTTTTGAGTTTGTAGAGAAATACAAGGAAAGTTACGAAAAGTCTCGTGCGGATTCTAAGCACATGGGCCTCATCTGTATTCCGTCCGGAAATCATGATATGGACAGGCTTGCCCGCCATATCAAAGGGGACAACCTTAAGCTTGCCTTTGCCTTTTTGCTTTCTATGCCGGGTGCGCCTTTTATTTATTACGGAGATGAGATTGGCATGAACTATGTTGAAAATCTTGTTTCGGTAGAAGGCGGATATGGAAGAACGGGATCGCGATCTCCTATGCAGTGGGATTCTTCTACAAATGCGGGCTTTAGTTCGGCACCGGCGGAGAAGCTTTATATTCCGCTGGATCCTGGTGCAAAACGTCCGACAGTTCAGGCTCAGCAGCAAAATAAAAAATCACTTTACCACGAAATCCAGAAGCTCATAAAAATCCGCCAGGAACATGAAGCACTACAGAGCCGTGGCGAAATTGAATTTATTTATGCAAAGAAAAATGAGTACCCGCTGGCGTATGTAAGAAGTTGTGAGGCATGTGGAACAAGTGTGGCTAATAGCAGTGCGGGCAGAAATCAGTGTGGTGAGAAGATTCTAGTGATTATAAATCCGTCAGAAAAGGAAGTGGTCTTCCCTTGTGATTTGAAAAAGCTGGGTGCTGGGGTGCCTGGCCTTGAAAATGCAATTTACTCTTTCGGCGGAAAAATCAGCTTTGACGGGAAAAAGATTTTTGTTGCGGGAAAGAGCGCGGGATTTTTTAAACTGAGCTAGAACAGTCTTTTATAGTTTGTATAATTTCTAGAATTGTGCTTCTTCTGAAATTCTAAGACTGTGTGCTATATGCTTATGCTATGAATATTTTTAAGAGCTCAGAAAGACTGCTAATGGTGTAATCAGGCTCTTCTGATTTTGAAAATGGTTTCTGGAGAGCACCAAATCCCTGTTTTATCCAGACAGTTTTCATGCCAAGAGATTTTGCAGGAAGGATGTCATTATCAAGCCGGTCGCCTATCATGCAGGTCTCTTGGGGTGAGCAGTTAGTCTTATCTAATGCGTATTCAAAAATGCGGATATCAGGCTTCATTACTTTAAGGTCCCAGGAAGAAATTATGTATTTAAAATATTGCAGAAGGTCAAAAGCTTGCAGTCGTTCTTTTAAACCATCAAGCTGATTTGCGATTATTCCAAGTTCGTATTTTTGCGAAAGAGCTTTTATTACTGCCGGTGCCTCGTTGTATAGTGTTTCGAGTTCTGTGCGATAAGGTGCAACTTCCTTAAAACCATATTTATCTATTAGCGTGCGGAATTGAGGTTTGCGTGCGATTGAAGCAATTTCTATTTCGTGATAGATGTCTGCTTCAGAAAGACCAAGTTTTTTTGCTTCCTTTGTTTTAGCCTGATCCCGGCAGCGTGCCTCCCAGACTGTGTCTTCATTTACTAGAGTGTAGCCTACATCAAAAAATAAAACTTTCATTTTTCTGTCTCCGCTTTTTTGCAATTTTGAAGTATGCGTATAAGGTAGTTTTCAAAATCTTTGATTTCACTGGTGGAAAAACCTTTGTAAAAAAGTTTGTTTTGCTGCTTTGAAACCTCTGGGATTTTTGATTTGAAAATTTCGTCTTTACCGGTTCGGGAAATAAGTGTGGCCCTCTTGTCATCAGGACTTGGGATTCTCTTAACGTAACCGTCTCGTTCCAGGCGATCAATTATTCCGGTGAGGGTTGCTTTGTCCAGGCTTGTTTTTTCTACCAGTTTTTTGATGGGAATATTGTCTTCGTTCCATAGGGCAAAAATCACACGACCTCGTGCGCCGGCTAAATCTTCGAGTCCGTTGCGACTTAAGACATCATACCAGACTCGCTGGCTAATCTGATGTATTTGAGAAATAAGAGATCCGCCTTCTGTACGCCTATTTTTCATAAACTGCCTACTCTCCCTGACTGTCTGTATTTACCGGATGACCAAAATTATGGATTTTGCCGCCACTCCAGCAATGTAGATATTTACTTGTAAATTTAAGAAGAGTGTAATCCGGGTCTTTTACTCCCTTGTGATAATAAATGTACCAGCCGGTCTGCCAGAACTCTTCTTTTACAGCCTGGTCGGTAACTTCTTCGATTGTACCGATTGCAGAAACACCTTTGAACTTTTTTGGTAGAACAAAATAAAGACAAACATTCTTATTTTCACGAATCTGGCGGATTTTTCTGGAAGAAGTATTTGTCGTAAAATAAATTGTGAGGGTCTCACCATCCACAGAAATTGCCTTATCTTTTAGCTTGGGATATTTCTTAGGATTTGCAAGATTTAAGAGTGCGCGAATTTCAGGAAAGCCTTCAGTTTCATCTTTTCCAAAAGTTGCTATCTGAGCACATTCAGAAGACTGAATTATTTTTACAGCGTCTTTAATATTCATTTAATCACTTCGAGTATATAGTTTGTATACAAACTATATTACAGAAGTAGTGTTTTTGCAAGTGTTTTTATTCTTGCAATGTCAGATATTCCACATTAGAATTGATTTATGAAAACAAATAACATTAATACTTCTCTACCCCCTCATTACACTTCTCTGGCACAGGCTCTAGTTTCTCTTTTCGGAAACTCTGTCGCAATCACCCAGACTGACAGACTTTCAGGTGGAGATATTAACAAAGCTTACGCATTGACTATTAACACCGGTGACCGCATTTTTATGAAAGCAAACTCTAAATCCAATGCAGATTTTTTTACGGCAGAAGCCGCAGGACTTTCAGCTATTGCTTCCACTAAAACAATCGCAACTCCAGAAATTCTTTGCACAGGAACTGACGACGGCGAAGATGTAGGCTATAGTTTTTTGCTTTTAAAATTCATCAAATCTGCCAAAGCCCGCGATGACTATTGGGAAGTACTTGGTCAGGAGCTGGCTGCCCTTCACAAGGCAGATACAAAAGTTCTCTGGTCGGACAGTATCAGCTGCGACTCTTTTGGATTTTTTCAGGATAATTTTATAGGTGCCCGTCCTCAAGTAAATACTCCCTGTCCTTCCTGGATTTCTTTCTTCCGTGATAATCGTCTTGTTCCACAGTTTAAGGCAGCGGATTCATATTTTAGTCCAGAAGATAGAAATAAAATTACAAAGTTACTGGACAATCTGGACAAATTTCTTATGGAACCATCTAAGCCTAGTCTTCTGCACGGTGACCTTTGGAATGGAAACGTAATGTGTGGCCCACTGGGCAAAGCAATTCTGATTGATCCTGCTGTGTATATTGGACACGCAGAAGCAGACCTTGCAATGACTCAACTGTTTGGAGGTTTTCCACAAAAGTTTTATGATGCTTACCTTGAATCCAATCCTATTGAACCAGGCTATGAAGATAGGCGCGACCTGTATAATTTATATCAGCTTTTGAATCATCTGAAATTATTTGGACCTACCTACCTTGGACCAGTTTTGAGTATCGTTGATGAATATGTAGATCAGCTTTAGAATTCCCTATAACTTTTTCTGCAGCCAGATTAAATCATACCAGTGGTCAAACTTCTTGCCGATAGCTTTCATGTGGGCTACTTCTTCATAACCCATTTTTGTATGAAAATTATAACTGTCTTTTGTCAGATATTGATCTTCATTTTCAATGTAAGCAACACCTGCAAGAAGATTTATGATTCCCTGTTTTCGCAATCGATCTTCAAGTTCTTTGTAAAGCAAAACTCCAATTCCCTGTCTTCGGAATTCCTTATCAACGTAGATTGAAGAAGCTGCCGTCCAGTTATAGGCTTCTCTTGAACTGTAGGCACTGGCATAAGCGTAGCCCACTATTTTGTCCTCTTTCAGACAGACGATATATGGATACTTTTCCGTAATATGCCGGATTCGATCTTCGAATTCTTCAACAGTTGGAACCTTATATTCAAAAGAAACTGCACTATTTTTAACATAATGAGCATAAATTTCTACAAGGCTTTTTGCATCCTGAACTTTGGCTTCGCGTATTATTAAATTGGTATTCATTTTTTCTTCCTTATGAAATTTGAAGTTTTCCTTTCCAGTATTTTTCTTCCATCATATCAACTCCAAGGAAATTACTAAAGCGTTTGAAAGCATCTTCGATAGCAGAAAGCATCTGATCATTTACATCGACTCCAGATTCCCACCACCAGTTTTTGATTTGCAAAGGATTTTTACCGCGGTTAGGCTCCGGCTCAAAACGGGCAATGAATTGATTTTTATAAAGCACCGGAAGAACATAATAACCAAACTTTCTCTTTGCGGCAGGAGTGTAAACTTCCCAGGAATAAGAGAAATTGAATATCTCTTCTATAAGTCCGCGGTCCCAGATAAGGTTGTCCAGAGGGGCTATGAATTGGGCGACGTTTTTGCGGGCGGGTTTGCCAAGAAGCTCGGAATCCTCTGAGCGGATATAAAACTTTTCTTTGGAGCCTTCGATTTGGAGTTCTAAAAGTTCGCCGGCGTCTACAAGCTCGTTTATAAGCTGAGTTCTCAGCGTTTTATCAGATACATAAAAGCCAAGCCAGGTACCGCCGTTTTTATTCCAGACAAGACCTACTGCTCCTATGCGGCGCTTAAGATACCAGCGGGCAAAATCTTTGTCGTCTTTGAATGGATCTGCTGCATTATGTAGCGACGACGGGACAAGTCTTTCTGTCAGGTCATAAACCTTGTGATTTTTCTGCTTACTGCTTATTCCAAGTACACCTGAATGATAAAGATAATCCAAGGCTGCACTGGAAAGCTTTTTGTGTCCCCAGCGACCGGAGTCCACACTCTGACCTATGTTTATTTTACTCGCCGGGAGAGGGCCATTTTTACTGATATATTCTTTTATTTCATCCAGCAAATCCATGGCTGCAAGAGATTTTCTCCAGGTAAGAATGCCCTTAAGCTGCTCCACAGTTTTCTGCCTGATTCTTGCCATTTCAGGATAATCTTCTGTCGGAATAATGGAAATCATTTTATCGGCAGCGTCATAAAGGGAGCGATCTTTGTAAAGCAGGTCTTGCAATACTTCCGAACGGTAGTTAGTTATACGAGACTGTAAAACTAAATCCGCATTGCGGCCAACAACATCAAGCGGGTCAAATTGTACGCAGCGGACTTTATTAAAATAATCCAGAACTCCAGTGGTGCCTTTGCGTTTTTCTGCTCCGTTCAAACCCTGATAATTTACGATGAAATTTCTTGCGTCTTCTTTTGAAATTGTTTCCATTTATAATTCACTCTCTTTTAGTTTTGCCCAGGTTTTTAGCACTTCAAACAATTCATCAAAATTATCTGCCTTGTACTCAATATCATAATCCTTCATCGATTTTTCAATCTCACCCTGAGGCATAAACCAGCAGGATGTAAGCCCCGCATTTTTTGCACCAAGCATATCCGAAGAAAGGGAGTCTCCAATAACAATGCAGTTTTCCTTTGGCTCATCAATTTTGCTCAGTACAATATCAAAATATTCTTTTGCAGGTTTTGAATAAGCCATTGCTTCGCTTACAAAAGTTTCCTTTATATACTGATTAAGTCCAGTAGATTCAAGCCGGCCCTGGGCATTTACAACGGCTCCATTTGTAATAATATAAATCCTGGCACTCTTAATCTGGCCGCTAAGTTTTTTTACAAAGTCCAAAGCTCCATCCATAAGAACTCCGTTCCGGGCCATTTCATTTATAAAATCGCTGTTGATTTTTAAAAGATCCATTTTGCTTGTGTCGGCGCCACACTTTTCAAAAAGCAGTTTAAAACGGGTTTCAAAAAGGCTTTGCCTTGTGATGTTTTCTTTTTCCAGTTCAAGCCAGAGCTCCTTGTTGCGGGTCTTAAAAAAATCATAAAGCTGGTCTGAAAAATCAAAACCGTTTTGAGTCACAATAATCTTTAAGGCAATATATTCTGATGCGTGAAAATTTAATAAGGTTTGATCCAGGTCAAAAAGAAAATTAAAGTGATGCTGATTTTTTAATTCTTTCCACTCCGTACGGGTAATGGCATAAGCGTAAGAAATCTCATTTTTAGGGTCTGGATATTCCTTCACTTTTTTCATGCCATTTGCAAGCGCTGTAGAATAAGAAGCCACGTTTGTATATTTCATGTAAGAATAAATTGTATCGTACTTTGTATTTTTAAAAACCCAGTCGCGAACGGCACGGGCAGCCTCTTTTGCAAAACCACGTCTCCAGTATTTTTTGTGAATGTGATATCCGATTTCCGGGAGCAGCTGGCCGTCAATATTCTGCAGCGTGATTCCACAGTCCCCAATAAACTCGCCTGTTTCTTTTAGAACTACAGCCCAGAGTCCCCAGCCATATTTCTGATAATTTTCCAGATTCCATTCAATCCATCGGCGGGTTCGGGCCTGGTCAAAAGGAGCGGGATAATGTTGCATAGTTTCTGCATCGGACATGATTTCGAATAGGACATCAAAATCATCCATTGTGTATTCGCGTAAAATTAATCTTTTTGTTTGTAGTTCCATTTATTTCCTCTTTTTACACACTTGCATTTTTGTAACGCTCCGAAAAAGCTTTTATATATTTCATGGCGAAGGGTTTTAAATCACAATTGGAATCTACCAGCGAAGCTTCTTCTTCATGCAGCCAGGAGACAATATCATTCAGTCCCCAGGTGGTAAAAATCTCAATGCCTTTTTTCTGAGCAACTTCCACAAAATTATTAAAAA
>OCVV011217832.1_pt1 | contig 10096 bp, 9 predicted proteins | sample 1539721 | NCBI WGS metagenome assembly OCVV01 (sample SAMN02144230, study PRJEB22623) | gut metagenome | biome: sheep rumen | host: Ovis aries | place: New Zealand
CGATGTTGGCTGTGATGAGGGCGCCGCCCGAACGGTTGGCTTCAACCACGATGGTGGCATCGCAGAGGGCGGCGATGATGCGGTTGCGGACGGGGAACATGGCGGGCAGTATGCGTGTGCCGCTCTTGATTTCGGTGACGAGGCTGCCGCCTTGCTGCAGCATCCTTTTGGCCAGAGAACGGTTGGAGGGAGGGTAGAGCTGGTCCAGGCCGTGAGCCAGCACACCTACCGTGGCGAGGTTGTTGTCGAGGGCGGCCACATGCGAGGCGGTGTCGATGCCTAATGCCAGGCCGCTGACCACGACGACACCCTCGTCGCGAAGCCCCTCGATGAGCTTGCGGGTCATCTCTTTGCCGTAGTCTGTGGCGCGACGGGTGCCCACCACGCTGACAATGCGGCGGGCGTTGAGGTCGGTGTTGCCCAGACGGTAGAGTAGGATAGGGGAATCGTTGCAGTCGGCATGGTTGAGCCGCTGCGGATAGTCGGGCTCGGTATAGAAGAGGATGTCTATCTTGTTCTTCTCCACAAAAGCCATCTCGCGCTCGGCCTCATGAAAGGTGCTGCGCTTCAGTATGGCCTCGACAATCTCGTCGTTTTTGCCGAAAAGATGTTTCAGGTCGGCCGCACTCATGCGGAACAGGTTCTCGGCAGATTCAACGAGGTCGAGAATCTGTCGACCTTTGCTGCTGCCTACCTTTGGCAGCAACGTCAATGCGATTTCGTAAGTGTAGTCTTTCATTCTCAGCTGCTTTGATGGGGGATGAGCGCAACGTGGATTTGTCTTTTTCGAGGTGCAAAGGTACAATATTTTTTTTAATGGACAAATTTTATGTACCTTTGCATTCCAAAACCGACGGCGCTCGACGTCAGGAAGATTTCTTTTATAATATGATTGTCAATTATCAATTTTGGAATATGCAGATACTGCATGCGGGCGAAACGGCATTGCGGCCGGACGCCATCGTGGTCGACGACAGCGACTGGGAGGCCAATTTCCGCCTTCTCACCGACCAGCAACGCAACGTTGCCGTACGCCCCACGCGTTCGGGCAGGGATTTCTATGCTTTCATGCAGCAACATTACATATACGTTAAGGCGGCCGGTGGCATCGTTGAAGACGGATTGGGACGCCGACTGCTGATGGTACGCAACGACCGCAGCGACCTACCAAAGGGCAAGGTTGAGTCGGGCGAGACCCTTTTGCAGGCCGCTTTGCGGGAAACCAACGAGGAAACGGGCCTTGTCGACATCGTCGCCAAGGACTTGTTGCTCAAGACGTATCACATCTATGACCTCTATGGCGGATGGCATTTCAAACAGACCTCATGGTTCCGCATGCAGGCCTCTGCAACGTCGCCAATGGTTCCGCAACTTGACGAGGGCATCACCGATTTGCTGTGGCTCCCGGCACGGCAATGGTCGGAACGACTGAGCCACAGCTATGCCACTATGCAAGTCATTGCTTCGCAAATAGCTGATTAATAGAATATTCTTTGGCGTTGTTGAAAAAATACATCAAAAAAACGTTCCCCAACGCAATTTTATGTGTATCTTTGCTGCCCGAAATATTAACAGAAAAAGCGTGAATATGTACGAAACTGCCGAACAAACAAGTGCTTTCCTTCTTCAGGTGAAAGCCGTAAAATTGAACAATGAGCATCCTTTTACATGGGCTTCAGGAAGAAAATCCCCTATTTACTGCGACAACCGTATCACCCTCTCATATCCGGAAATACGTACCTACATCCGTCAGCGTTTCGTTGAGACTATCAACGAATATTTCGGCGATGTCGACGTCATAGCCGGTGTGGCCACTGGTGGCATCGCACAGGGCGCATTGGTTGCTCAAGAGCTCGGCAAGCCGTTTGTCTACGTGCGTTCCGAAGAGAAGAAGCATGGTCTCACCAACCAGATTGAGGGCGAGATTCACAGCGGCCAGACTGTGGTGGTCGTTGAGGACCTCGTATCGACCGGCAAGAGTTCGCTGATTGCCGTCCACGCCCTTCGCGAGAAAGGCTGCGTCGTCAAAGGCATGGTGGCCATCTTCACCTATGGCCTTCAGGTGGCCGCCAAGAATTTTGAAGAGGCTCGCGTCGAATTGCACACGCTTACCAATTACGACACCCTCATCAAGGTGGCTTGCGAACAGGAGTATGTCATGGACAAAGACCTCGAGTCGCTCAAAACATGGCGTCAGAATCCTGAACTCTGGTCGGAACAGCACATGCAGCAGTAACCAATTCTTTTTACACTATGAACGCCGAATCCAAGAAAGTCGTGGCGCAATGCAGCGCCGAACGGCTCTATAATTTCGCATGCGATTTCCGCAACTTCCAGCGCTTGTTGCCCCCTCAGGTCGAGGATTTCCAGGCCGACGAGAACACCTGCAGTTTCAAGGTGGGGGGCTTTGTGCAGCTCACACTTCAGTATGCCGAGCGTACGCCCTATTCGCGCGTGGCTTTGGCGCCGGCAGCGGGAAGTGGCTCGCCCTTCCCGTTCCGCTTCATACTCATGCTTACGCCTATCGATGAGAGCAGCTGCGACGCGCAGGTGCGCGCCGAAATAGAAGGCGGCAACCCCATGATGGCTATGATGATCAAGCCCAAGCTGCGTCCGGCACTCGACAAGATTGCTGAGCAGATACAGTATTTCTCGGCTGGCATCTGATGACGGCACAAACGGACACTGGCAGGTCTCTCTTGCTGCGAATAAGTTTTCTTATTGTGACGCTCTGCGGCATGCTTGCCGGAGCGTGTTCGCATCGTGTCGAGCTGCGACAGGAAATCAACGCCCTCAACGACTACATGCCTGCCGATATGGAACATGGTCTTGTGGCCGAATCGGTTTCGCTCGACGACACCGTGGTCGTCTTTCGCCTCTTTTTGCGCGACGCTGCCCTTAACGGTTGGAATCCAGACAGTCAGGCCTCCATGGAACAGCTGGGCGAGTATCTCTCCGCCTGGTGGCAGGTCAATGCCAGCCCGCAGTTTGTGCAACGCCTGCGCCTCGCCGGATGTGCCTTGAGCTTTCAGGTGCGCTGTGCAGACCCTCCACGAACCATCGTCATCCATCGCACGATCTGAGCTACCCACCCTGCCTGTCGTGCCTATTGGCGCTACGGGGCGTGTGGCTATGAAGCCCCGTGCTCGAAATCTTCCTTTTTTATATTTTTCATATATTAATCATTTTTCGTATATTTGCACGTTGAGTATAATAATGAAATATTAGCGTAAATATATGAAATATAGATTTTTAATTACGTTATGTCTTGCATTTGGCTCCTATGCCATGGGTCAAAATATCACGAATGTCGCCTTCACGCGTGTCGATAAGGAGGTGACGATTACCTATGATTTGAGCCGCAATGCTAATATCAGGGTATGTGTATCTATCGACGGAGGACGCTACTATGGAGACTATATCCAGAACATGAGTGGCGATGTGGGCAAGAATGTCAAAGCCGGCAAGGATAAGAAAATCATCGTTTACGACCTGCCGGACCTCCGCTTCATACCCTATGAGCCCGACTCGACGGGCTACAATGCTGCCGACACCGTGATCCGCTTCTCGGTAGAGGTCGACGACGGCTCGGTCGACATCAAGCTTAATGGCATGAAATTCCGCATGATGCCCGTTCCGGGAGGCACCTTCACCATGGGCTGCACTCGCCCGGGTAGCGCCAAGCATAACTACGAGGCTGAATTTCCGGTGCATAAGGTTACCGTCGACACGTTCTATATGGGCAAATTCGAGGTGACGCAGCGTCTTTGGAAAGAGGTCATGGGCAACAATCCCTCGCGGTGGACCTACAACGACAGCCTTCCCGTCGAGCAGGTGTCGTGGAACGATGCGCAGATGTTTATCGCCCGACTGTCGCAGATGACGGGCTACCGCTTCAGGCTGCCTACCGAGGCGGAATGGGAGTTCGCGGCCCGCGGCGGCAACAACTCACGCAATTGTGTCTTCCCCGGTCAAGATGGCGACCCCGGCGCAGTGGCTTGGTACGGAATGAATTCCGGCAACATCACCCATCCCGTTGGCCAGAAGAAACCCAACGAGCTGGGCCTTCACGACATGGCTGGCAACGTGTGGGAGTGGTGCTCCGACTGGTATGATGCCTATACTGCTGAAACCCAAACCAATCCTCGCGGCCCGAAGCACGGAGAGAACCGCATCCTGCGTGGCGGCTGCCTCAATAGCCCGTCGTGGGGATGCACGGTCTCGGACCGCAGCTGGTATCTGCCCGACCATGGCTATGGTTTCCACGGTTTCCGCCTGGTGCTCGATTCCGTCGAAGAACCTGAAGAAGAATAACATGTTGTTTTTCTTTTTGTTGATTTGCTAAACTATGATTACCGTTCACGACAGGCATTTCAAACTTTATATGCCCGAGGCCGAAATCCTGAACGAGGTCTCGCGGGTGGCGACGGAGATTTCTCATGACCTGAAAAGCCTCAATCCCCTTTTCTGCCCCACGCTTACGGGGTCGTTCATGTTCATGGCCGACCTGGCCAAGGCCCTTGATTTTGACGCCGAAACCTGCTTCGTCAAATATGCCTCTTATGCTGGCATGCAGAGCACCGGCACGGTGCGCGCCGACTTGCCCTTCCCCGCCGCGTGCCGCAACAGGCATGTCGTCATCGTGGAAGACATTGTCGATACGGGCATCACCATGGATGCCATGCTTCGTGCCGTCGAGGCGCTACAGCCTGCATCGGTCCACATTGCCACCTTCCTTTTCAAGCCAGGCAGCTTCACCAAACAGTTCCCTATCGACTATATCGGCCGGTCCATTGCCAACGACTTTATAGTTGGCTATGGCATGGACTATGACGGGCTGGGTCGTTTCTATCGCGATATCTATGTGGTAGACAATTCAGAATAGGCCATCATGAACGCTGCAGAGAGTGTTTTGCCGCCCTGCTGCGCCGAAATACAAAAGACAGACAACAACAGGAATGCACTTTTCCTACCCAAAAAACAGTAACAATAGCATTTTGCCTATCATAAACACTAACCGCCTAACAATTAATACGTAACACTTGATACATAATATGAGACTTCATCTGAAAAGACATCATTTGTTTCTTATTCTCGCTGCTGCTACGCTGGCACTCAACTCCTGCGGCAAAGACCCTCTCAGTTTCGACTCGAGCCTCCTGGTAGGCAAATGGGTTGCCGGCACCGAATATTACCGCTACGATGCCGACGGCAATGGAGCCACGTGGGATGTCGCCGACGATGTGCACGAAGAGGAAGCACAGCCCTTCACTTGGGAATATAATGACGAAAACAACCGTCTCACCCTCATCCATCAGATGGAGATGGGCGGCGTGGTTCCCAAGTCCTATACTATCCTTGCTCTCGATGCCACCACCCTGCAATACAAGGACGGATATGACCGCATCTACACCTTTTCACACGTTAACTGACCATGGAAGAAAAAGATTTACAGCAAACAGAGAAGGCCGCTGCCCGCAAGGAACGGCGTAAAATGAAGAAAGGTTGGAAGATTACCTGGATAACGCTGGCATCGATGCTCGGCCTGGTCGTTGTGGTTTTGTCGGTCGTGGTCTGGCTGGTGCTGACGCCGGCACGGCTGACTTCCATCGTCAACAAGCTCTCCGAGAAATACATACTCTGCGAGACGCATTTCGACAATGTCGACCTGACTGTCGTCAAGACCTTCCCGTACGTGGGACTGCAGGTTGACGGCGTCCGTGTGGTCAATCCCATGGAGGGTGCCGACTCCGACACCGTTCTGTCGGTCAACGAACTCTGCATCGGCATCAACCTCAAGGAGTATCTCAAAAACAAGAACATCGTTGTCACCAAGTTGCTGCTGGACAAAACCGCAGCCAACTTATACGTGAACAAGGAGGGCGCCTCCAATTTCGATATTTTCCCTCCTTCTGAGAGCCCTGATACAACCTCCGAACCTTTCGAGATGCCCGACTTGGTATCGCTGCGTTCCATTCGGATTAAACAGCTGGATGTCAACTATAAGGACGAACAGTCCGACCTCGCCGCCCGTATCGGGAATGCTGGACTCAGCGTGGATGGCCATTACACGCCCGACGATGTCGACGCCAAGGTGGACATGCTCATCGACCGGCTGGAGTTTGCCATGCGCGGCGACAGCAGCAATGTCAACGCCGATGTGCGTCAGGTTAGCCTCAAGGTCGACGGCAACGAGAAGCAGCAGTCTGTCGATGGCAACCTGCATTTCGCCATCCATCAGGGTCTGCTGAAAATCAACGATAAAGAGTATGTCAACGAGGCTGCCTACAACCGTGAAGGCGACCTGTTGCAGCTCACGGGACACGTTTCGGCCGATATGCCCAAAAACAGCATCGTTCTCGACGGTGTCGACGCAGTGCTGAAAAACTACAAGCTGTCTCTCGACGGCAGCGTGGTGCTGCCCGAAGCAAACAACCCTATGGCGCTCGACCTGCGTTTTGCCACCAATGCATGGAATGTCGATACGCTCCTTTCGATGTTGCCGTCTGAGTTCACAAGCTGGAAGAAGACCATGCGCCTCGATGCCGACGCCATGCTGAGCGGCAATGTGAAAGGTGCCGTGGGCGACAGCCTGCTGCCTGCGGTTAATGCCAACCTGCGCCTCACCGACGGCCGCTTCTACGACAAGACCATCGTGCCCTACGCCTTCAGCAATATTGAGGCCGACATCAGCGCTGACCTTGACTTGAACCGGGATGGCATCTCCAACGTCCAGGTGTCGCGCCTCTCAGCCTATTCCGGCCGCAACCACCTTGAACTCAATGGTACTGTCGACGACCTGCTGGGTCGCATGAATACCGATGCACAACTGCGCGGCAATATTTATCTGCCCGATGCCAAGGCTATGATGCCCAAGGATATGGATATGTCGATTGAGGGGCGTGCCCAGCTCAATCTCCATGCCCAGACCAACCTTGAGCAGCTGCAGAAGAGCGACTTCAAGCATATGAAACTCAACGGCGCCATAGCTCTCAATGATTTGCGCGTGGCTTACGACACTATCTTTGCACAGGTGCCCCAGGCTACCGTCAAGGTCAATCTGCCGGCCACCCTCAAACGGGGTCTCTTCGACGAGCTGCTCTCTGCCACGGTAGACTGCAGCGCCATCGCCGCGCAGCTCCCCAACCAAGCCATCGACGGCGACATTGGCCGCACCAAGCTGAAGGTCGCCGTCTCCGATATCTTCGACACCAACATGCCTTTCAAGGTGGTCTGCGATTTTGATTTCGAGAACCTCAGCGGCTCCATGGATTCGATCAAGGCCCAGATGGCAAATCCCCAGGGCTCTTTTGCCATGATGCCTGTCGGCAAAAACAGCGACAAGGTCAAATACAAGGTCGATCTCAACAGCAGCGAGCTTCACTGCCGTGTCAACGATAGCCTGTCGCTCGACCTTGCAGGCCTCAGCATCAAGGGCGGCGCCAACTATGACCCCTCACGTTCCAATGTCCTGCAACAGTGGTCGCCTAATCTCGACGTAGACTTCAAGCGTGGCTATGTCAATATGGCGCAGGTTGACTACATGATCCAGATACCTGACATCAAGTTCAACTACAAGCCCGAACGTTGCGAGATATCCAACGCCAATGTGGTGTTTGGTAACAGCGACTTCTACCTGTCGGGCACGGTCTTCGGCCTTGAGAAATGGTTGAGCCACGAGGCCATGCTCAAAGGCGACTTGTATTTCACCTCCAACTATACCAATGTCGACGATCTGCTTGATGTGTTCAGCGGCATGGGCACCGATCCCGACACGCTGCAGGCACAGCGACAGGAAGATAATGTCGACACCGCGGCGCATCCCTTCATAGTGCCCAAGGACGTTGATTTCACCTTCCATACGCGCATCAAGGAGGCTACGGCCTTTGAGAACGACCTGCGCGAGGTGGCAGGCGACGTGCAGGTGCGCGACGGCGTGGCGGTCCTCAACCAAGTCGGTTTCGTCTGCAAGGCGGCACGCATGCAGCTCACCGGCATGTACAAAACCCCTCGCGTCAACCATATCTTCGTCGGCATGGATTTCCACCTCCTCGACATCAACATTCAGGAACTCATCGACATGATTCCTTATGTCGACACCTTGGTGCCGTTGCTCAACGACCTGGAAGGCGCCGCCGATTTCCACCTTTGTGCCGAAACCTATGTCAATGCATTCTATAAACCCAAGATGAGCACGCTGCGAGGCGCTGCGGCGCTGACGGGCCACGACCTCGTGGTGCTCGATAACAAAGATATTGACAAAATAGCCAAATTGCTGCAGCTCAAAGCATGGCGTGACAAGGACTCGAAGATGCGCGTCGACAGCATCGATGTCGCCATGACCGTGTTCCGTCGCGAGCTGGAGGTCTATCCTTTCCTTCTGTCGTTGCACAAATACCAGATTGTCGCCGAAGGTCGCCACAACCTTGACAATAACTACGACTACCACGTGGAACTCGTCGAGACGCCGCTGCCGGTACGCTTAGCCGTAGATGTTTACGGCACGCTGCCCAAACTCAAGTTCGACATCTCGCCCAAGCTTCGCTACAAGAACCTGTACCGCCCGGCGCGGCGCAGCGAGGTCGACAATGAAGTGCTGCGACTGAAATCCCTTATCCGCCAGTCGCTCGAAGCCAACGTCAAAGAAAGCACGCGCAGCTACGAAGGCCTTGAGGATGCCGACATGGCTCCCGCCAACAACTAACAGTTAACACATAACACACAACACATAGCCATGGTAAAAGTCTCTGTAATACTCCCCGTCTATGGGGTTGCCCAATATATAGAAAAGTGTGCACAGTCGTTGCTGGAGCAGACGCTCAACGAGATGGAGTTCATTTTCGTCGACGACCACGGCCCCGACAACAGCATCGATTTGGTCAAGCAGCTCATTGCCGGCCATCCGAGGGATAATCAGTTTGTCTTTCTGCGGCCTGAACACAATCTGGGTGCCGGCATGGCGCGCAGTTATGCCATCCCTTATGCTAAGGGCGAGTATCTTGCCTTTGTGGACAGCGACGACTGGGTGGAGCCTACCATGTTTGAGGAACTCTACAACGAGGCTGTCGCCCAAGGCAATAGCGACCTCTGCTATTGCCAGATTTCGAAGGACTACACCGACGGACAGCCCAGCGAGACACTCAAGAACCCCGACATTCCTTCAGGCCCCCTGACGGCGGAGAGCAAACGCTATTTCCTGACCCATTTCGTGTCGATGTTCTCGACCTACATATACCGTCGGCAGATGGTCGAGGAGCATCACCTCCATTTCCCCGAGTCGCGTAGTGCCGACGACAGTTTCTTTATCATCAGCGCGTTGGTTATGGCGCAATCGATGGCACATGTCGACAAGCCGTTCTATCACTACATGATCCGTCCCGGTTCGGTGACCACCACGAAAGACAGCGTGAAGTACCAGAAGCGTCTGGCCACTTTCCGCTCGTTGATGGCATTTCTTAAAGAAAGCGGAGCCTATGAAGAGAACAAGAACGAGATTGACTTCATCTATCTGAAGAAAGGCTATTTCAGTTCGGTGTTCAACTATGTGAGCAACTCCACCGAACCTAAGAAGGAGACCGTCGACGAAATCCGCAAGGAGATGTTGCAGCATGTGCCCGACTACCGCCGCAATCCTTATTATCGCAGCAAGATGTCGTTGCGTATGCTGGACTGGATGCTGCGACGCTGCAAATGGCTCGCGCTACGCCTGATACCCATCTATGTACGGAAGACCAACCAGGTGGTTTAGTCCCTGTAACAATTGTTTAATAAAGGAAATAAAAAAGTGCCCGTCGCATGAAGGGCACTTTTTTAGTATGGTCTGATGATGACGGCGGGGCGTTATCCCAGTTGGGCGGACAGCTCCTGGGCTTGTTCGATGGAGTCGTCGATGGCGGAGTATTCCCAACGGGCGTAGCGGCCGACCATGTAGACGTTCTGTCGGCGCATGCTTTCGATGACGCGTTGTGTTTCGGCTTTGCTGTCGTGGGTGATGTGGACATAGGCAGGCTCGACGATGATGGCGTGGTGGCTCACCAACTGGTGCTGGTCGGTGATATGGACGCGGCGTAGGTCGACGAGGGTGCGCTGCAGCAGC
>OCVV011066130.1_pt1 | contig 10095 bp, 16 predicted proteins | sample 1539721 | NCBI WGS metagenome assembly OCVV01 (sample SAMN02144230, study PRJEB22623) | gut metagenome | biome: sheep rumen | host: Ovis aries | place: New Zealand
GAATAGAAATCTTCTTTCAGTCGGGAAGAAAGCCGGATTTAATTACTTGGGGTGCGCCTAAGCCGTTGGTTTTCTTCTTTACAAAGCTGATTTGCAGATTGTTTTTCGGTACTGTTTGGCAGTTCGCGCATTGGTGCGACATTGTGACTTATATGCCGCCATTGCTCGGATATTGGAACATTAAGGTTATCAGAATCGGCGATTTCAGCTTTAAGAAGCTGTTTAATCCTCGTGAATACCATACTTGCTATGGTGACGAATCTTTATATAAGGATATTAAAGGTTATGATTTTTGAGCAGGTGCAGAACATTCTTAACGGTGGTGTTCAGACATTACAGAAATCAGATTTCTCAAACTATGCACTTTCGGAGCAGGTGAAATGTGTGCTTAATAAGTCATACATTCCACAGAAAACTACCGTTGAAAAATCGTTACTATCCGCTGAAAGCATACAGAAAGCAAAGCCTGCGGGCAGAAATTGGGGGCAGTTAATACCTGTAAGAAAAATGAACGCAGCCGGGCGAATGGTCACATATTGGGAAAGCCCGGAAGATAGAAACGAAGGAAAAATGAAGGGTGCGCAGAATCTTTTTGACATTGACGAATTGGACGCGCCCGCTTCTGACAATGACTATTACGGTCAGTGGGATAAAGACGCGGAAGAATACCAGATTAAGCCATTGATTATGAAATTCTCTGAATACAATCCGGCTCTTGCAAAGCGTATGGAAGAGAAATACAAGGGCTATCAGTGGGATAGAGAAACAAGGGATTTGGATATAAAACTTGACTATGAAACTCTGGACTACATGAGAAGGGCAAAGAACGAGCCGGATTATGCTAAAGAGTGGCAGGAAGAGTATAATGAAAAGACAGACAGAACTTGCAAAATGCTGAATAACCGTAAATTGGCAATGGCAAGATTGAAAGTCGGTAGCAAGGTTTCTTACAACGGAAAGCCGGGAAAAATTACAGGATTTTCAAAGCGCGGCTATCCGAATGTAGATTTCAACGGAGTTGTAAGAACTTGTTTTGTTGAAGAGATTGCGGATATTGAAGCGTTGGAGAAGAAACTTAACGCAAAGGCTGCATAAATAAGCGTATACAGAAATATTTCTGAATACATAAATCAATTTAGGGGGTGTTTTTATGGCACTTGGTAAATTAAAGAAAGGTTGTCCTTATGGTAAGGAGATTGCAAAAGAGATTGAAGCAGGCGGAAACGAGCAGCTTAACGCAAGAGTTACAGAGCTTGAAGAAACTGTAGAATCTCTTACAACAGCCCTTGCCGCCGTTCTTGCAGCAGACAAGACAACAGACAACGGAAAGACTTTGCAGATTGATTCTAACGGCGTTGTTGCGCTTGTTACTGTGTAAGTTTTCTTTTTACCCGGTCTTACTTTGCGTAATTCCGGGGCATTTATTTTGAGGTGTTTTTATGCGAAGAACAGATTTAACAAATCAAACTTTTGGACGACTAAAAGTAATATCATATTCGCACACTACAAAAGACGGACGCACTATGTGGCTTTGTAATTGCTCATGCGGAAATCAAAAGATTACAAGTTCTAAAGATTTGAAGCGGGGAACAGTTCAGAGTTGTGGTTGTTTGCGTAAAGAAGTTGTTTCAAAACGACAAAAAACACATGGTTTGTCCGAATCTAGGCTTTATTATATTTGGTCTACAATGAAACGCCGTTGCGAAACGGCAAAATCAGAGAAAGCAAGAAAAGATTATCTTGAAAGAGGTATAACCGTTTGCAAAGAATGGCACGATTTTTCTATATTCCAGAAATGGGCATTAAACAATGGTTATTCTGAAAACCTTACAATAGACCGTATCAATAATAATGGTAATTATTGCCCGGAGAATTGTAGATGGGTAAATCAGAAAACGCAGCAAAACAATAAAAGAAGCAATGTAAGGCTTACCTATAACAATAAGACACAGACCATAGCACAGTGGGCTGACGAATTAGGTATGAAATACAACACTCTTGACGAACGATTAAGAAAAGGTTGGAGTGTAGAAAGAGCTTTAACAACACCTGTAATGTGCAAGCGAGGGTAAAATCATCGGAGTTGGACTTTCAGAAAATTCGCCTGTAGTTTTAAGTTTAGGGCGAGCAAATTACGAAGCTCTCATTAAGCGTCACGGTCAGTGGGTACGGTGGCGGACGGCTGCAATGTGTCCTTGTGTCGAAAAGAATACGCAACAGCCCGACCCACATTGCGAGAAGTGCGGCGGACGCGGTTATATTTACGGCAATCAGAAAGAGCAGGTTTTACAGACAACGGCAACGGTAGACCTTAACGGAATTCTTACTGTTTCAGAAGATTATACAAACGATTCTCTTGTAAAGGTTTACGACCAGAGCGGAAAGGTTTACAGCAACGCTCGAAAATACGGACAGTTTATTGCTTTGAATACAGATAGATTTGTAAGGGGGTCATATTACAATGTAGTTTTGAATCGGGAACTTGCAAAGACTATTGAAAATACGATTCTTGAAGATTGCGGCGGAAACTATTATAAAGTTCCGGGAATTGAATCTAAACGGCTAAATATTGAGGGCATTTATTACACCGCGCCTGCAGATATTTTGAGCATTGAAAGTGTTACTGATGAAGAAGGTGAGGAATTTGAGGTTGAGCAATACCGATTAAACCTTGCATATATTCCGCCAAAGATTGTTGAAGATGAAGAAACAGGGGAAGAAACGGAAGTTTACCCGACAGGAAATTTGACGGCAAAAAACATCAAGTATATTGAGCCGTTCACTTTTGCCGTGCTGAATCAGAATCTTAATAAGGTTGACATTGCACAAATGGAAGCTGCTCACGGTGACGCAGTTGTGACATTCCCTTATTCCTGTGATGTTTCGGAAAATGATGTTTTGACGGTTTTAGCCGGAACAATTACGCAGAAATCTATGATTGTGCGAACAAAAAAAGACTATGACACAATCCCGGCTTTTTTCATTGAAAGCATTGTGAAGATAATCGGCAAGGATAGCGAATATGAAAACGGCGTTGATTATGTTCTTGTCGGTACGAATTCTATTAAGTGGATTTCTGAAAATAAGCCGGATAATGGCGAAGGATATTCAATCATCTATAAGGTTTATCCGACTTATACGGTTGTAAAGAATATCCCGCAGTTAAGAAGCTCTGAAAATCAGCGATTCCCGAAGAAAGCTATCGTACAGCTTATGAGCAGTTACAGCGAAACAAGGGGAGTGAACAGGCAATGACCGAAGGTATTAAAATACAGATAAACGGACAGGCAGGTTTAGACGCTCTTTTTGCTATGGCTCGTTACGGAAACGAGGGCTTTAACAGTACATTCCCTTTGACTAAACAAGAGTTATGGGATTGTGCAATGACCATTGAAAACACTTGGAAAGGCTGGGCTATGGGCGGCGATATTCCGGGAATAAAGAACATTCCGAAGCCAAATTCTAAACTTGCCGCTTCTGTAAAACATAGCCCGGAAAGAAGCTGGGCTTTTGAATATACGATTTTCAGCGACCATCCTTTAATGGCTGATTATCAGCACGGCAAAGATGAAACAATCGACATGAAAGCTGCTGATAGTCCGTGGTTAAACGGAAAGAAAAGCCGATTGAATAAAAAAGACGGTTCGCCTTATTTGATTGTTCCGTTCTCTTGGGGAACAGGTACAGGACATTTTAGAAATGTTGTTCCAGCTGGAATACAGAAAGCATTGAGAAGCCGGGCTTTATCTTCACGCTTGCCGACAATGCACACAGAGCCAAACGCAAGGGGCGAGGACATCTTGCGACATGAATATAATTGGGGCGGCAGAGTTTCGGAAGATGAAGCGCAGCACACCGACAAAAACGGCAATTTGACAGGATATGACGCTGGAATGGTGCGCATGGAAGATAGCGCATATAAAAACGGCAATCACGGTACTTATTTCACTTTCCGTGTCATAAGCGCAAAGTCGGCGGCTGACAAGTGGATTCAGCATAGGCACACAGACGCTATAGATGTAGTCGGCGGATTAAAAAAGACCTTTGAAAAGGATTTTACAGAATCTGTACAGGCTGCAATAAAGGCTGATTGGGAGCGATTTCAAGGCAGTTGATTAAATTGACAACAGGGGCTTTTTGCTTTAATATAGAATAAATTACAGTGCCATAATTGGTATGTTACATCTGTATTCCTTATGAAAGGCAGCAGGGGTAGAAGTGCGGAATTCCGTGTTTTTATCTGTGCTGCCTTTTTTGTTGCACGAAAAAAAAGGAATAGCGGACATGGCACGGTACTATCTTAATCGCGGTATCATTCTTGAACAAGTTATAGTTTCCCTTATACATGACTATCTGGAAGCCATAGACGCAGATAATCTTTATCAGAATTTCCACATCGAAGCAACAAACAGACACCCTTTTGCAAGCCTTTATCTGCATAACACAAAGACTGTAGCAGACAGTTTCCCTTCAATAACAGTTACAACGGCAACGGACGACAAAACACCCGCTCTGGAAGAATTGAAAGCATGGGTAACGCCTGTTGCTTTTACTGATGAAGATATTGACGATTGGGCAAGCAACACATACGACAGCGATTTCAAAGATTCAAACGGACATATCGTAAAAGCAGGTAAGAAGATTCCGGGATTATGTGCAGTTACTTCAAAAGATGTTATCAAGGAATTGAAGAAGGTCACAAAGAAGCAGGGCGAAGTTTACGGAAACAAGATTGAGATACGAAGGACAGACCGAATTTCCGTTGAAATCTGGGCTGACAATGAGCAGGTAAAAAACGAGGTTTACGAAGTTTTACGGCTTTTTATTGCCGGGGATTTAAGACAGATTCTTTCCGAAAGATATAACTTTTTCGACCCGCTTATTGACGATGGAAGCGTACACGGTCAGCGAAGCAATAACTACAACATGGATTTTGACATTGCACTTTCCGGGGCAATGATTACTTTCGAGGTGAATTATCTTATCGCGCAAGTCGTACTCGACACCGACAAGGCAAAGATAAGTCAAGATATAGAAGCGGAGGCACATAACTATGTCAAACACAACTAAGGCAGATAACGCCACCAGCACGACAACAACTCCGAAAAAAGAGAAAAAAATGGGTGTTGTGCGTTTTCTGCAAAAGAATCCGCAGAAAAGCGGAATTGAGGCAATACTGAAATGCGAATACGCAGCAGTATCGAAAACAGAAACAGAGTGGAAAGCGATTGTTGACCAGCTCTTGAGTACAAAAGTAAGGTAGGAGGCAAAAAATGGGTGTAAGTCCAGCAGTATTTGAATCAGCGGGCAAAAAGACAGAACATCTTATTCCGGGCGTTTATACTCGTAGAAATACGGTTGCTGCAACTACCGGGCTTGGTAATGACAAGCTCGTAGTAATGGGTGTTTCAAGTGCGGGTAAACCGCGGACACTTCTTAAATTCGCTACTCCAGCAGACGCAAAAAATGCTCTTCTCGGTGGTGAATTGCTCAACGGTGTTCTTCATGCGTTCAACGGCTCGAATGACTTTGTTCCGCAGTATGTTTACGGTTATATCGTAAACAGCAACACACAGGCAACACTTGTAATGAAAAACGGCGATAATCCGATTATCAATGTTAAGTCAAGTATTTACGGTGTTCCTGCTAATCAGCTTAAACTCTGGCTGAAAAGCGGCACAACAGGAAAGAAGCTGATGTATTCTTTCAAAGGAAACGAAGGAAGCATTGATAACATCGAACGTCCTTCTTTCTCAATCATCTATAACGGTGACGGTACATCTCCGAAGTGTACAATCACATCTACAGGAATCAAACTTGAAGCATTGGAAGAGGGCGAGGCTGTTGATGTTTTTGAATTCGCTTGGACTGATATTGAAACCGTTTCTGAACTCGTTTCAAGAATCAACGACACAGACATTTACGCTGCAACTCTTCTTGATTTAACAGAAGGTGCTGCAACAAAAGAGCTTGATGTTTGCTCTGCAACAGCTCTTTCTACAACCGCAACAAAGTTTTACAGCAATGTACAGGCTTTGATTGAGGCTCTGGAAAAAGTTCAGTACATCGGAAGCGGAAACGCAGAACTTGCAGAAAATGCAAGCCGTATCTTGCCGGACAACAATGACGGCTATGTATATTTCAGCGGTGCAACAGCAGGCACTTCTACTGTAGGCGATTGGTCAGACGCTCTTGACGCTCTTGCAAAAGAGAAGATTCAGTCTATTACCACACCGTCAACAGACAAGAAAATCCATGTTCTTATTTCTAATCACTGTGCTTCTTGCAATACAGTTGCGCAGAAGAAAGAAAGAATGTTCCTTGTTGGTATGGCTTATGGCTCAACTCTGGAACAGGGAATTGCGGAAGCTGCTGAACTTAATTCAGAATACGGCTCACTTGTCATTAACGGCATGAAAGCAAGCAACCCGCTGACAGGTGAAAACGAATACATGAGCGGTGCATTGCTCGCTTGTAAAGCCGCAGGTATGGAAAACTCAATGGGTAGCGGTAATCCGCTGACAAATAAGGTAATCAAAGTAACCGAATTCACAGGTTCGGACGATTACGAAACAATGATTGCAAACGGTATTATGCCGTTCGGCAAGAATGATGATGATAACCTTGTTTGTATTCGTGCCATGACTACATATCAGAGTGACAACCTTGCTCTGAACGAGCGTTCTTGTGTTCGCGAAGCTCTGTTCATGGATAGAGATTTCCGCGCTGCATATTCACGCAAAATCGGTACAAATGACGCGCCGGACGAGAGCGACATTAAGGGAATCCTTATTGCTCGCGCCGAAGAGTGGTACAAGTCGGGCTTGATTACAAAGAACGACAAACAGGAAGATGTTTTCAACATCAGAGTTCGCTTTGACGCTGATAAAACTTATGTTGACTATGACAGATTCTTGCGTACTCCGAATAACTTCATCTTCGGAACAAGCAACAATCTGCTCTACAAGAGCGAGGAGTAACAAATGGCAAATATTACGCAGAACGGAAACCTTATCACAAAAGGTACAGACTGTTATGTATATGTTGACTTTCAAGACGATTCCGGGGCTGGGGCAGAGAAAATCGGACTTTCTTCTGAATACAGCGCAACAAAGGACATGGAAGTTCAGAAAGCCAATGTATTGGGTGAAATCGTTCCTGTATCGGTTGATATTGTCGGTATCAATGCCACAATTCACCTTTCTGGACTTATCCCGGCAAAGAATGTTTCAAGCGAATATTATACAGACGGAAAGAGCGTCAAAAACTTCAACCCGGATGCAAAGAAAATCATTTCCGGCGAGAACGGCGCAAAAATCCCTTATATCTGCTTGAAAGACAAGAAGAGCGGTTCAATTATCGGTTACGGTACTTGGGGCGTTCCTTCTCGCTATGCAGAGAATACACAGGGCAAAAACTATGTGCAGGTTTCTGTAGACATTCAGCTTGTGGACTACAAGAACGGTGCAGACTACGAGCAGGTATTGTAACGAATAAAAGGCGGGGCGTTGAAATATACGCCCTGTCTTAAAATCTTTTTTTGGGAGTAACTAAATGGCTAAAGCAGACGAAGAAGAATTTGAAATCTCTGACGAAATCGTAGAGAAAGAAGAAGAGAGTACAGAACAGCAGAAAGATGATATTTTCTATGCTATCATCTTGGGAAAACAGATAACAAAGACTATCCACACTTCACGCGGCGACTTTGTTGTGAAGTTCCCGAAAGAAAAAGACAGAACAGCTATTGATTTGCTGGAAGCAAGCAGAAGGGGCGGTGTACCTGTAGAAAGTTTCACTCCGGCTGCAAACAGCAGATTGAATGAGATTGCGACACTTGATATTGTCGTGATTGACGGTGCAGATTGGTATAAAGCTGCAAAACAGAGAAACAAAAACTTTTCATGGGGGGATATGCCAGATACGGAATTCGTTGATTCGCTTTTCGTTGAGGCATGGACATTTTTTCAGAAAGTGCAGTCAATGTTTTCAGACAATAAAGAATCAGAAAATACAGAAAAGGCTCACAAAAAAGACATTTCTGAAACTGTGGGCGGCGGTTTATTTTCGGGTTCTGCCACAACAGGTAAACGCGATTGACGAGGATTATCTGGAACTTGTATATAACTTTGCGAACACCTACACAGAAGAGGGAATTCGTGAATGGTACAGGGATATAAACAAGGAAGATTCAAATACAGAGGATTCAACGGATAATCTGCTTGATTTGGGTTATACTTGGAAAGAAATTCTTGAAATGCAGGGTACGGATAATCAAGAAAACGAATAAATCAAACGGTCGGTTTTATGCTGACCGTTTTTTTATCTTCTATTATAATGGTGCTAGTTATGTTCCCACCACCATAAAGGTTTCTTTTCCCGGATTTCTCCGTTATCAGAAATGAAAACAGGCGTTTGTATAGAGTGTATAAACGAAACTTCTTTTAGGCTTCGGACAGGAAGGGTGTTCAAAAGTTCACCTTGCCAATTTCCGCCCGCAAGAATACCACAGCCTGCAGTACGAGTGTCTTTTGGTGCAGGTATTTTGATACCCGGCAATTTTATCTTAGGCAATGTATTTAACGGAATTTCACACTTGCCGCCTGTGATAGAAACAGGAATTGCAAAGTTTGAAGATACGGTGAAGCTGATACTGATATTATTCCTTTTCAGCAGCTTCATAACAGAACAAAGGTGTTTCTTTTTCTTGGAATCGCCAAAGCAGAGGAAATAACTTTTAATCAGTTTCTTATATTGCCGTTTGTTCATACTCTATCACCTTTTATATATCTTGCTATTGGTATGTTGTTATCGACATTTGAATTACTTTCAGAATAAGCAACACAAATACCATCGCCCATTTGATAAAGAACTTCATGCAGATTTTCTTCTTCATCTGGATTCTTATTATTGAGCAAGGTTTCTATTTGTTCGCAGGTTTTAAGATATTTGAAAAACAAATCTTCTGCTTTGTATGCGAGTTTATCAATTTGTTTCTTTTCTTCTGGTGTAAAATCTCTCATAGCTTATTCTCCTTTTTTATACATCATAATCATTTTACCTTTGTAAAAGATTTTACACTCTGTATGCTTATCCTCAAAACAGTCCAAAGCATAATGGAACACTTCTTTCTTTTTATTAAAACAAACTTCAAATATTTCTAATGCACCGCTTCTACATTTCAATGTAATATCATAATGTCTCATAGTTACTCCTTAATGATTTTATAGGATAAAACATTTTCTTTCCAAATCATCCTTCCATCAGAAGTCATAAAGCCAATTGCTGGGTCGTACTTACCTCTAAAAACTTGATTGTCTTTCAAAGTTATTACAACATCACAATTTTCAAGTGGATAACCGTATTTATCTTTCTCAAACATAGTTACTCCTTTGTTTTGTGAATTACTTAAACTTCTTATCAAATTCTTCTTGCTCTCGACAAAAGAACTTTGCGTCTTTTATTCCCTTGCAATAAATCACATACTTCTTATCTTCACGACCATTTGTACATTCAATTACATCACGCTTGATAACAAAATATGTATCACCTGTCTTAATGTGGGTAACCTTCTTAAAATCTGTCATTTCTCACCTTACTTAACCAGAATTTCCGAAATACTTAAAAATTCCTCTACTTCTGCTATTTCTTTCTGATAACCACCAGAATACATAGACAAATCATCTTTAAGTACATTTATTATTTTCCTTGCTTTAGAAAGTAGTTTTTTATATGCGTCTTTCTCTTTTTCAAGTTCTGCAATATGGCACTCTCTAGGCAATGCAGCGGCAAAAAAGAAGCCTGCCTTTTCGCCATATTTTGTTGTATATGCTGCAAAGTTTGTTTCTCGCAACTCTTTTAACAGTTTTAATCTGACTTCATTATCTACCATTTATTTTACCACCTTTATCCTAAATAGGCATCTTCGCAATCTTCCATACAATCAACTAAGTCACTTAAAAACGGATATTCTTTTATCCTGTTTTCTTTTGCCATTTGTACGAAAGCCGGAAGCTCAATAAACAGGGCGTTTTTCAATCCGACACAGCGGATATAAAAGCGAAGTGATTTAAAAAAGCGTTTTAACATAGTTCAATC
>OCVV011289552.1_pt1 | contig 10093 bp, 11 predicted proteins | sample 1539721 | NCBI WGS metagenome assembly OCVV01 (sample SAMN02144230, study PRJEB22623) | gut metagenome | biome: sheep rumen | host: Ovis aries | place: New Zealand
TTGTTCAGTCCGTTCGGGAGCGTCCTCACGCAGCCCAACACGACCGCCGCGCGCTGACGCGGCACGGCGTCTATGCTCGCACTGTCGAATACACGTCCGGACGAAGCGGCATAGACGGCAATCGCCGAAGCGCCCCACGCAAGCGCCATCACCACTACGGCAATTGCCATGTACTTAATTATTCTCAATCTTCTCTTATTCATCCTTCACTCACCTCTTTCAATTACTGTCGCAGAATAGGCTCCACTCTGCGCCAACTCATGCAGCCATCGCTATCACTCCTCACATTGGCAACATTCTTCACGCCAGCACATAGTGCGTCGAGCGGCCCTGGCCTTCCCGGCGGAGTATGCCTTTGGCGACAAGTGCATTTATCTCGCGCGAGGCGGTGTCCTGCGACACCTTGCATATCTTCGCCCACTTGGAAGACGTGAGATTACCCTTGAACCCGTCGAAGAGCCTGTTCAGCATCGTGCGCTGGTTTGCCGTGAGTTCGTCCGAAGAGTGCGCTTCCCAGAATGCGGCCTTGTCCAGTATCGTCTTGAGGTGCACTTCCGCCGCGTCGACGGCGCGGCGATGACAGCCGAGGAACCACTTGAGCCACCGCGTAACGTCAAGCGTCCCGCGCTGGGCGCGTTCGATTTCATCGTAGTAGGCTTCCTTCTCCGCCTGTATCTCCGCAGAGAGCGAATAGAAGCGCATCGCCGAACGTTCGCCCTTCGCAAGCAGATATTCTGTGAGCGCGCGTGCGAGGCGTCCGTTGCCGTCGTCGAACGGATGGAGAGTCAGGAACCAGAGGTGCGCGAGCGCCGCACGGACAAGCCAAGGCGTTCCCGCATCGTCGCTGTTCACATAGTCCATTAGACGTTTGATTTCGCCATCCAGCAATTGCGCATCAGGCGCGACAAAATGCACACGCTCCATCATCCCGTGGCGCGACACAACGCGCATCGGCCCGTCACTGTCGTCCCTGAATCGTCCGACCGCTATCTTGGATAGCCCGGAATAGCCCGTCGGGAAAAGCGCCGCATGCCAGGAGAAAAGCCGTTCCACGGTCATGGGAACTTCCCAGTTTCGCGTCGCGTCGATCATCATGTCCGCACGCGCATCTGCCTCGCGTGATGTCGCGCTTTTTGCGCCCGAAAGGACGATCTCCATCCTTTTCGCTACGCTTGAGCGCACGTCGTCGCGGTTGAGGCGCTCGCCCTCTATCTCGGCAGAGTTCAAGATTTCTGCGGAAAGCGTCTCGCAAACAGCATCGCTCTGCATCTCAAAGCCGATTGCGGCAAGCCGTCCAGAAAACTTCCCCGTCGAAAAGGAAGCCGCTTCAAGCTCCGCCGCCAGTTCGGCGGAACTCCACCGAAACTTGGGCCAGTCTTTATGTTGATAGATGTAGCGCACTTTTTTCTCCGCATCTTTTGCGGATATTATACCACATAATCTCCGCACGCTGCAATAGCAACACTCAGCCCCAGGCACTGTAGGCAAGACTCTTCTCCACCTCTTCTCCAAGCCACATCATAGCCATCACTCCTTTCCCTGCTCGACTTCGTGAGTGATCTTGAGCAACGCAAGATTCAGCTCGATAGTTGTCTTCCGCGACACCGTGGAAAGGTTGTCGCCGATGAGACTTGCGAGCTTGTGACCTGCACGCGTGAGCATGTTCGCCTGCTCCGGCGATCCCGCCTTCTCGGTCTGGAGCGCCTCCATGTCGCGGACCATCGAGCGAACCTTGGCGTAGGTTTCGATGATTGCCAGTGTAGCCTGTGTCGCACGTGCGCTCTTCAACACTGTCGCAAGCATGTAGAGGCCCCTCTCGGTAAAGGCGTACGGAAGGTACTTCAAATTGGATCCTCGCCCGCCGTTCAAGGTAACAATTTGTGACCTTGAACATTCTTCTTCCGTCATCTTCAGAATGTACCCGGCAGGGAATTTTTCCGCATTGCGCTTGACCGCCTGGTTGAGCGCTTTCGTCTCCACGCCGTACAGCGCGGCGACGTCGCGGTCAAGCAGCACCTGCTGATTGCGGATCGTGAGCATGCGGGATTGCACAGCGGCGATGTCTATCGCATTGAGTTCGTTTGACCTTTTCATTGTCCTATTCCTTTCGGCGTTGTGTCGGCGCATTGCGCGGCCGAACGCCGGCCACAGGGTACAATACGCCAACGGCGCATTTTCGGAATAGGCGATGCCTCGCCAAGATGCCGACGACGCTTAGGCTGCGCATCTCGCGCTCAAGCCCGCGGAGGAAGCCTCCTCCATCACATTCCAAATCGGCCGCCGCGGTTCCCGACATCGACGCCCCCTCCCGGACCGTCCGCCCACCCTTCAGGCTTTTCGATCCGTTCTCAGCGAGACTACTTCGGTTTCAACCCAACGGCTTTCAAGGCTCCCGTTCGTACCTCCGTCGCCACGGAGTTCAATCCCGGAGAGCACGAATATGATACCATACCAGCGCGTCATCAGTCAATCCGCTCGCTCGGAAATTTTGCGTCCTTTGCGTTCTTTGCGGCTAAACCGCATTGGCAATTGGTTATTGGCCTTGGCAACACTTCCACATTGGCAACATTAAACCGCCATTATTTCACCCCAAATCTGGTCGCCTCATCTTTGCCCTGCCGCACCCAGATGAGCTTGCCTGTATCATAGCCGCGCCGTTGCGCCTCGGCGAGAAGTTCTGACTTTGCATTTTCATTTCGTAATTTCCTTTCGCTTTTGTTTTAGACAGGATTTACAGGATTTACAAGATTGTTTTTAAGCAGGTAGAGCAGGAGATGCAGGAGAGTTTAAATCCGCGCTGAAAAACCTGTTGTCCCCCCATCTCTTTATGGTTCTGCCTAGCCATTTTGCTACTTGCGGCCGCACGAAAAGTTGAACTTCTAAAACCGAGTAACGCGGCCAATGAAAAGGATCAAGCCGGTACGAGTCTCGCGAATGAGGAAAAGGAACGGTCGATCCGCAATAAACGGGCGCGGTGGGATATCCTCTAAATCAATGAGCCCTTCTGTGCACTCGGCATAAGTAACCGCGGCAGCTTCAGTGCCTTTTTCGTCGACAGTTATATTGGCATTCTGAATTGCCTCTGCGACGTAGAACTCCCCACGCCCGTTGGCAATCCTTCCAAAATCGGCACCTTCTGAAAACGCCAACCCCATACCCATCTGCTTCAGCGACTTCTTGAGATCGTGCCTGCTGCAAAAGTCGAACTTCGGCAACGCAATTTCGGCTTCTCCACGCCACGGATTGGCGTTGAGGCGACAGAGCCATGCTTCGGAAAGCTTCGCCTCCACCTCGGTAAGCGTATTGGTCGGCGACGGCAGAATCAACAGCATCTCTACACTACCAAAACGATATGGAAGTCGCAACGCGGCGCATTCTGGGGCGTCGAGGATCTCTGCTGAGCGCGTGGCGTGCAGGAACGGAACCTCGACGTCTCCGCTAGGAGCGTGAAAGACCTGATTGCGAGTGGCAACCCGCTCGAAGGCGTCCTGCCACTTCGCGTTGAAATATACAGTGTCAACGGCAACGAACCGCGTGAGCGGATTGTCGAGCAAGGGTGGCTGGAGCAGGTCCTTGATGCGTCCGTGTGTCTTTTCGAAGACGAATGAATTGATCGCCTTGCGGCCACGAGCTCCCATTTGAGTTGTTCTAACCTCGGCGGAGAAGGCCTTCTGGGCGCGCACGGCGAAGTTTGGCGAGAGCTCAAAACCGTGCTTGAGCCAAAGCGAGTCGGAAAGTTCTATCGCCACGGTCTCATCTGCGGCACGGGAAATGAGCTCAAGGTTGTCGCGCGCCGCCTTGAAGGTCGCGGCGACCTCGTCGGGCGAGGGCGAATCGGTATCGCCAAGCTGAAGCGCGGACGCCATGCCGCGTGCGGTGTCCCCTTGTGCACCTGTCTGCAGTAGCGCAAACAAATTGGCTACACCCCATGGCGACAGCACGATGTTGTCTTCCTCCGCCTGCTCCGCCACATGGCGGTATAGTTCAGACGCGAAGTCGGCCTGCCGCCATGTGGCAGGGGTTGTCACACCAGTCGACACATTCGCCGCTCCATTCGCATCTCCAGCCTTTCCCGCGTTGAGTGGCGTTGGCAGAAGTTCACGAGGGCCGAGGAACTTAGGACCGCGACGAAGAATCACATCGAGAACCGCCGCAATCTTGGCAAGTTGCTCCCTAATTGTTGTCTTGATTGAATAGCGTCCGTTGACATCAGGCGCGGCATAGCCGTATGCGTTGCAGCCGAAGCCACGCGCCGTAAAGACTGCGCGGCGAACATGATCCTTCTGCGAAACGACAATGAACGAATCAAGACCAAACACCTTCTTCGCCCGCACGACAGAATCAAGCGTGCGAAATCCCGCATAGTCGCAGACGACGCGATCCGCAGGAACGCCCGCCTCGGCAAGAGCCTCCTTCATGTCCGACGCCTCGTCATACTCCTTGATATGGTTGTCGCCACTGACAATTAGGCAATCCACCTTGCCCGCCTTGTAAAGTTCGGCGGCAGCGGCGATGCGCCGCGTGAAATAAAGGTTCAAGAGTCCATTCGGCAGGGACTTGCGACAACCCAACACGACGGCGGCGCGGCAGTGCGGAACATCAGATGCCTTGTCGAACACGCGCCCGGCCGACACCCAATAGACGGCAATCGCCGACACGCCCCACGCGACAAGCGCGGCCACAATTCCCCAAGCCGCAAACTTAACAATCTTCTTTCTCTTCATCGTTCAAAGTTCCTTGCGTTTTGTTTTAGACAGGATTTACAGGATTGACAGGATTTAGGATTGCACAGCAGCACACTCTTGCCTTAGAATGAGAGCAAACTCTTCGACAACCTTTTCCTCGGGATGCGCGAATATGCGCATCAACTGCACTTCGCCGCGTTTGCGCATCTGCAACTCTGGAAGCTTGCGGCCATTCATCCAGTATTTGGTCTCGCCCTTGAACACCTCCGTCTCGGAATCATACCGAAAGCATCGCCTCAAGCCAATCTTACCAATGCCGTTGAAATACACGCCCTCGCCGTTGCAAAGCGACATTTCGCGACGCCCAAAGAAGTCATACAGTGATGGCAAAGAAGCGGCGATCAGTGGCGGAACAAATAGAAGTCCCTTCCATGGTGAAGCATCGCCTTTCCAGAAACAAACCCACGTAAAGAAGGCAAACAGCCCAACCACAGCAACAAGTGTCGCCATACCCTTGATGACACGCCCACACCGATAGGTCACCTTTATGCAACCATGCTCACCGTGCAAGACCTTGACGTGCGCTTTCGCGAACTGAGCGGCGGCGAACGACTCTTCCGCGCCTCGTTGCGGCGCATCGAGGCTTATGCCGCATATGTTGTGCAATCGCCGCCGCACCTCTTCGCACAACTTTTGGCAATCGGGGGTCTTGTCGCCGCCGAAGACGCTCACCTCCTTGCCGCTTCGATCCGTCACACAAACGCTCCACATGGATTTCATCGGCTTAAGTCGGCTCCACATTCCGCCTTCAACCTGAAGGCGCGTCGTGAAGCCAAAGCGCCCCACTCCGCAAAACCAGGTTATCTTCCTCGTCCCTATCTTCAATTCACCGCGCTGGAAGATTGCACAAACAGCGACAACAACCCAGAACAACGTAAAAAGCACCATGCCTATAACGACACATATTACGACAGACATCGGAAGCTCATCAGGCGATGCATCCAACTTGAATAAAGACGGAACAAGCCCGAACAGAAGAAAAATCGCTATCGCGACAGGAATGAAAAAGATCACACCGCCCCAAGTCCCCTGCCTAACTTTTACAACGGTGAAGGCATCCTCGCCCTCGCCTTCTTGCGTAATCGATATCTTTCCGCTCTTCATCCTTCCAATTCCTTCTTAATCCTGTAAATCTTGTTAATCCTGTCTAACCTCTCTCGCGACGACCAGCGCAAATACCATTAGCATCTTCACCGTGTAAATTTCTTTTCTCTTAAGAGGAACAGCGTCGAGGCGCAGAGTGCACCGAGGGTGTCGCAGAGGATGTCCTTCTGCGCGTCCCATATGTCGCCCTGCGAGCCGAGGAACGCCGCGCCCGCGTCGCCGCCTTCGATGACGGCATACTGCCATTCGACAAGTTCCCACAATCCCGCCATCGCCACGACCGTCATAACGGCAAAGAACGCGGCAAGTGCCGCAGACCTGACCCAGCCCTTCCGCAGAAACAGTTCGGCGAATGGAAAAGCAAACCAACCGACTGTGAAGTGCGCGATTCGGTCGTAGGGATTGCGGACGAGTCCGAGCGGCTCCTTGAGCCAGTCCATCGGCACGAGTTCAAATGTGTAATGCGCGCCAACCGTCTGAAGCATCATCCATACGAAGAAGCACGCATACGCCGCAAGCGAAAAGCGGAACATCCACCGCGTCACAAGCAGCACCGCCAAGAGCCCCGCCACCCAGAATATCTCAGTCATCCACACGGCAAAGCTATGCGGCCTGATCGCCGAAACAGCGGCAGCGACAACCACCACCGCAAGCATCGCAATCTCGATTCTCTCAGTCTTGTGCAACATTTTGTTCCTTTCGATTTCTTTCCCTGCTTCACTTAAGTTATGCAACAATCCACCGCACCAGTTTCACGATGCCGTGTCCAACAAACCAGAGGAATCCAAATGCGCAAAGTATCGAAAAAAGCCACCATACTCGTTCCCGCCACAGACTACATTCCCTTTTGAGCGGCGAGGCTTTCTCCCGCCCCTCGCTTGCGATCTTCGTCAAGAATTCCGCCACTTCGCCAACAGTCTTGCATCTAACACAAAACTCAAATTCTTCGCTTGTCAGCTTTCCGTATTGTTGATCAACTTTTTCAAAGAAGCGAATGGAACCCAAATCATCCCAAGACAAATAATCGACGAGCCAATCAACCATCTGCCATGCGTCCTCGGCCATGACATACGAGAACAACTCCCCGCATTCCATCCACGATGCCTCATCATATAATTGACTGAACAAAGTAACGACATTTGCGACCCTCTCGTCCTTTGGAAAATCAACTCGCCTGCGCAGTTCAAGTTGCTCAATGGCAATCTCGCCCTTGCGCTGATACGCCCGATACGCCTTGCCGGGCCACAGCCAGAAATGCTTGATTGCGACATCGACAAGCGGTGCGACTTCGCCCGCCTTCGTCTTGCGCTGCAATTCAAGCAATTCTTCCAAATCCTGCCTCATTCTCCTGTTCTTTCTTAATCCTGTAAATCTTGTAAATCCTGTCTAAAAAAACTCCTCTGCGCGAGAATCTTCCCACTTCACTCCACCACCTCCCAATGGCCGCCTTTTCTTACCGCTCTTTCTTACCGCTTTCTGACAACTTTTCTGACCACCCTATCGCGGTCGCCCACGCCTCGGCGCGCTCGCGCCGCCCCGGCTCACCAGCCTTAAAATACTCTTCAAAGTCGTTCATAGCGTTTGTTCCTTTATACGCCTTTACAGCGAATCGACGAAAGCGGGGAAGCGAGTGACGAGTTCTGCGCGCTCGCGATGGAAAAGGAGATGCTCGACATCGCGGCGCTTGAGCTCAAGATCGACAGACTTCGCCTTTGCCGTCAACGCCGCCTTGAGCGACTTTAGGTCGGTGACTTCTGGATGCACGGCAGACAAGAACGGATAATCTGGTTCCGTGCGCTGCAAAAGGAAAATCGCATCGTAAAAATCACGCCCCTTACCGCGCGTCAAAAGCGCTGACAACTTCATGGCGCAGAGCGTGGCCTCGTTCGGCACGGTCACAGGAAAGAAAAAGCCACATCGCCGAATGTCGGCCGAGACCCGCTTGTATTCCCGCCCCTGGTCTTGCGCCTCAACCTTCATCATAAACCGCTCTTCCTTGAAGGCCGAAAGCCCCAACTCATGCAGAAGACCCGGGAAAAGGATACTCCGCCGCATCGCCGTTAGCCGATCTGACTCCTTCTCCTTCGACACAGCATTAAGCCCGTTGCGCCTAAGATGTGCGATGAGCGCATCGGTGAAGCGCACGAATTCTTCCGGCTCAAGATCCTTGCAGTCAAAGTCGAGATCTTCGGAGAATCTGTCTATGTCCTTGGTGAGACGAAGATTCGTTCCTCCGATGAATGTTAGGCGGGGCGCCCATTGGCTTCTCGCAATCCACTCAAGCGCAAGACACTCGACATATTCCTTTAGAATATGCTTCGCAAACTGTCCGGCACGAAGTTCCTCTGGGAAGAACCCCTTTATCGATTCAAGCGCGATCATAGCGCATACACCTCCTTTACAAGTCGCATCCTCCGCGCGAGGGCGTGAGAGCCGAAGCGCGCCACCACCCCATCCAAGTCACCGCTCGAGGCAATCTCCGCGAGGACATCACGATCAAAGCGCAACGCCTCGATTTCGTCTGGCGTGTCATACTGCGCGTTGAGATAAAGAAAGTCGCAAAGCGCCTTCGCGGGCGTCGCGACATTGACCGGCAGTCCATCGCCCACGTGCTCCACGCCATAGCCGAACATCAGCTCCGGTTTGACGCTGCGGTACGAAAACTCCCCGAAGTCGTTCTTGAACGAGGCCGTCTTGAGCGAAGTGACGGACGTGAACTGCACGACAGATTCTGGAATCAACCCCGTCCTTGCCATCACATACTCACACGAAAGATAGCTTGGCGAATACATCCTGCCCGCAAAGTAATCACCTATCCCTGGCGTACCTGCGACATCGGCAAAGGCGTACCACGAGCGCCTGAGCCGCTTGATGTAGCCCTTTCCCAGCCATGTTGAATAATTTCCCCTGTCGAACCGAGGAAACGCCGCCACTACCTGCTCGTTGGAGAAGCAGGCAAAGCCATGGAATCGCTCTCTGAATGTTATGTAGTTCATTTTGTTTCCGAAACGCGGATATTATACCACGTTTCAGAAACGAAAGTCAATGCACGCATCGAAAAGTTCTTATCATGCCAGTCCCAGGCAGACTTCGGAGGAGTCTGGATTGGTCCATTCAAAGGGGAACGTTCGGCACTTCTCGGGTTTCACGGGATTGATGCGGCAGAGGTTGTCCTCCGTAAGATAGGCGCACGAGCCGTCCGGACGGCTCTTCAGAATCAGGCTCTTGCGGTCTGGCGCGATTAAAGTCTCGCGCTCGATGAACTCTGCCTCGCCCATTCCGAGGAACGCCGCGATGCGCGCGACCTCCGCGTCCGAGACACGCACGATCCCATCCTTGATGCGGCAGCACACCCCGCACATCCGGCACTTGAAATCATTCATTTCCATATTCTTAACGCCAGCACATAGTGCGTCGAGCGGCCCAGTCCTTCCCGACGGAGGATGCCTTTGGCGACAAGTGCGAAATCTGCAATCTTCGCTTATTCACACCCGATTCCCTCAATACGGTGCCTGTATGCGCGCATATTTCATGTCGTTGAAATCGTGCAGCATCTTTGGCGTGCCATCTATGTTCTTAGCGCGCAAAGCGAAAATCGCACCGTGCTCGGCAAAGACCACACGTTTACGCGACTTGTCGAAATCCGCCCAGGACCAATTTGTGCCATCCACAATGACATTGCCGTCGGCATCGCATATCACATGGCTTTCCCAATAGCATCCATGACCGGTTGCCGGCTCACCACAATGAAAATGCTTGCGAAGTATCTGCCCGCGTGAAAGAGTCTTCTCGAACACATCAAGTCTCATCGAACGCGAAGTCCACTTCCATCCGTCGCGGACAAGCCGGGGAAAGTAACCCATCGGGCACTCGCCTCCGCATTGGCCCCATCCTTCGCAGAACTTCGGCGGCGGCACTTCGATAAAACGTCCGCCGTTGCGCCTCACGTCCTTCGTGTGCGGCGGATGGTTGATGGCCACGCGTTTGTTGTCGATGAACAACCCGCCGCCGTTCCATCCGCTTCCGTTGAACCAAAGGTCAAACGCCTTGAGATAAGGAACACGCGATACGGCCGTCCAACTACAGTCGTAGTATTCACCCGCGCGAACTTGCCGATCAATCTCCTTGCGAGTTTTTGCATCAGCGACAATCTCGTCGCGTCGGCGGAGATATCTTTTATATCTATCCCTATCCCACGCAGGAGAGAGTGGGTCTATTTCGCCCAGTTCCGCCTCAACCCTTTC
>OCVV010923675.1_pt1 | contig 10092 bp, 3 predicted proteins | sample 1539721 | NCBI WGS metagenome assembly OCVV01 (sample SAMN02144230, study PRJEB22623) | gut metagenome | biome: sheep rumen | host: Ovis aries | place: New Zealand
ACCACTTCAGCCAAATCAAACTTGAAGAATACTGGCATTGGACATTTCGGCAATCCCAAATTTAATGCCTGTTGATAATAGGATTTCCATATCCTATAGTGTTCCCCATTGTAGTCCCATTCTTTCCAGTATCCCGATTTTGAGTCCAAACCTAAACATTCATTATAGAATTGTGTTGGAGTTTGAGGTCTGTAATAGAATCGTGCATAATCATGAGCTGTAGAGCGTCTATCAACTAAATTGCCAGCAGCATTAGCAAAATGTCCGTCTGCACGGTTTCTACTCTTTATTTTCCTGCTTTTAATTATCTCAATGGCATTAAACAAATGTGTAAAATGATAGATATATGGCGTTTGGTTAAATCTTTCAACAAAATCAGTACAATTAAATTCAACGATGTATTTTTTTAGAATGGTATCTAATTTATCAAGAACAGCTGGATTGTGCCTAAGCAAAAGCCAGTTCCACTTTGTTCGATATTGTTCAATAAGCTCCTCTGTAAAATATATATCCATTGATTGTGAAGCCTTATCCCAATCTATGACATCTGCAAAGCCTGTTATTATTTCATTGGTTATAAGAAAATCTTTCCGCTGATTTACCACATTCCAATCAAGCCGTGATTTGAATTTTATGAGATTGGTTGTATTTAGAACAAACTCATTATTACTGGATATATAGTGCCAATCAATGTAGTCTTCAAATTTTTCCAACAATTGAAGATTAGTACAATCTATTTTGTTTCTGGTAACGAGATGCCAATTAAACTTTTCTTTGTAATCCCACAACACCGATTCTTCAAGTTTTGGGTTGTCGGAAATCGCATCCCAATCAAGTTCCTTTCCTTTTAATAATGATAGTGTTTGTTGATTAGGGACAAAACTACAATTTTGAGAAACGGCAAACCAATTCAATGGTTTGCTAATAACATTATGAAGGCATTCTTCATTATAAACAATCGTGGGAGATGATGAAATCAAATCCCAATTCCAATCTTTATCAATTAACCCATACAATGTTTCATTGTCAATTTCAATATCAGTTCGAGCCGAAAGAGATTGCCAGTCCCATGGCTTTTCTGATAGTTTTTTTATGAAATCAATGTCAAGTCTTATAGATGAATTATTTGACAATGCAAACCAATCCCAATCCACGCCATTGTTTTTCTGGATTAAGTCTTTGGTTACACCTGTATTTTGTCTTGAAGATAGAGCTTTAAAGTCAATATAGTCTTTGAATTTATAAAAAGCTTTCTTGAACATTTCGCCTCTATCAAACAAATGACTAAATGCAGTTAGATAGTGCCAGTCCCATTCTGGGGTTCTGATAGTAATAATATCAATCTGAGAATTGATGCTTTCCAACTTAGAAAGTTCCGAAAAATCCCATTGATAACGAGTGTCCTTTAAAAGGTTTCGAGTGTTTCTAATCCAACGCGGTTTACTATAAAGAGTCTTATCCCAAATTAATTCCTCATTCAATTTCGATGATTTTGAAAGTAAGTTCCACTTTACGTCATCCACATAATCTTCCAAATAATCGAATATGTCAAACTCTGGCATGGAATACAAATGCTCATAATCCCATTTGCATATTGAAGAGCTTATTCCTGAATTAGTGTAGTGAACGAGGTCGATTAGTTCATTATAATCATATTTTTGAGTTATTTTTTTCCATAGTTCAATTTGTCTTTCTTCAGCCTGAACAGAAATGCACATGGCGACAGGAATCAGATAGGTCGTTAATGTTAAATCTGATTTGTCGAGTTTCGAATCAATCAAATAAGACCAATCCCAAAATGAAGCATATTCTGGCAAGTGGTCAATAATATATTCCTTGTTTAGTTTTCTTGTAAGGTAATTCCAATCCCAATATTCGCAGTACTGGTCAATGTTATCAAAAACGATATTCCAATCAAGGTTCTTTGTCAAGAATATCCAATCCCATTTATCAACCCATCGTTCATCGCCTATCGCTTTAATGTTTATGGTTGTATAGAATCGCTGAGTCAGTATTGTCCAGTCCCAATTATAAGTCAAATGTTTGCGAACAAAATCAACTGAAACTTTGCTGGTTGTTATTTTCCATAAGTTAAAATTATCAGATAATAATTCTAACAAATTATAATCTGATAGTAATACTTCAATTAATTCTCCTTCAAACAGAGGAAGAACAATTGGTAATGACAGTTTGTCAATAAATGTTTTTACAAAAGTGTCATCTTCAATGAGATACCTATTGTTAGATAGACATTCCCAATTCCAACAGAATTCTCTATTATTGATAACAATCTGAGGGTCTTTGACTTTAGAAGATACATGGGCAAAACCGCGAAATGTCCTAACCTTGCAACTGTATTCATCAAAAAAGGTTTTATCCCAATCAATATATGGATTACATTCAAAACCAGCTGTAAATACACCACTTTCCCATGTCAAAAAACCTGTTTCTTCAAGGAAAGATATTGTTTGGGCTGACCAATAATAATTTGAAGTATTTGATGTATAGTATGATAACGATGCTTTGTTGGCTGTCAATATTTCTTTAAAAACATTGGACGCACAATATTTTTCAGCATATATTGGCGAAGATAAAGCCCTGTTTATTATTGTTTTAAGATTTAGATGATTGTGTTGTATGCCATCTTGTTCGTAGGCAAAAACCAAGAGGTTGTTTAAAATAAAGTCTAATTCATATTCATCAGATATATATTGCCAATCCCATTTGCAATTAGTATTTTGGCTGACAAGCGATTTAATTTCATTACTGTTGTTTTTAGTTAATTCATATAAGTCAAAATTGACTTTTTGAATGTTGTTTTTAATGAAGTCGAAATCAAGATGGGGCATAATGTTGTCCCAGTTCCATTCTGCATCCTTTAGTTCTGGAATCACTAAAAGAGTCTTAATGGTCTCTATACTAACGTCTTCTCTTGATGATATAATTTCAAAATCCCATTCAAGTAACGGGTTTTCAGCAATAAAAAACTCATCTATTCTTTGAGATAATACAATCCAGTCCCATTGAATATTTGTGTCGTTTATATGTCTTTTTATTATATCGACAGGGCAATAATTTGAAATTTTAGAAACTTGATTTGCATTTACACTTTCAGAAAACAAAGCAAACAATCGGTCATCATCCCACACCACCCGTTTGTCTGGGATTATCTGGTCAAGTTGCAGTATATCAATGAATGGAAATATGGCTTTATAGTCCAAAGCTACGGTCTCGTCATTCATTAACCTCAAATACAGCCCCCATTCTATTTTTCTATTTTTTAATTCTACGTTAGAATCATTATTCAACAATTCTGTTCCTTGCAAACAGATTGTATCTTGCCGAAAAATTATAGGATAGAATATGTCGTTGAGTACATATAATTTAACGTCAACTTTTGCTGCCTCTATATCGAAGTAATTTGTTTCTTCCGCTTGATATATATTGTAATGTGTTTTAGACTGAAGATGCATTCTTTTAATCAATTCAGAATCTTCGTTTTCGAGGAGAGAAACATCAACGTCACAATATTCTATTCGTCTCTGACTTGTAATATCAGTAGAAATGTCTAATTCTGCGAAAAATGGGAAAAAGTCGCTATCGTAAATTGTTGCAGCATTAATTCCAAAGTTTTCTATTAATATTTTTTCCCCATGAAAAAACTTGTATTTTTCATGGTTTTTAATGGACAATTCACCTAATTCTGTTATCGAATATAATGTGTGTCCATTATCGTTTTTTTCTTTTTTTACCAATCCCCATTCGAAAATAGGCTTGACCAATGCCCGAAACAATTGTAATTCTGCGACATCAGCATATCGTTTGGGGCTTATATCAAAATTATCAATAACATTAAAACCAAGTATAGTTGCTATGTCATTTTCGTCCATTGCCCCATCATGTTTAGACAACATAGTACAGATTACCAAGTCAATGTCTTCAAGTGGGTATTTTTCATAGTATGATACGTTACAACGAATCTTCTTTAATGACCAATTACGAAAAGGAGTATCACCCGTTTCAGATTGATATACCAGCTGACCATTATCTATTATGTATTGCCAATTCATAATGACTCTGCCTTTATGATTTTACCATTGGGGCTGTTTTTTATGCATGTAAACACATTATCATAAATGGTCTTACTGCGGAATAATTCACTATTACCAACAATTATCAACAATCTTTTAGCCCTTGAAAGTGCAACATTCAAGCGATTGGGAGACTGGGCAAACCCTAAATCACTTTGGGCTTCATATCCCAAATCAGGGTAGAGTTCAAAATCAGCTTGTTGATTTTTGTCCAATGCAATACGATTACTTCGAACCATTGACACTATTATAATATTACGTTCCATGCCTTGGAAACGGTCAACGGTACTAATCCTAATTGGTATATCTTTAAAATCACGTCGTAATTCTTTTAATAGTTTGAGCTGTTTTCCGTAGAAGCTAATTAAGCCTATTTGTTTGTCTTCATCATTTTGCCAAATTGACTGATAAGTTTCAAATGATTTGGAATCTTGCAATTTCTCAAGAATATGTCGGATAGCATCAACTTCACCATAGTTTACGCGAGAAGTTCCGACCAGCATTTCTGGTGTTTGAGTATCAATCCATATCACATGGTCTTTTGGTGAGATAAACCCATCAATATTTATTCCATGATACCTGCTTTGAGGATTTGTTATATTTTGACTCTCTACCTCTTTCTCATCAAGTCCGCAATACAATCCACCGTCTTCAACATAAAACTGCTTGATAACCTCATTAATAGCAGGGTGCATTCTATATTGTTGATTGAATACCCCTTTTAGGCTATTATCAATTGATTCAAATAATCTTTGGAAATGAGATATTTCTAACTCCCTGAAATGCTCTTTGACATATTTTTGTAGTTTTTTTATTTCAAAGGCTTGTTTCTCGTCTTCTGTATTAAGCAATAGATAATTCAGCGATGATAGGAACTCCTCTTTATCTAATAAAGGAGGCAGCTGTCTATGGTCGCCAATAATAATGTTCTTCTTTCCATAGATAAGTGGTAATGAAAGCTCTGCTGGCGTAGCTTTGCTTGATTCATCTTGAATAACAGTATCAAATTTGATTTTGCCCAAATAATTGGTATACCCCTTGCCTTCTTTAGATGTTCTGTATTCAACCTTTCCAAATAGTTCACAATATGTGCGGAAAAAGCTTGTAGGATATCCTTTTGTGCTTTTCTCTCCAATAGAACTACAGGTTGCCCCAATAACGTTACAATTTTTTTTATATAAGTCAAATACTATTTGTCGGGTTTCTTTTGTTGGATTCTGTAATACGTTTTTCCATAATGGATAGGTACTTTCATCCAGTTGATTTTCGTCAATTCGACGAGAAATATTTGCAAGCCAATTCTCAAGAATTATGTTTTGTTTGGTATTATGATTAGGTTCATTTTCAGTATAATCTTCATCGTCTTCAGAGTATGTTACAGTTCCTTTTTCCACCCATGCTCTCATTGTGTCAACATTAAACTGCTTACCTTCCATTTCCAACTTCTCTTCACCACCAATACGAATGGGTTTTACAAGATTATGTGATGGGTTAATAATTCGAGCTATTGCATTATCAACAGCCAAGTTGGTTTCAGATGTGAGGAGTATCTTCTCTTGGGGATTTTTACGAATATGTTGCCACATGATTTCTGCAATGGCAGTAGACTTTCCTGTTCCTGGGGGACCTTGAATTATCGCCAAATCGTTTGACAACAAAGTTTTTATGATTGCTTGCTTTTGGGATTCATTTACTTTTTTGTTCAGCAAGTTGTTGTTTAAGTCATTGTAGAAATCACTTTGGGGGTCTAAGTAACACTCAACATCATCAATTTTTTTTGCCTTAGTTGCATCAAAAATAAATTCGGACAGGTCTGGGTTTACAAGATTATTACCTGACGTTATAGCTTCAAAAGATGTCCGAAGACGAGCTATCTTCTCTAAATCGCCTGTTAAATCTGGAGTTATATGGGCAATAAGTTTTTCGTTTACAAGATATGCTATTTTTTCTTTTTCAGATGACGAAATATCAAAAGTAAGCTGAGGGTAATTCACCCTTATTAGTTTCCCGATACTAAGGTCTCCATAAATGAAGTCGCAGCCTCTTAAATCATTGACAGCATCAGATTGGGATTCTTGCAGAGCGTCCTTGTCAATAGTAAGATGGTATTTAACTTGCTCTGGGTTTATAGGATATATCTCGTATGAATAATCTTGTAAATTCAATTGAATCAGTTCATCGTTAAGACTTCTTGCAATTTGGTTCCGCTTTGTACGGTCTGAATACCCTTGAAAGAAATACAATGTTCCTTGCTTTTCATTATTAGAAAATTGCATGGATGGGAAAGAATCTCTTATTCTTTTTTCAATTTCTTTTAATGATGTATTTTGAAACTTCAAATCGATTTTACATCTGTGATTGTCATAATATGAAAGTGCAATATAGGGACATGAAGATGACACTCTTGTCAAGACATCTATTAAACTTTCCTCTTCCCAGTTGAAATCTACTCCAATTTCATAATTACGATTTATTGAGATATCATTAGGTGTTAGTGATTGTAATAATTCGTCCCAAAACGCCTCCTCCCAGTCTGTTTGGTTTTGAATGAAGTTTGTTGTGAATTTTTGATAATCATACCGATATTCAAATAGTGACTCAAAAGAAACATTGTCTCGTCCAAATTTATTGTCAAACAATCGTTTTAGTCGAGTAAACCTTAGTATATAATCAGATTGCTCTTCAAAACAACCGTTAAGGTCATCAACACTTTTTTCCTGTCTAATTCTTGTATGAAAACTGAAAGAACAGCCATCCTCATTGACTTTGGGTAAATCGTCTATGGGCAAATTGTACTCTGATAGTATGGAATCTTTTACACGAAATGTAATAGTGTAACCATATAATGACAATCCCATTTGTCCATATAATTTTTGTACTACTTCATCAGACAGATAACCGTTTTTTATCAGAATACAATCTTTTGAAATGATATCTTTCCCCTCTCTCTTGTTTTTTGAAAAAGTAGTTCTGTGTTGCCATGGAATATTTGGCATTTGCTGTTTTAAAAAGAATAACGGTGTCGGAGTGAAATGGAAAATGACACTTGCTGTAGGAGGAATTATTATTTCGTTTTTTTCTAATTCTGAAATGATACTTTTTAAATCCGTAATAGATATTTGTAACCGTTCTTTTTTGTCAAATGAATAGTCACACTTCTTGTCCTTTAGAATACCTATTAACGATGCGTTTTTACGCTTGATTACACCATCAATAATGGGATTCGGATAGAATTTGACATGGTTTACCTCGGCTGTTTCAGATAGCGTTTTCCTGTTACTGTAACTGACAGAGTCTGATTTGTCAGCTGATACAAAAAAATAACCATCTGAAATATTGAGTTCTTCTTCTTGGATGCCAAATGTGTTGGCTATTTGTGCTAAGATACTGTCTGTACGACTGTTTTCATCAACTGATAAGAACAATTTATCACCTGTAACTTGAAGAGATGCAGTATTGACAGGAATAGGCATGGCTCTCGCTTGCAGCAATTGCTCTTGAACCTCTATGTGCTTAAACCATATTTTCCTTATGTCGTCATTCATTGTGCAAAAATACACTTTTTTTTCCATACTTATATTTTTCTGCAATAAATTTTATTATGACCATTTGAATATCAGTTTGTTATTATTGTTTTTTTTTATTTCTGAGAATCTCTACACTTATGTATTTGATGTAAAATAGTCATCATATTTCTCGATTTATCGAACTAATAACCATTTACTTGAAGTAATTATAGAAGTTTATCATTCAGTTTTCTCACAAACTATCATGGAGCAACAATCAAAGAGATGATAAAAAAAATGTTGTATATTTGTAATTGACACAAAAATACATAAAGATGAGTCCATAACAAACACATTTAGGTTAGGTCTAAGTTTTCCGTCGTCGCCAGTAATAGACTCTAATTATACACGTTATGATAATGAGAGAGACGAGCAAGCGAATAACCGCAGCACGCGGAGATTTACAAATTAGTTTAATGATAAGCGTTAGAGATGCGAAAAAGATACTGAATAATAAAAAAGCAGCTTATAACGATGAACAAGTTAAAGAGATATTGGAAACATTGGCAATCATGGCTGAACAACAAATCTTAACAGAAGATTATAAAACAAAAAAACAAGAATAAAAAAAATAGAAAAACAAATGACTAACAAAATGAATAAAAGAATAAATGTAATTCTATATTGTCGCGTATGTACAATGGAAAATGAAAGCAATGATTTATTGAATCTCCAAGAAAGTGCATTGAGAATATACTGCAAGTGTAATAACTATAATGTAGTTAAAGTGTTTCGTGAAGATAGTTCCGCAAAACAATATGGCGTAAGTCGTCCTGAAATAGAAGCAATATATGAGTATTGCAGAAAACACAAAGGATTGGTTGATAAAGTTTTGTTCCATAGGTGGGATAGATTCTCCAGAAATCTTGAGTTCGCATTTATTTATAAACGAAAGCTATATGATGAATTGGGAGTTGAGATTAACGCAATAGAATCTCCGATAAACTTCCGCAGCTCAGAATGGAGTACCCTCCTTTCATTTTATTGTGGTGTGTTCCATACAGAGGATGAAAAGATTTCTAAACGCACTCGCGAAGGAATCAGGTCTGCACTGTATAACGGACATTGGTGTAAACCAGCCCCTATTGGGTACAAACACCATCGTGTAGGAACATATAGAGACCATAACACAAAGATGGTCATTGATAAAAGAACAGCTCCACTGGTTAAACAGATTTTTGAAGAAGTCTCCAATGGAGTCAATAGTCCAGATACAATACGGAAACAGTTGTGTCCTAAAATGAGACGTTCTTCATATATGAAGATGTTAAGTAATATACTATATATTGGGAAAATATCGGTTCCTGCTTATCGCAACGAACCAGAAATAATGGTCGATGCAATGCACCCTGCAATAATTGACGAGGACACTTTCTTTCGTGTTCAAAAAATAATCGCAAACCAGTGCGGGAATTGCTGAATCAACAAGTTAATATTATCAAATACAATCAATATGGAAAAGAAAGTTAATGTAATTATATACTGTCGCGTCAGTAGTGATGAGCAAAAGGATAATAATTCTTTGGAAGTTCAAGAGGAGTATTTAAGAAATCATTGCAAATATCATGGTTACAATATTGTCGAAGTGTACCGTGAAGATTACTCTGCGAAACATTTTGATATGCGGCGACCACAGATGAAAGCAATTTATGAACATTGTAAGAAGCATAAGGGCGAGGTAGACAAAGTGTTGTTCCTTCGTTGGGATAGGTTCTCTCGAAATGTAGAATTTGCATTTACATACAAACGTAAATTCTATGACGAACTCGGCGTTGAAATAAATGCCATTGAATCCCCCATTGATTTTAAAGGGTCTGAATGGAGTACAAACCTCGCAGTATATTGTGGAATCGCACATTCTGAGGATTCAAAAATTTCAAGACGTACAAGGGAAGGTGTCAGAAAATCTTTAAAAAAAGGTCACTGGTGCAACCATGCACCGAAAGGGTATTGGCACCATCGTATTGGCACATATAAAGACCATAATACACACATGGAAATTAACGAAAAAGAAGCATTGTTTGTGAAACGGGTATTTGAAGAGGTTGCCAAAGGTGTTGAAAGTGCCGACTCAATACGTAAACGTATGTGTCCCAAGATGGCTCGGTCATCATTTATGCAAATGTTGCACAATATCCTATACATTGGTAAAATCAAAATACCCGCATTGGGCGATGAGCCAGAGGATATTATAGATGGTGAACATGAGCCAATAATAGACAAAGATACCTTTTACCGAGTGCAAGACCTAATAGCGGGACGTAATCGTAGCAAGCATACTTTGGTAAAGGGCAAGAAGCCGCACCCAGACTTCTATCTACGTGGTCATGTCATTTGCCCTAAGTGTGGTAGACCCATTACAGCCTCTTTCAGCCACGGGAATGGTGGGAAATATCCGTACTATCATTGTATGTGCAGCCCACGACATTACAGCA
>OCVV011352980.1_pt1 | contig 10091 bp, 6 predicted proteins | sample 1539721 | NCBI WGS metagenome assembly OCVV01 (sample SAMN02144230, study PRJEB22623) | gut metagenome | biome: sheep rumen | host: Ovis aries | place: New Zealand
GAAAAGGAAACCCTGCCGATGCTGCAGCACTGCATGCTCTGCGGGAAATGCCTGCTCGTCTGCCCGCGCGGGATCAACACCCGCCACCTGATCCTGAGCATCGGCAAAGTTTACAAGCTGGAGGACAAACAATGAGAGAACGCATCCTGGCCGCCTACGATCCCTTCGTCCTGCCGTTCGTCTTCGGCATGACCTTCGTGCTGGGCTACTGCCTGATCGCCCTGGTGAAAGTCCTTGTGCAACTTACCCCCGCCGACCGGCGCAAGTTCGCGCTCTCGCTCATCACGCCCGCCACGATCGTCAAGAACATCCGCGACCTGTTCTGCGACTGCCTCCTGCATGTGAAGCTCTGGAAGCGCAATCCGGTCCTTGGATACATGCACTCGAGCATCGCCTTCGGCTGGTTCATGATCATCCTGATCGGCCACATCGAGACCGTGCTCTACATCCCCGAGCGGCTCCACAAACTCTACTACCCCATCTTCTTCCGCTATTTCATGGAAGAGCAGAACGAGACCCTCCAGGGTTCCTTCTTCTTCTTCCTGATGGACTTCTTCCTGCTGATCATCCTCAGCGGCATCACCATCGCCATCATCAAGCGGTTCCGGTCGAAGATCGTGGGCATGCGGCGCACCACCAAACTCACCCTCACCGACCGCATCGGGCTCTACAGCCTCTGGGCCATCTTCCCGCTGCGCTGGATCGCCGAAGGATTCACGGCGGGCGTGGCAGGCGGCAGTTTCATGACGGTTCCGATCAACTGGCTGCTACACAGCTTCATGAGCAAGCCGGAGAACATCACGGTGGCCTGGTGGCTCTATTCGCTGGCCCTGGGCACCTTCATGACGGTGCTGCCGTTCACCCGCTATATGCACATTCCGGCGGAGATGCTGCTTATCCCGATGCGCAACGCCGGACTGCCTGTACGCCATACGCGGAAAGGATTTGCGCTGACGATGCTCTACTCCTGCCCGAGCTGCGGCGTGTGCATCGACGCCTGCCCGATGGGCGTCCAGAAAAAGAATGTGAAAGACGCCACCGTCTATTTCGTCCGGAACCTGAAACGGCGCAACAACCGGCGTTCGCTCGAGAACGCGGAAAAATGCCTGATGTGCGGCAAGTGCGCCGCGCTCTGCCAGGTCCAGATGGATGCCTGCGGCCTGCGCCTGGCCTACCGGACCACCCACGAGCAGCGGTCGAACCATTTGCCGGCCGATTTCGGCTACCTGGCGGCCGTCGAGCCCGGCGTCTCGGCCTCTGGCGAGACGGGCGTCACCGCGGCCGCAGAGGCGGGCGCCGGGTCTTCCGGGACCTCCGTCGGAGCGCAGAAGGTCCTCTACTATGCCGGCTGCATGAGTTCGCTGACGCCGGTCATTTCCCGTTCCGTGCAGAAAGTACTTGCAGCTGCCGGCGTGGACTACGAGCTGATGGACAAAGACGGCAGCATCTGCTGCGGCCGCCCGCTGATGCTCGCCGGCCGCCAGGAGGAAGCCCGGCAGCTGATCGAGGCAAACCGCAGGCTCATCGAAGCGAGCGGCGCCCGCATCCTGCTGGTAAGCTGCGCCATCTGCTACCGCATCTTCAAGGAGAAATACGACCTGAGCGGCATCACGGTGATGCACTATACGGAATACTTCAACCAGCTTTTGAAAGAAGGAAGGCTGCATATCAGCAACGGCCACCAGACCCTGGTCTATCACGACCCCTGCGACCTGGGCCGCGGCTGCGGCATCTACGATGCGCCGCGGGAAGCCTTGCGCACCGTCGGCCAGCTGGTCCCGGCCCTCAAGGAGCGGAAGGAAAGCATCTGCTGCGGCGGATCGGTCGGCTCGCTGACCCTTCGCTACGAAGACCGCGAACCCATCACCCGGGGTGCCATCGACAACCTGACGGCCAACAACCCCGAACAGATCGTCACGGCCTGTCCCCTCTGCCTGAAGACCTTCGGCCGCTTCTCTCCTATCCCCGTCAAAGACTTCGCCGAGGTCCTCGCGGAGCATCTGACGCCCGCACAGCCGACGCAAGCATAGCCGACGCCCGCAGCGCGGAGCACCCCCCCCCCGCGGAGCATCTGACATAGCAATTGCTCCCGATGTCCCCAAAAATGGGACACCGGGAGCAATTGCCCCATTTTTTGCGCCCGCCGTCCCATCCCAAGGGACATCGGGCGCACTCTTGTTCAGCAGACGGAAATCAAAGGACCTTAAGGACCTTGACATCAACGGTAGCGCTTGCCGCCGCCGGCTTCGCCTTCGGCGGCAGTGCCGACAGTTTCGCCTTCGACTGGCAGTGCCGACAGTTTCGCCAAACTGGCACACGGAAAGTGCCCGCAGACAGCCGCTGGACGCTGCTGACCGTGCGCCAACCCCCGATATCGGCCATCGGAGCACGGGATCCAAAAACACACACCTGATTATCAACGACTTGCAAAATCCCCTGTGCGCCAGTTTGGCGAAACCCGCTCCCCCTCTGTCCCCTGCCCTCCTGTCCTATTGATCTGCTGACATGCTGACGACATGCCATACCGCTTACATGTCGTACTTTCGCCGCCCTTTCACGCAGCCTGCCGCGACACAGACAGAAACCCCGCGTTGTCTGTGTCGCGGCAGCAAAAACCGCTTTTCGGGCTCAAACCGCTCCACGACACAGACGGGACACACAAATCGTCAGTGTCGTGACAACCAGGACATCGCCCGATGGCCGAAGCCACCGAAGTGACCAAGTAACAACCAAAAGATCCTGCCCGGCCATAAAAAACCGCCCAATTCCTGGCCGGACCCGCATAAAAAGACCGCCCGGCCATGAAAGCATCAGCTTTCCATGGCCGGACGAGGCTAGCGCCGTTCCGCGTCAACGGCGGGTCGTGTTGTCGATCAACTCAGGTGGTGCAAGCGGCGGCATAATCCGCACCGGGCCGACAGACTTGGTCGTCACCGACGAAGGAGTTGCGCCGTCGCGAAGTGGATCTGTCGGATCATCTTTAGCGAGGAAAGAATCCAAGGTCAGCGATGACGATTCTCCGGACAGATTCAGGATCCGCTGCACGATCAGGTAGCGCTGCCAGGTGGAAAAATAAGTACGGTTGTCAATCATGCAGCTGATCTTCTCGGAACGCCAGCTGTTGAACAGATAAACGTTTGCTCCCTGGAACTTGCCTATTCTTCCATAGCGCGAATCTCTTGAGACCAAAGCCGAATTATTATCCATATCCAATAGTGTCTGCCAGGGGACATTATCGTAGTAGCCCGAAACATTGAGTCCGAATGGAACAGGATAGCTATGGCCTGCAATCGAGGCCTGTGTTGTCAGATAATGCGAATACCAATACTCATCAGCAAGACGGCCAAAACTATGACCTCCGAATTCATGGAGCAAGGTATTCCGCCAGTCGCCGGAATTGATTCCCAGTGCGGCTTTTTCATCGTCTGTAGTGTTACGGACATGATTATTAAAGGAAGAATCATAAGGTTCATCGCGATCAGGAGATTGTGCCGGATAAGACCAGTTAAGCGTTCCGCCAGCATAAGTATAAGGAACAATACAGTACGTACGCCCGCTGGAGTAGGTAATCGCCCGTCCGCCATAGCGTTCATCGTTGACAATCATCAGGACCGGCACCTCATCTATCGACTTGTCTCCCAGAACGATCTCAGGGCAATGGCTGGACACGAAACTGAATATGGCGTCTGCATCCGCAGCCATATCATCATAACTGGCCTCCCCCCAGAAGGAACCGAAAGCTGTATTATGCTTCTGTGTTATATTGCCGTTTCCGTCTGAGACCGAGGCTCCAGTTTCAGCTGACGGTTTCCACATGAAATAGACATTGAAGTAATCTTTGTAACTCCGGTAAGGTTCCGTATTGAACAGGAAGTCGATGCCAGATTGAGCCAATGTCTCATAATTTTCACGCTGCATCTCTGTGAAGCCGTCTGGCAGCACGACCAAATCCACCGGCTTCGATTTGGTACTTTTCATATACTGCCTGACGGCAGGATCGCCGAATGTATTCCCGACATTTATCGTCCCGAAATCCACGATGCGGGAACGGCTCAATGTCAATGTTCTGGAAGACTCTTTTATGACATACTCTCCGGAATTATCCAAAAAAATCATCGAGAACCCGTCAGTTGTCCCCGGAATCATGGCCATGTAGTAATCGACGCCTTCCGTGAAGGGACCTTTGAGTTCAACTACGGAACCGGGATCTTCGCGCCTGGTACCGTACCAGCTATTAAGGTTATATACCGGTTCATCCGCATTCAGAGCATTAATGACGATATCTCCCGCTATCGCCGCATTGGCTACAAACTTCACCGAAGTCAACTGATTGACAACATCACCGGACAACTTGAATCGCAACAAGGCGGGGATATTCTTGAAACGCAAGCCGTCGGCCAATGTGGTAGCATAGGCATAAGAAAGGTTCAACCCTTCCTCGATTCCTCCTGCAACGGCATTCTGTGTACCTGGAATCCAGACTCCCAATCCACTGCCATTCCCAACAAATTTGTCATTCGGATAGAATCCTACAAAGTGCGTCACATCGGAAGAAGGGGCCCAATCCGTACAGGAAAAGTTAGCTTCCGTGACGCCGTCATCCTGCGTATTAAATGTATTAGAATAGAAGGCCGAAGAAACAGCACCAAGCACAGTAATGGCATCGTTCTTCGTCCAGAGCACCTTGGCCACCGTCCCGGCCGCATTCATCGACAGTCGGCTCTTGGTAGCAGGTTCCTCAAAACTGGCGCGGATGATGGTCACATCCGAACCGGTTTCGGGCTTGGTCGTTACGATAGTTTCGGTTGTAGTCAACTCCCGATTGCAAGCAGCAGCGATGATCAGCACGACTGCCAGCCAGAAGAATCGTTTCATATCACCAGTCCTCCTCCCCGTCAGTAAAGCCAGGGTCAACCTGATCGACATAATAGTTTTCATTACCCTTGCTTTGCATCAAAACATAATCAATCGGTTGCACAATCAGTACGATGCTTTCGGGTCTTTCATAAGATTGTTTCAGCATAGGCGTTATTATTAAGGTGAATAATCTGTGGGATAGCTTCTCAAAATTACAAAAAAATCCGTAATTTTGGAAATCTTAGTCAAATCGGATACACAATGAAAAGTTTCAAACCGACAGAATACGTGCTGGAGACGGTGGCCACGGGACGCCGTTTCGAGGACAGCGGATGGATGCTGACCGATCCGCAGTGCAGCGAGCCTTCGCTGATCCGGGCCATCTATGAGAAAAAGCAGATTGAATTCGGGCCGGAGGCCTGGGGCATCTACACCTTCGCCGACTGGATGCCGGTGCGGAGGATGCTGAAGGGGTCGGCGCCGACGGTGACCTACCACAGTGAAAAGCTGGGGGCCCGGCTCGGCCTGCCGAACCTGTGGATCGCCTTTTCGGGCTGGTGGCCGGAGAAAGGCGCCGCGATGAGCACGGCCTCTTTCAAGGAAACGGAGGCATACAGCGTCTGTGCCCATATCCCCGACGGGGAAAAACGGGTCCTGGTGGTCTCCTCGGCCGGCAATACGGCCCGCGCCTTCGCCAAGGTCTGCTCCGAAAACAACATCCCGCTGCTGCTCAGCGTACCGGAAGAAAACATCGGTGCTCTCTGGTTCGAGAAACCCCTGAACGACTGCGTGAAGCTCATCTGCCCGCCCAAGGGAAGCGACTATTTCGACGCCATCGCCCTGGGCGACGCGGCCTGCACCTCGAAGAAGTTCTTCGCCGAAGGCGGCGCCAAGAACATCGCGCGCCGTGACGGCATGGCCACCACGGTCCTTTCCGCCGCCCGGGCCATCGGCCGGATTCCCGACGCCTATTTCCAGGCCATCGGCTCCGGCACCGGCACCATCGCAGCCTGGGAAGCCAATCTGCGCCTGATCGGGGACGGCCGCTTCGGCAGCCACAAGATGAAACTCTTCCCGTCGCAGAACGTACCGTTCCTGCCGATGCACGATGCCTGGAAAGCCGGCAGCCGCCCGCTCCTGCCGATGGACGACGAGGCCGCCCGCAAACAGGCCCTCCAGATCGACGCGAAAGTGCTCTCGAACCGCCGGCCGCCCTACAGCCTACGCGGCGGCGTCTTCGACGCCCTCAGCGATGCGGGCGGCGACATCGAGAAAGCCGACAACGACGACATCCGGGCGATGCAGCAGCTCTTCCTGGAGACCGAAGGTATCGACATCCATCCGGCGGCAGCCGTGGCCCTGCAAGGCATGGTCAATGCCTTCGAGGCCGGCAAACTCGCCAAAGACGCCGTGGCGATGCTCAACGTGACCGGCGGCGGCGAAGCCCGCTTCAAGGCGGAGCACGCCTGCCACTATCTGCAGCCCAGCCTCATCGGCAAGGCCGACGATCCGGGCATCGTCGAAAAGATTGAAAACCTGTTCAAATAATCTTCACGACCAATACCTATGAAACGCTTCTTCCTCTATGCGTGTGCGGTCCTCGCCCTGGCGATGGCTGCTTGCAGTACACAGAAAGACGACGGGACTCCGGATGCCAAGGCGGCCGCGGCATTGACGGCCCGCGTCATCCCCGATGCAGCCCGGCATTTCGTCTTCGAAACCCTCCCGGCCGATACCTGTGACTATTTCATCCTGCGCAGCGAAGGCCGCCGGATCGTGGTGGGCGGCAACAACGCCAACTCGATGGCCGTGGGCCTCAACTATTATCTGAAATATTACTGCCACACCAACATCGGCTGGTTCGCCTGGGACAAGGGCCCGATGCCCAAGACGCTTCCCCGGCTCGAGGCCCCCGTGCGGATGGATGCCCGCGTTCCGCAGCGTTTCTTCCTGAACTACTGCACGTATGGCTATACGATGCCCTGGTGGAACTGGGAGGAATGGGAGCACTTCATCGACTGGATGGCCCTCAACGGCATCAACCTGCCGCTGGCCATCACCGGTCAGGAATCGGTCTGGTACCAGGTCTGGACGGAACTGGGGCTTACGGATGAAGAAGTCCGCAGCTATTTCACCGGTCCCGCCCACCTGCCCTGGCACCGGATGCTGAACATCGACCGCTGGGGCGGGCCGCTGCCCAAATCCTGGCTGGAAGGACAGGAAGCCCTGCAGAAGAAAATCGTGGCCCGCGAACGGGAGCTCAACATGAAACCCGTCCTCCCGGCCTTCGCCGGGCACGTCCCGCCGGAACTGGCCCGCATCTATCCCGATGCGAAGATCGAGCGGATGAGCGACTGGGCCGGCTTCGCACTGGAAGACTACCCCTGGTTCCTCGACCCGGAAGACAAACTCTTCCCCGAAATCCAGAAGCGTTTCCTCGAGAAGGAAGTGGAAATCTACGGAACCGACCACATCTACGGCATCGACGTATTCAACGAGATGATCCCGCGCAGCTGGGAGCCCGACTACCTGGCCGGCGTGAGCAAGGGTGTGTACGAATCCCTCGCGGCCGCCGATCCCGAAGCCACCTGGCTCCAGATGACCTGGCTCTTCTACAACGAACGCAAATACTGGTTCGAAGGCGACAGCGACGAGCGGGTGAAAGCCTACCTGACCTCCTACCCGGCCGAAAAGTCCATCCTGCTGGACTACTACTGCGAACGGATGGAAGTCTGGCGCAAGACCCAGAGCTACTACGGCATCCCGTTCATCTGGTGCTACCTGGGCAACTTCGGCGGCAACACCTACCTGGCCGGCAACATCCAGGAGATCTCGAAACTGATCGAGGGCACCTTCGCCGAGGCCGGGCGCAATTTCAAGGGAATCGGGTCCACGCTGGAAGGCTTCGACTGCAATCCGTTCATGTACCAGTTCATCTTCGAAAAGGCCTGGAACTTCCCGCAGCACCGCAATCTGGACGAGTACGCCGACTGCCTGGCCTGGAGCCGCACGGGCGTGGACAGCGAAGAAGCCCGCGATGCGTGGAAAGAGCTGTTCGAGGAGATTTACATCCATCGTTCCGTCCCCGGCCATAGTCCGCTGATGAACCTGCGGCCCTCTTTCGGGCGCTCGAGCTCCTACCACTCCAGCTCCAGCACCCGCTTTACCTATGAGAATGAGAAACTGCGCGAGGTCATCCGGCACCTGCTCGCCGCCGGCGGGCACGGACCTTCGTATGAATTCGACCTGGTGAACCTCACGCGACAGTACCTGAGCAACGACTTCGAAATCAAATTCGCCGCCTACAAGGAAGCCTACGAAGCCGGCGACCGGGCTGCGATGGCAGAGCGGGAAGCCGAAATGATGGCGATTTTCGACACGATGGAAACCTTGCTGTCCTCCCAGGATTACTTCCTGGTCGGCAAATGGATCGCCGACGCCCGTGCCTGGGGCGCGACGCCGGAAGAAGCCGACTATTTCGAGACAAACGCCCGCAACCTGATTACCAGCTGGGGCGACCGCGGCAACCTGCTGACCGACTACGCCGACCGTTCCTGGGCCGGCCTGACCGGCACCTACTACAAGGGCCGCTGGGAGATGTTCTTCCGCGCCGTAGAAGAAGCGCTGGCCGCCGGCGAGAAATTCGAAGGCGCCCGGGCCGATGCCCTGCTGGAGCAGCTCAAGGACTTCGAATACCGCTGGTGGGCCGAACGTCCCGGCCAGTTCGCCGCCACCCCGACCGGCGACCCGGTCGCGCTGGTGCAGAAGATTATGGAGTAAGGACTTCGCAGACCACGAAGTTGCTGCCGCCGATGAAGATCAGATCTTTGTCGGCGGCTTTGCTGTCGGCCAGCTTCAAGGCGTCGGATACCGAGAAACACACTTCACCGGAGAGGCCGCGGTCGTGCATCTCGTTGGCCAGATCGACGGCCGGCAGCGCGCGGGGGCTTGACGCCTGCGTCCAGATGTAATGGACATTGCGCGGCAGGAGCGGGGCGATAGCATCGACATCCTTTTCCTTCGCCAGACCGAAGACGAAGAAGACATTTTCGTAGTCGCAGGAGATCCGGTCGATCTGTTCGGACACCCAGCGCAGGCCGTGGGCGTTGTGGCCGGTATCGCAGATGATCTGCGCCTTCCCGGCGACCGGGTCGGCTGCGCGGAGCGTCTCCCAGCGGCCGTGCAGGCCGGTCCGGCGGGCCGCCTGGCAGACGCCGCTGCAGAAGGCCGCCAGATCCAGGCCAAGCATCGGCTGCAGGACGCCGACGGCGGCCGAGAGCGTGCAGAGGTTGCGCTGCTGATAGTCACCCGGCAGATCCAGGTCGTTCACTTTCAGTTCCAGGCACGGCGGCGCCTCGACCGCGAACGTCAAGGGGCTGCCGCAGGCAGCCGCCTTCGCCTCGAAGACCGGCCGCGTTTCGGGGAGGTACTCCCCGACCACCGCCGGGACGCCCGGCTTGATGATGCCGGCTTTCTCCCCGGCGATAGCCTCGAGCGTAAAGCCCAGATGTTCGCAATGTTCCAGGCCGATGTTGGTGATGATGCTCAGAATGGGCGTAATGACATTGGTCGAATCGAGCCGGCCGCCCAGGCCGGTTTCGATGACGGCGATATCCACCGCCTCGGCTGCGAAAAAGTCGAAAGCCATCGCGGTCGTAATCTCGAAAAACGACGGTCTTTCCGTCTCGAAGAAACCTTGCCAGCGGTCGAGGAAAGCCTCGACCGCCGCTTTCGGAATCATCCGGAAGCGGTCGCCTTCGATGATCTTCATCCGCTCCCGGAAATCGATCAGGTGCGGCGACGTATAAAGGCCGACCTTGAGGCCACAGGCCGCCAGGCCGGCGGCCAGCATGTGACTCGTGGAACCCTTGCCGTTGGTCCCGGCAATGTGGATGCTGCGGAAGTGCCGGTGCGGATGCCCGAGCGCTTCGTCGAACGCGGTCATCGTCTCAATCCCCGGCTTATAAGCCACCTTCCCCACCTTCTGGTAGGACGGAAACTGATTGAACAGCCAGTCTATCTTTTCTTCGTAAGACTTCATAAGTATATCCTTTTTCCAGATCCGCTTTGCTCCGCAGTATATGCCTTTGAAAACCACCCTCCCAAGCAAGCTTGGGCCCCTCCCCCTGAGGCGTGGGCGCCAATGTTTTCAAAGGCATATACTGTCTCCGCTCAAGCGGATATGCACAACGTAGTATTACGCTGAAAATTGTTCGCGCAGGGCGGCGTTGCGG
>OCVV011306873.1_pt1 | contig 10088 bp, 6 predicted proteins | sample 1539721 | NCBI WGS metagenome assembly OCVV01 (sample SAMN02144230, study PRJEB22623) | gut metagenome | biome: sheep rumen | host: Ovis aries | place: New Zealand
CCGAAGCGGAGTATCCGGAAGCTCACGGACATGGGCCGGATGTTCATCAAGGGAAGATTCATGGATGAGGTGCTGAGCATTGTGCAGGATCTTCTTCGCAATGATGACAGCCCTTACTATGAGGCAATTGAGCAGATGCTGCGGAATACGGACCGGAAAAATCTGAAGGATTTCGGAATCAGCTTCGGATACAGTGGACTTACCTATGGCGGCAAGGTGATACGGGAACATGAGTTGTCGCTTCCCTATCACATTCCGTGGGCACTTACACTCCGGATCAATCCGACGCTGAAGGACGGTTTGTCGGTCAGCGAACTGGAAAGCTGTGTCCGTCAGGGAACGGCGATGGGAATATATTGCTATTTCATTCGTCTATCCGGCGCAATTACCTGCATTGGCAGACTCATGGATCTGGTGAAGCAGCATCCGGAGTGTGCTTTTGTGTCGCTGCTTCCGGACGAGCCGTTGAATCCGGTTCAGGTCGCGGGAATCAAGGAGTGTACCAACAGCATGGTTATGTTTCAGAACAGGGGTGCTGCAACGGCAGAAAATGTAAGCGCAATGAAGAAAAGCAAGATCCTTTATGGCATTTACGCGGTGTACGGGAATGACGACGCGGCTGCCTGGTACAATGATCAGAAGGCCGAGGAGCTCGCGGAGCTCAATGCAGGTATCAATCTTCTGGTCAGTGACGACACCTGTTCGAAAAGGAATGGAGCAAAGGTCGCGAAGTACTGCCGGTCTCTGCGTACGCATCCGGAGTATCCGATGATCCTGTTCGATCTGGTAGGAGATGCTGTGCAGATCAACCACATCATCTCAGAGGATGAATGTTACTTCGAGCTTCTCGAGAACGGAGACATCAAAACCACGACGGAGACGATCTCTGATTTCAGACACACGACATCGCTGGATCAGCTGTTTACGATCGGCCTTCCAAGAGAAAATCCCTCATGAATCCGATGATTGTCACCGGATCCACGGGGGAGATGTATCAGGAATTTTCTGATCTGACAATATCCTTTCCGATCTTTACGAGTACATTCTTCAGACTCTCGATAAATTCCTCGGGGCTCTGATCGGTCTTCTGGCTGAGCCAGCGGTACATGATGACCAGAAAGGCGTCCGTGAAATAATGTGGATCGAGGACAGCACTGTCGGTGTCGGAAGTCATTGCTTCCGAAAACATGGAGAAGATTGGCACGGTCGCCTCATAAAAATAATCACGGAAGGAGTTCTGACCCTGGATCTCAAGAGCCGCCTTGTAGAAGGCGCGGTCACTGGAGAACAGCTCGACAACTGCGGTCAGAAGATCCCACCCGTTGGTATAGGATCGTTTGCTGGCGGTTTTGATAAAGTCGGTATAGAAAATCCAGTTGACCAGATCGTACTTGTCCTTGAAGTGATAATAAAAGCTCTTGCGGTTCATTCCGCAGCCCTCACAGATGTCGATGACACTGATCTTCTCAAAAAGCTTTTCCTTCATCAGCTTTTTCATGGAAGAGGCAAGTGCATTCTTCGTTATGTTAGCGTCGGGCACAAAATCACACTCCTGTCCATTCTGAAATCAGACACCAGCCTGCGCCAGATCGACGCAGGGCGTTTTGCACGCCGGGCCGGCAGCAGACTGTTGCCGGCTTATGGCAGGCAGAGGTGTCTGATCTTGTAAATAAATATCATATATGTACAGATATTTATCCGGTAACACATTCCAAAATCTGTTCCAATTATATCACAGGACAGGATACAGGGAAAGTCAGATTCTGTATCTTGAAGGCCATTATAAAGGCTGTTATCGAAAGCTATTATAGAAGACCATTATCGATAGCTGTTATCGAGGACCGCCATCGAAACCCATCATCGAAACCCATCATTGAAGTCCATTATCAATATACTAATAAAAGCCCGTTATCAAAGGTAATTATAAATGGTAGGTCGAACGGAGTTCCTTCCGGGAGGCCTCTACTTCCAGCAGCAGTTCCCGGGCAGACATACGGCGCGCGCCCTCCCCGAAGATGATCACCTGTTCGAGGCCGTCGGAGGTCGCGACGGTGACATTGCCCTGCTTTCCGATTTTATGTACAGTCTTTTCAATGTAGGCGTCTGCAGTTTCCGCCTCCTTTGTGTAAACAACATAGATGTTATGGTAACGGCAGACCGCACCTCTCCCGCCAGGCACCTTATACGCATCAAAAACCAGAATCAGGGTACCGGATCTTGTGCCGTGGAAGTTGCTCAGAATGTCGATCAGACGGTCTCTTGCGGCATCCATGCCGGAAGCCGCAAGGCTGCGGAGTTCTTCCCAGCTGAAGATGATGTTGTATCCGTCAACCAGCAGATAATCCTCCTTCTTCGGAGTGACTCCGGTGATTCCGGAGCGTTGATTTTTGCCGGAGGAGGTCTGTTCACCAGCTGATTTTGCGGTCGCTGTTCCACAGCTCTCCGATTTATTCTGCTCTGTTTTGTCCCTCTCCGCCCTTTCCAGAGAGCCGTCACGGCTCCATATTCCGGCCTCATTTGAATAGCTGTTCGCAACGCTGTGGATGGGAGTGTTCCAGCTGGATCCGCTGTAGGTTTTTTCGAAAATCTGCTGCAGCTCATTTTCCTCGTTTTCGCGGGTGCGCTGCTCTTCTGTCCATGATTTTTCTTTTGTCCTGTGCTTTTTCTGCCATCCGGCGGAAAAAATTTTCTTCCCTCCGGTATTTTCCGTATTCTCCGTCTTCGGACCGTCAGTGCAGAGTGCCTGGTCTTCTTCGGTGAGCCATTTCATATCCGGACGCCATCCGGTGTCGATGTGCATGTAGTCGCGGACCTGATCCCACGGTACCCGGATTCCGGCTCCATGGGAGCAGAATACAGAGGAGGACGGGTGATCCGTATCTGCCTCCGGATCATAACCCTTCTCGAGAATCACCTCTTCGGAATGGCGGCAGGGCTCATACCCCCTGAGTGTCAGGCTCAGTCTTCCGTGTCCGTGGGTATAGGACATGAAATCCTGCTGATAATCCCCGATGGCCGCGGCAGGCACAGAACCTGTGATGATCGCGGTGGTGCCGTCGTTCTCGCGAAGATCCGCGGATCCCTCCATTCTCTGTATGTCTGTCATAAAGCGGCCCATGCTTCCTGACGGCAGTTCGGCGTGAAGCCGCAGGACCGGCTCGAGGAGCACATTTTTTGCCATCATCAGACCCTGACGGACAGCTCTGTGTGTCGCCTGCCGGAAGTCACCTCCGGAGGTATGCTTTTCCGATGCTCTTCCGCCGATCACGGTGATCTTAATATCTGTGATTTCCGATCCTGTCAGAACGCCCGGAAACGGCTGCTCCTCCAGATGAGACAGGATAAGGCGCTGCCAGTTGAGCGCCAGATCATCAGTGCTGCAGTCGGATTCCAGGACCAGCCCGCTTCCCGGCTCACCGGGTTCCATCAGAAGATGCACCTCTGCATAATGCCGCAGAGGTTCGTAATGCCCTACGCCCTCGACGGAATCCGCTATGGTCTCTTTGTACATGATTGACGGCTGTGCGAAATCAATCCGCATGCCGAACCGCTGCGCACAGAGCTCCCTCAGAATTTCCATCTGCACCTTTCCCATGATACGGGCGGAAATCTCACCGGAGGCATCATCCTGGTCAATGTGAAGAAGCGGCTCTTCCTCCTCAAGAACCCGAAGATTCCGGAGAGCTTCGGCTCTGTCCTGGTCCGGCGCAAGAAGGATGCGGCTCTTCCATACCGGCTGGAGAACAGATACATCCGAGTCATGCTCAAAGCCGAGACCCATTCCGATCCGGGTTTCGTCAGGTCCGGTAACCGCACAGACAAAACCCGCGTCCACCTGGGGCACCTGTACGAAGCTTTTGCCGGAGTAGATACGGATCTGGTTGACCTTCTGCTCCGTGTTCTCTCCGCTGCTCTCTGTGCTGTCCTCATTCCTGACAGAGATGACAGAACGAACCCTGAGACTGCCTCCGGTGATTTTCATCCAGGTCAGACGGTTCCCGGAATCATCGCGGGATATCTTGAAAATTCGCGCACCGAATTCGTCCGGATAATGTTTCATCAGTGCAAGAGCGTCCATCGCCCGCATCAGCGCGCTGACGCCTTCATTTCGCAGCGCAGATCCGAAGAAAACGGGAAAGAGCTTCCGGTCCCGGATCATGGTGCGGAGATCGTCCTCCAGGATCTCTTCCGTCTCCAGATAGTGCTCCAGAACACGGTCATCGCAGACAGCAATATTCTCCGCCTGACTTCCCGGGATCTGAAGCACAGGATCAAACTGAATTCCGGTAAAATCCACGCATTGCGAGCCGAGATTATCCCGGATATCGCGGAGAAGGTCCGCGGTGTCCGCACCCGGCTGATCCATCTTATTTACGAAAAGAAATGTCGGAATTCTGTAGTGTGCGAGAAGATTCCAGAGATTCCGGACCTGCCCGGTGACGCTATCCGCCGCGCTGATAACCAGGATTGCGTAGTCTAGAACCTGAAGAACCCGCTCTGTTTCCGGCGAAAAATCGATATGACCCGGTGTGTCCAGAAGGGTTACGGAGAGCCCGTCGGTGCCGCCGAAAGAGAGCTCCGCCTGCTTGGAAAAAATAGTGATGCCCCTGTCTTTCTCCAGCTGCCAGGTATCAAGATAGGCATCTTTATGATCGACTCTTCCCTGTTTCTGTATTTTTCCGGACAGGTACAGAAGACTTTCGGAAAGGGTTGTCTTTCCCGCGTCTACATGTGCCAGAATTCCTGCTGTGATATGTCTGCTGCTCATTGCTTATCCTTCTGTTCTGCTCATACCCTGTGGATTGCTAGAGTGCGAAGCACGGAGCAATCCGCAGCATATGCATATTGTGGTGCCACGCCTGCGGGGCATGGGCGTCGTGCCGTACTGCCTCCGGAGAATGCCACACATCAGCTTGACCGCATGCCATCCGGGGAGACAGATCTTTCTGTGAAGTATTGTAACATGCTCCGGAAACAGGTACAATCAGAAGGAAATAGATGACCGGCTCAAGGCAGCCTGAACCATAGGAAAACGGATGGCCGGCTCAAGGCAGCCTGAACCAGAGGGAAGCGGATGGCCGGATCAAGGCAGAGTGAACCAAAGGAATATGGATGGCTGACTCAACAGTCTGAAATGGAGGAAAATATGACGGAAGAAAGGGAACAGAAGAACAATGTGCCGGAAGGTGGGGCCCGCACGGAGGGCTGCTCTTTTATCGATACGGATAAGGAAAGCCTGACACTGACGTATGAGGACGGAAGGGACGTGAGATGCACAATCGTCAGGATCTTTCAGACACCAGCGCAGAAATATATCGTTCTGATTCCGGAGGACGGAAGTACGAAAGGTACGGCGTATCTGTATCATTTTGATACAGATGATGAAGGCGCGCCGGTTGTGACACAGATTGAAAGTGAAGATGAATACAGAGAGGCTTCGGAGATTTTCGAGGCTATGACGAAAAATATTGACCTTACGGAGGATGAGACATGAAAATCAGAGTGAAGAAACTGACCGAGACCGCCAAGATGCCGACGCGCGGAAGCGCGTCGGCTGCGGGTTACGATCTCTATGCCGACGTGGAAACTCCGGTGGAAATTGAGCCTCACGCAACGGTTATGGTTAGCACAGGCTTGTCGATGGAGATTCCGGAAGGCTATTTCGGAGCCATTTTCGCCAGAAGCGGACTTGCTGCAAAGGAATCTCTCCGACCGGCGAACTGTGTCGGTGTCGTTGATGCGGATTACCGGGGGCCCTTTATGATCGCAGTTCACAATGACGGGGAGACAGCCCGACGCGTGACTCCGGGAGAGCGGATTGCGCAGCTTGTGATCCTTCCCTTCCTTCCCGCCGAGTTTGAGGAGGTGGAACAGCTCGGCGAGACGGAACGGGGAGAAGGGGGCTTTGGAAGCACCGGTAAATCCTGATCTTAATTATCCGCGAAAGGATCCTTTGATATCCGACCAGTTTTCTTCCGCGTATTTCAGAAGCTGCTCAGCCTGTGACAGAGACATCTCCGGGTAATAGAACATGATGGATGAGGAGCCGTATTTACGGACAATTCTGTCACAGTTCCGGATCCAGTCGTCAAAGCCGCCGCTGTATACCTTGATCCACAGGGATTTGCCGGAGGCAATTACCTTGTCATAGATCTTGTCCCACTCTTCGTAAGTGCCGTCCGGACCGGTGTCTCCCGGTGTCCACTGAAGGGCATTGATGCCGGGAATTTCCATAAGATGATCGAGATGGCGGATGGCTCCGGGACCATCCAGATGATACATGGCATAGTCCAGCTTCTGCGTCTGTTTTTTCAGCGAATCCAGAACAAATTCATCAAAGAAGTCAACCGACATCATGGCCGAGGCGTCACACTGAAGTTTTGCCATTCTTCCCGGAGCCCAGATCTGGAAGCAGGAATAGGAATTGCCTCCGTCAGGGGTTCTGACGAGATCATAGAAACGGTCAAAAAACTCGAAATATGCGTCGGTCACCTGTCCGACCCGCTCCTCAATGGAGTCCGGGTCTTCAATCATATCCATCATGAGGGTCTGGGCGCCCCGGAGAGAGGAAAGCACATCAACGTTTTCCATGAGATCCGGCATATCCAGGCAAAAATCATTGCCCGCGAATTTTCTGCAGCCTTCGACCACTTCGAGATGTCTGCGAAGCCATTTATTCTCCGGGTCAAATTTCAGCGGAGGAACATCTTCCCAGTCTTCATTTTCGTCAATGCAGGGCTTGAACCAGACCGTGTCCTCCTTGAATCCGATATCAGAACCGAGATAAGCCGCGACGGAGCCTGGTCCGAAGTTGGTCTCCATGTTCGGAAATGCTTCTCCGAGGAACAGATGCTTTTCGCAGAAGTCGCGGTACCGGAGAACCATGCGCTCCGGGTTCATGTATTTGTCCTCCATATCTTTCCATTTGAGATTCTCAGGAAGATCATAATACAGGCCCTGGCAGAAGACCTGATCCATTCCTCCCTCGTGCGGCTGACCATCGGACAGGTGTTCAATCTCCGGTTTCCGCGCGACGATGTGCATCAGCGGTCTTCCGGTATTGCTCTGGTGCCACCAGCCGTCAAATTTCTTTTTGGTTTCATCCCAGTTGTCCTTGTATTGCATTGCATTCTCCTTTACTTTGCTTTTTTATGGATTGAAATAACAAATCTCTGAATTGGAGATCTTTTGTTTGCGGATTTATTTCAGGGCCTGTATATCAATCGATTATATCAATCGATTATTCGAGGGTGTTGTTCCACACCTGACTATTTGTGCGCTTCCTTTCGTATGTTATTCTTTCTCCGGTATGTGGCTCAGTGACCGGCAAGAAGCTGAAAGATGTTCGGTGTGCTCTTCACCCCGGTAACGGAAGAGCTGCTCTCCGCCGCCGGCAAATACGAGGCGGATATTCCTGCCGGCGATGCCGCCCCTGAAACGGAAGGGTGATGGGCCAATGGAGAAGAGGCTCTCTTTTTCATCCCAGATAACGGGAATCTGCTGGAATGCTCCGCTTTCATAACCATATCCGTCGCCGTCATCCTCGTAGTACAGAATCCGGTGCACAGGGGAAATTTTCTGCCCAGGATGACGAAGCGGGTACAGATGAAATTCAAATGGCGTGTCGGGCACTTCTTCTGCATAGGTGAGGCCGGACTCCATCGGCAGGATGCTTCCCGCCCTCACAAACACAGGGATGTGATCCAGAGAAACCGTGAGCGTCAGTGTCTGTCCGCCTTCATAATAGTTGTCCGTGTAGAAGTCATACCATCCGGTTCCCTCCGGCAGGTAGACCATCCAGGTTTTCGGGGCGTTGAGCTGTTCGCCGCCTCTGCCGTAATACATGGGATCGGTTATCGGACAAATCAGCAGGCTTTCCCCGAACATGTACTCGGAATCAAGCGAAGCTGCCTTGCTGTCATTGGGAAAATCAAAGAGCAGGCTCCGGACCATGGTGCTGTTCTGCTGTACGACCGCGCCTGCCATGGAATAAATATAGGGCATGAGGCGATATCTTGTGCGGATCGTTTTTTCCAGTGCATCGTAAAAAGGATCACCGGGCTTTCCGAAGTTCCAGATTTCACGCGGCACATCGGTTCCATGGGAGCGGAACACCGGGAGGAAGGAGCCGAATTCAAACCAGCGGACATACAGTTCCCTGTAGCCCGGGTCCTTGAGCCCGTTTTCGTAGTCGCCGCGCCAGAACCATTTCATTGAAGGATCCCCGCTGCACTCACAGCCGCGTGCAGCCCAGTTTTCATGTACGACGAAAAATCCTCCGATGTCGAAGGTCCAGTAAGGCATGCCGCTCATCGCCATGTTGAGCGCCTCGGGGAGCTGCTTTTTCAGCACATCCCATCTTGCGGAGATGTCGCCGGACCAGAGAACCGTTCCGTATTTCTGGCTTCCGGCATATCCGGAGCGGGTGAGGTTCAGGACTCTGCGGTTCGGATCCGCCTTTCTCTGGTTTTCAAAAATGCCTCTGGCATGGGCGAGAGCATAGAGATTGGCCCGGTCTGCGCCGAGGAATTTCTTGTGTTCTCCGCCGACAAGAAGAAACCGCTCCCACGGTTCCCTCTCATACTCTCCGTTCCAGTCCGGACCGGAAAAGGGCTCTGTGGAGTCACACCACCAGGAATCAAAGCCACCGGAGAAAAGCTCACGGCTGCACTGCTTCCAGTACAGCTCTCTGGCTTTTTCGTCAAAAGCGTCATAGGTCGCCAGGTCATTGAGAAGGAAGCCCGCGTCGGACATCTCGCAATAGTCTTTCGTTCCGTAATTCATATTCGGCCAGACAGACACCATGGTGTGGACATGGAGTCCGTGAATTCTGTCGATTGCCGACCGGATATCCGGATAGCGTGTTTTGTCCAGAATCTTGCATCCCCAGTCATCTGCTGGCCAGGTCTTCCAGTCCTGCACGACGCAGTCGAGACCGACACCGATCCGGCGGTATTTTTCGGCGACTTCCACGAGTTCATCCTGCGTGGAATACTTTTCCCTGGACTGGATGTATCCGAAGGCCCACTTCGGGAGCATCGCCGCCTTTCCCGTCAGCTGGCGGAATCCATCAATGAGTGCATCTGCGCAGTCCCCGGAGATAAAATAATAGTCCAGCTGTTCCACAGTGTCGCAGAAGAGGTAGGAGCCGCGTTCATCGTCGTTAAAGGTCATGAGGCTTCCGCAGTCCGCGAGGATACCGTAGCCTCTGTCCGAGATCAGGAAAGGAACCGGAATGCGCATATTGTGCTGGTAGAGGTACTGGGTGTGGCCTCTGTAGTTGTAGATGCCCTCTTCCCCCTGTCCGAGTCCGTGGATCTGCTCTCCGGGTTGGAATCGGAAGGAAAGCTTCGCCCGATATGCTCTGTGGTCTTCAACCTCTCTCAGATTTTCAACAAAATTTCTTTCACCATCTACTGTTTTCACTCTGCGGATGACGGGCTTCTCTCCACAGGTGGAGTATTTCATGACGGGAATCCCGGTAAGTTCTTTCTCTCCTTCTTCCAGTAACTGAAAACCATCTTTTCTTCGAATCCAGACAAAACAGCCGTCTGCCCGCCTGATCCGGAGTGTGAGAAGGCTTGTGGAAATTTTCAGATCCCCATCCCGCACCTCCAGCGCGAGCGGATATGCGGACTCGTTGTGCCTGATCTGAAGAGGAGACACGGAAGCCTCCTGCTCCCTTCCGGTATAGACGCAGCGTATAATATTTTCCGCCTCTGCAGAGACGAGAAGCAGTCCCCGGTCTGTCCGGATCCGGATCTTGTTATCGCTGATTTTCTGACAATCTTGTATCTTCATTATGGATTTTCTCTTTCCATATCTTGTTCATAAATGTCCATGCCCCGCAGGCGGGGCTCCGCCTATTGTATAAGCTTCGGATTGCTCCGTGATCGAATTACAACTACATTTTATAAAAAAGTACCAAAAACTGCCATGCACCGGTTTGTCCGTTTTATGTACTTTTTTTCTGTATAAGTCCAGCCGCAATGTTCTTGGCCCAAGGGGAGTTTGCTCACAAGTGGGCAAGAACATAAGTGACACGTTGGCTTATACACATCGTGGCGTCTCGCCGACGGGGCATGAAC
>OCVV011330340.1_pt1 | contig 10088 bp, 8 predicted proteins | sample 1539721 | NCBI WGS metagenome assembly OCVV01 (sample SAMN02144230, study PRJEB22623) | gut metagenome | biome: sheep rumen | host: Ovis aries | place: New Zealand
CAACATCAGTAAGTCGCATTTTTCCATCAGCAGATTTTAATTTCAACTGGTTACAATTTGTAACCGGTTCAGCACCTTCATCTTTCAGCCGTTTTTTTAAAACCTTCCAATAATTTCTCGCTACTTGATAATCTTTAGCATCCGTCAGCACACCGACAACATCCACAACAGAAAAATACCATTCCTCTTCCTGTTCGTTCCATGCTGTACGAATTAACGAATTTTCAAAAGTTTTTGGAATCTCATTGCTCATACAATAAGCATAATACAAATATATGTTAATGTAAAGTTAAGTAGACAAAATTGTATATTATTTTAAAGTTCTTCCAAAGCCTTGTTTACAGCTTCTTTTACTTGCGTGATAAGTTTCTTTGTAATCACATCATAAATGTCTTTTGTGATTTCATTTTCTTGAGCACAATGAATTCAGTGCAAGTTGCTTCAATCGCAAAGTCTGCTGATGAAGTTTCCAGTCATGTCATTTCGGGCTTTTTCAATATGATTAAATCCGAGCTTGACCAAAACATTGCGGCCATTGCTGCGAAATTCAAAGCTGTCTTCGAACTTCTAACAACAAAGTCAGCGACTCTTGAAAAACAGCAAATCGTTATGCAGGACGATTATTCACGGGTTTCAGACAGATACAACAAAGTCTTTCAGAATCTCGACGAAGAACTTGAAAAGCGTGTTGTTGCCCTCGACAGAAATGTCTTTGAAATCTCAAAGCGAGTTCAAGGCGAGCAGCTTCACTCTGAGACTTCAAAAAAAGTCACTCAGTTCCTTCTGGGAGTGAATGAAGATGAGATTGTTCAGCAACAGCTTCTCATTGCGAATGCAAAATCAAGGGTACAGAAAGCAATTGATTCTCTTGCGGCGAATGTCATTCAGGAGACAGTGTATTCCAAAAAAGTAGATAGCATTGTCTCAGAACATGGCTGCGTTGCAAGCGAAAGTAACTACATTCCTGTAATTTTTACCGAAAAATTCTGTCCGAATTTTTTGTTGTGTCTGTTTTTTTATTTTCCCCCACACCATTACACATAGTCTGCCAGCAAGAATTTATGAACAGGCACGACTTCAATCGTAAGATTGTCTTTCCTAATCGTCCTTTCTTCCTCATTAGTGACTATGATAAGTCTTTGCGCTTCTTCTGATTTTTCCGCAAACGAAAACAAACTTTTTGTTTCCCGCTCTTCTGCATCTCCAAGCTCGTAAGCCACTTGAATAGCAGTTTTCTGCTCCGGGAGATAGAAATCTATGTCGATTCCGGTCTGTTTTGATTTGAAATAGTAAAATTCTTCTTCAAACTTTCGTTTGAGATATACCGCGACAGCATTTTCCAGGAGTGCAGATTTTTTATTTACGAGGAAAAGCGAAAGAAGTCCGTTGTCGTAAAAATAGAATCTTGGAGTGCCCTCTTTTTCAGCAAATTTTGAGACATAATTGCTTGTTCGGAACACAAGGTATGCGTTCTGTGCATAAGATGAATATTCAATCATGGAATCAGTTGATGTTTTTGTTCCCGAGTCCTTTACATTTCCTGCAAGCGTGTTGAAAGAAATTTCGCTCATCACCGTTTCGGCAATTTTTTTAATCATCAGGCGGAGAGCAAGCTTGTTCTTTACATCTTCACGCTCAATGATGTCGCCCAGAAGCACTTTTTCGTAGACGGTCTTGATATATTCTCTTTTGTTCGTAAAAAACTGTGTTTCTGGCAGTCCACCAGCCGCGATATATTCCTGACAGGCTCTTCTGATTTTTGCTGATTCTGATGTTGTGAGCATTGCCCTTTTATCATGCAAAATATTTTTATAATCCAAAACTTCGCCCAGAGAAAAAGGCATAATCATTTTTGGGATATATCTCCCGCCCAAAGTGCTTGCCATCTCTGAACTCAGCATTTTTGCGTTACTTCCAGTAATATAAACCCGCTTTTTCTGGTCTGCCATTCTGCGTGCAAAATGTTCCCAGCCGTCAATAAGCTGAATTTCATCGAAAAAATAGTAAACTTCTTTTGAATCGTTCAGTTCGTGCGCAACTTCAACAATGTCATTGAAATCGCTCACAGAAAAGCCCAATAAGCGGTCGTCCTCAAAATTGACATAAATTATCTGCGACCACTCACAGCCTTGTGCGACAAGTTCTTTTGCAATACGGTACAAAAGCGTAGATTTACCGGCTCGCCTCAAACCGACCAGAATATAATTTGCGTTCTTTTCAAAGATGTAATCTCTTTTGATAAGCTCAGAGTTCTTGATAAATTCTGTTTGGTCAAAAATGACTTCTTTTAGCAAATCGTGATTCATAGATGCACCTCACTATATCTGAGGATATTTTATCGTGTACAGACGATAAAATCAAGCAATTTTTATCGTGTACAGACGATAAAATCAAGCAATTTTTATCGTGTACAGACGATAAAACAATACCAAAACTATCGTCTACATACGACAAAATACTAACATCCATAATTATGTCTATTTTTTAATTATGACATTCAATTAAAACAAACATCATTCCACTAGCTGAAATTATATAACTTCCAGAATTAGTGAAGTTATAACTCCAAGTTATAATATCTGTTTCGTTAGCATACTGTCTCTTATAAATTTGTTCTCCATTAATCGAAAAAGAATTTGGTTTATTGCCTGTTGACCAACTAGTATCACTAGTAGTACCGCAACCCATTAATTGTATTGTACATGAAGAATCAACGGTTATTTGAAGTACATTTCCTTCTATGTCACTTGTACCTATTTTAAGGCCTTCATTAAATTTTAGAGTATTTCTTTTATCATCACTTAAGATAACTAATTTAGCTCCAGAACCGTCCACTTCAAATTCCGCATCGTTAGTTGGTTTTCCACCAATGTACATATCTGCAATTCCAGCACTGTTAAATGCAGTCTGCATTTTTTCTACATTTGTTAAATCGAAAACAGCATTTACAATAGAAGTGCTGGCAGTCTCTTTTTTCGTTATTGTTACTGTACTTGTTGAAGGAATAAAAGTGAAAATATATGTTCCTTCTTCTTCAACAGAAATACCAGTTCTTGAATTCGAATCTTCCGTAAGCTTAAAAGTTGAAGTCGTGCTTAATTGAAACAATTGCCCACTTCCCCATGTATATGTTTTCGATGAGCCATAGGCAGGAAAATAATTCGCATAAAAGTAAAAATAAATGGTAGAATTTGCAGAAAGTGAGAATGAAGTTGTAAAAGTTGTTTTTCCATCACTAACGCCATTCACCATTTGCTGTATTTTCGATGAAGCTAATTTACTATTAATAGTATAGTCTATCATCATAGTATCGCCTGTATAATACTGTGTTTGTTCCGTTTCTGACGATACTGGGGTTTTATCCGCTTCTTCTTCACCATTAATTAGTTTGGCACAAGAAGAAAACATCATGAGTATTATGCAAAGAAATGTTAAACATAAAAATTTCATATTATTTCTCCATAAAAATCTATAAATATTATCGTTTTACCGGCCAACCAATACAGATTCCAACTCGTGCACTGTCAGCAACCATTGCATCTGCATTAAATAAAAAATGTAAATCATAATTACCCGTCACTTTTAAATGATTAGTAATTTTTAATTCAAGGCCTGCACCTACTTTTGCTACAGCACCGCGAAAAAACATATCATCATGCTTATTGTTAGTAGTTCCTTGATACTTTAGAAAATATGCTCCAATTCCACCTTTACCGAATATAAAGAATGGACCAAACAAATGAAAATAGAGCCCCACATCTACAGTGGCATCCAAAAAACTTTCCCTCTCTTTCCCCATTGCAACGGCAATGTTAAGCCAGTCAATATAAAATGGGCCATTATATGTTGTAAACGCATTTAGGGAAACGCCATTCATTGTATAATTTAAACTATCAGAAATAAGAAACCAATTTATACCGAATATGTCACATACACGCAGGTACTTAGATGTCGAATCTCCATTTGAAATGGCAGAATCAGAATAATCCATTTGATTTAATAGCGCATTATCTAATTCTGCCTTATTTTCAGTAGGTTTTGACTCTAATTTGGTCTCATTCAGTTTTTTTTTACTCGTTTTTGTCATTACCGTTTTGTTTTCAGTTTTTGTCAGGCTTTTTGCGCTGCTTATTTGTCTGACAACTTTATCAACGGTATTATTTATATAGACAGCTCCAGTTTTTGAATTATAGACTTTATAGTTGTTCACTTTTATGTCAAAATCTTCGTCTATTGAGTGCGGAAGAACGGAATAAGTGATTTCACCGGCAATGAAGTTATTTTTCTGTGCTTCTGTTACGGCAAGATATTCTGTCTTTAAATCTGCATCATTTATGGCAAATATTGTTTTGTCAGTAAACGGAACTAATTCGTCTAAAGAGCGAATCTGAACCGGCCAGTTTTTCGGCTTAGCTTCTGCATCAAATTTTCCAAGAAAGGCGTTTACCTGCGAATTTCCTGTAAGTTTGAACTGAGTCTGGGCAAGTTTGCTTTTTATTTCACGCTCTGAAATCTCAACATTTTTTGTCATGTTGTTATACTGAATCGTGATTCTTTCTTTTTCACCGTTTATTTCAGTGTCACGGCGACTTTCAATCGTGGAGATTTCTTTTTTCTTGCGCGCCTCAAATTCTGCCACGCTATCCCACGGATCTTTCACCTGCCTATTAATTGCGTTTATCTGTTCTTGATATTTTGACCTGATACTTGCAGAAGTTTTTTCAATCTCTTTGTCTCGCTCCCTTTGAATACCAAGTAATTTTGTACGACATCTGGCAATTTCTTCAATGTAATCATTCGCATTTTGCAAACTTCGGGAATCTCCGAGCAATTCGTTCAGTTTTGCAGATGCCCGGATTGCCATCGTCTCAATCACTGGTGATTCAATCGTCTCAATATTGGTGACCCGGACATACAAACTCATGTAAGTTCCGAATTGCTCAAAATTCCCATAAACAAGATAATGTGCGCCAACTTGCTTTCCAATTTCGACCAATAATGAATCATTTACATTGCCATCATATTGATAATCAATTTCGGCATTCAGTTTTTTGAGATTTTCTTTGTTACGCTCAACAATTGTGAATCCATTTTTTTTAAGATTAGCTTCAAGATTTGTTGTAATATAATTTGAAAGCTCCTTGCTGTTACTTGAAAACTGCGCAACGGCAATTTTTGCATTTTGAGGTAGAGTTTGTTGAATTTTTGTAGCCGCAAGCGATAATGCATTATCAAGTTCTATGGTTGTCTGAGCAAAAATACTGCTGAATGTCAGCATAGCAACAAGGCAAAAAAGAATTCTTTTTTTCATCTTGGACTCCCTAGGTTTTTAGTATCCTAATTTCGATTCAGCAAAAACCTGTGCTTCAAGCATCGCAGATTTTGTGTCTGCTTTTAACTGAGCTTGTATCTGATTTTTTGCCTCAACTTTTCCCAACGCCCGGTCAAGCTGAAGTGCAAAATTCTCTTTTCCCATGCCGTACACGACGATGTACTGATAAATGTCTTCCGTTGTTTTTGCGTCCTTGTCGATAATTCGTGTTTTTACCCAATAATCCATTTCCTGCATCATTCCGTTGATTTCCATCTTTGAGAATGTGCTGGTCAGTTCCTGCAAATATGAATTATACTCGTCCTTTTCATCGGGGCTTCCGGTCGCCTCGCCACCAAATTTTGCGATGACAAAATCAGAAAGAGATTTTGAGAATGCGCCCGAAATATTTACATTCGTCGTCCAGCTTTTCAATGCGTTCAAATTTTTACCCGTACGTTCGGCGATAAAAACGATTTTGTTCTCAAACTGCGGCATTTTTGTGAATGCGGATTTGTTGCCGTCAATAGCGGACTGAACCCACTCTGGAACAGGCGAACCGATTGAAGCTCCTTTCCAGTCAATCATTTCCCGCTCAACATGCTTTGAAGAAACTGGCGTAGTAGATTCCACAACTTTTGTGCTTCCGCAGCCGATTAACATAGTAGCGAAGATGGTTGCGACACCAACACTTTTTATGACATTTTGAATTTTCATAAGAACCTCCTTCAATTCTTACTGTATAAATTTCAGGCTTTTGCCTGCATAATCCTTATTTGAATTCTGGCTGAGTATGTTCGTCAAATTCATAAATAAAAGATTTTTTCAGTTCGTCAGCAATCATTTTGTAAGTCAAGCGGTATGCATCGGCTTGTTTCCGGGCACCTTTTTTGTCAAATGTGCGGGCGTAAGAAAAGTATGGTTTTCCATCCGTTGCGAGCGCAGTGACAGAAATCTTTGCATAAAGAAAAACACCTGCACCAGTCTGATTTTCATCTGCCGTCACGGTTACGGAGAGCGTTGAGGTTGATTTGTCGCCTCCCGAAGAAACAGCATAGCCCCGTTCTTCCATCAGTTTTGAGAGCGTTGTGTATATCGTATCCTTCCAATCATTTTGCACAGAAATCGTAAAAGTCAGATTTTCCTGACATGTTTTTAATGCGGTGTATGAACGATTAATAAGATTTTCAACAGAAGAAAAATAATTTTCGCTAACAGATTTCACGATTCTCGCATTTTTAACAAGTTCCGCAGTGAGAGCCGAAATTGTGACGGCACTTTTTGCGCAGTTTAATCCAGTCACATAGTTTTTGGGATTCTCGGCATATTCAAGCATGTGAGTTAGGACAAGGGCATTTTGTTTTATTTCCTGCTCATATACCTTGAAAACAGATTCTCGCTCAATAAAAGCAAGCACATAAATCCGTTGTTTTACCGCAAAAGACCCCGTAAATTGCACTCCAAAAAATTCTGCCTGTGAGCGAATTTTTGCTTTCTCAACTATACTTGTCGTTTCTTTTGAAGAATAAGAATTTTTTGTCTCGGTTTCGTTGTAAGTCTTAATCAGCTCGTTGCAGACTTCCGCATTTGTATGGAAGAAAAGTGATATTTGTGAAAGCGCATTGTTTTTCGCCTCGTTTTCAGTAGCACCTTCTCCGATTGCACTGATATAGAATTCCGAAGGATAAGAAAGCTCTTTATGCTCAAACCAAGCAGGAACACGAACAGCAAAAAGAGGAATTTCTGACATAAAAGCAATAAAAAAGAAGATTTTTTGCACAAATTTTGACATAAATTTTCCTCTCAGACAATTTTGTAATCATAAGATACTGATACTCTTTAATCATAATCACGGAATTATGTTATTGGATTTATACTATCACTATTTTCCAGTATTTGTAAAGCGAGCAATCACAAAATAATGTTATCGTGTGGTATGACTTTTCGGGAACGATTAAGGGAACAGATTGAATATCGAGGTCTTTTGGATAAAGAAGTCGCCGCACAAGCAGGAATCAGCAAACGCACAATGGATAGCTATGTAGGTTCCGAATCATGTATGCCCTCAGCAGAAGTCGCAGTCCGTCTCGCAAAAGTTCTTGGTGTCTCCGTTGAATATTTGATTACCGGTGAAGCTACCCCTCAAAACACCATTGATTCCAATGTTTACATAATAAATCAATCTTCAGAAAAAAAAGCTCGTAATCTTCTCCATCACTTTGCAAATCTTTCTGTTCGTGACCAAGACTTGCTCATTTCATTTGCCGAACTCATGGAAAAAAACGCAGAACAATAAAAATATATGAACATTTTTCATTTATAAAATAATTCTCTTTTCTCTCCAAATCTGCTAGACTGTCTCTGTTTAGAGAAACAAAATGGCAGATAACGAAATAACAGAAAGTATCGACACAAGTGTCATAAACAATTCAATCACCCAAAATCAATCCGATGAAGAAGCAAAAGCTCAGGCTCTTCTTGAAGAAAAAGACTCAGAATCCCGCTTGCGAACTTACTCGGGGCCGGCAGGAAGAGCAATTACGGTCCTTCTTTGCGTATGGACGGCATTCCAGCTTTACTTCAGCACTTTCGGCGTTATAAGTGCGATAAACTTACGGGCTTTTCACTGTATTTTTCTGCTTGCCTTCACATTTTTGCTTTACCCGGCTTTCAAAAAGCAGAAGCGGAATCGAAAATTTCCTCCGATTGTTGATTTGATTCTGATTGGACTCGCAATTTTCACTTTCGGCTATCTTATAACGCACTACACAGAGATTGCCCGAAACGGCGGTCGAATCAATAAATACGAAATCTGGATTGCGGCGGCGGCGATTCTTGTCGTTTTTGAGGCTTCCCGGCGCACATCTCCGAACCTTGCGATTCTTGCGGCTGTTTTTCTTGCTTACAATTTCTTCGGAAAATTTATTCCGGGGCAGCTCGGGCACAACGGATTCACGCTCAAACGAGTCCTTATCACTCAGTTCTGGGGAACTCAGGGCGTTTTGGGAACTGGAATCAGCGTTTCGGCCACTTACATCTTTTTGTTTGTGGTTTTCGGTGCCTTCTTAAAGTATTCGGGCTTTTCAAAATTCATCAATGATTTTTCGCTCACTCTGGTTGGACAGACTCCGGGAGGTCCGGCAAAAGTTGCTGTCCTTGCTTCGGCTCTCATGGGAATGATTAACGGCTCTGCTGTGGCAAATGTCGCAACCACAGGCACAATCACAATCCCGCTGATGAAACAGACCGGCTACAAAAAAGAATTCGCCGCCGCAGTCGAGGCAACAGCTTCCACCGGCGGGCAATTCTGTCCTCCGATTATGGGAGCAGTCGGCTTCGTTATGGCAGAATTCTTGAACTTAAGCTACACCACTGTCATGATTGCTTCGATTCTTCCGGCTTTCCTTTATTATCTGGGGCTTTTAGTCGCGGTTCATTTTGAGGCAAAACGACTGGGGCTTTCAGGCATCTCCAAAGAAAACATCCCCAACGCCCTAAAAGTCATCAGGGAACAGGGACACCTCGTCCTGCCTCTGGTGATTTTAATCGCCCTGATGTGCAAAGGCTTCACTCCCCTGCTCGCCGCCGTTATTTCAATTTTCGTAACGATTGGCGCAAGCTGGCTTAGAAAAGAAACCCGCATGACTCCACAAAAAATTCTTGCGGCCTGTGTTGAAGGTTCCCGAAGCGCAATCGGAGTCGGCATTTCCTGCGTAATCATCGGCGTAATCATCGGTACAGTCACGCTCACAAGCCTGGGCTTAAACATAGGCTACCTGATTTTGAATGTCGTTCCAAGCAATTCGATTTATCTCACGGGATTTCTGGTAATGCTCATGTCGATTATCCTAGGAATGGGCGTTCCTGGAGTTGCCGCTTATGTAATCGTTCAGGCAGTTGCCGTTCCTGTCTTAATCAAAGTTGGAATCGCACCGCTACCGGCACACATGTTCTGTCTTATTTACGCATGTCTTTCAAACATCACGCCACCGGTTGCAATCAGCTGTTATGTCGCTTCGGGAATCGCAGGCTCTAACCAGCTTAAAACAGGTCTTCTGGCAGTCCGTTTAGGCTTAATCGGATTTTTGATTCCATTTTTCTTCCTGGGAAACCCGGTTCTTCTGATTGGAGTAAGTTCCGACTACACTCTCGTTCAGAGCCTTTGGGCAAGTATTACCGCAGCAGTGGGAACAGTCACCCTCGTTGCCGCCCTTGAAGGCTGGTTCCTCAAGAAATCAAGCTGGATTGAGCGTGCTGCCCTTTTGGTCGTAGCACCTCTGCTTTTGTACGCAGGAATTACCACGGATTTGATTGGATTCGGGATTCTTGCAACGGTCATCGCATATCAATTGATTAGGAATTTTCGTGCAAGGGATTGAAGTGGCGCGAAGCGTTGCCGTCAGGCAATGAAGCGATAGCGAAACCACGGAAAGCCCGACCCGAAGGGAGCGAAGCGACCGTAGGGATGCACCCAAATAAATAGAAAAATTGATTTTTAAAGGAGAAAATCATGAAAAAAACAACAAAAGTTTTCGCTGCAATTGTTGGCGCAATTCTCGCACTTTCACTTGCCTCATGCAATGAAAAAAAATCGGCTGCTTCTAGCCCGGAAGGCTCGCACGCAAAAGTCACAATCAAATTCCCGACAGCGGGAGCTTCTGGCGCACTTTACGCAGTCGGGGCTGCCATCACAAACTTGTGGGACACACAGATTGACTTCGTTAGCGCATCAAGCCAGGCTTCAAACGGCGGAATCGACAATTTGAACCAGATTGCA
>OCVV010993796.1_pt1 | contig 10085 bp, 11 predicted proteins | sample 1539721 | NCBI WGS metagenome assembly OCVV01 (sample SAMN02144230, study PRJEB22623) | gut metagenome | biome: sheep rumen | host: Ovis aries | place: New Zealand
TAAAAAATCTTGAAGTAATTAGTGCACCACAAGGTTTACAACCTAAATATGATATATCAATAGAAATATACACATTAAAGAAAATAAAATTAATAAGTTTTAATGTAAAGAATGGTAAAAATGTAAATTTACTGAAGAGTAAATTTTTTAAAGAAAGATTTGAAAAATTTAAGAATTCGAAAAGACTTAGTAAAAAACAGGAATGGGAAATATTACGAGATATACTTAAACTTTTAAAAAGAAAATTTAAAATTGATACATTTAAATTAAAAATCTGTATTGATACAGAGGATGTTGTTTTTACTTCATATTTAATTGGCATTGTATCAGCAATAATTCCTAATATTATAATAGGTAATATAGAAAAATTTGATTCAAAAAAGATTGCGTGGAATATAGTTCCATTATACAAAAATAAAAATTATGTTTATCTAAAATTAAGCAGTATAATAAGCATTAAAATAGTACATATTAGTAATATGTTAAAGATAGTAGGAGGTATCAAAAATGAAAGATCATCCAATAGAAGGTTTAATGTTAACTGCTATGGAAAGTATTAAGAGTATGATAGATGTAAATACAATAATTGGAGAGCCAATGGAGATTACGAATGATATAACTATAATTCCAATTTCAAAAGTAGGTTTCGGATTAGCGTCTGGTGGAAGTGAGTTCAAAGACGAAGCTTTAGAAGGTTATTTGAGAAAACAAAATTCTGAAGAAGAAATACAATATAGGTTGCCGTTTGGTGGTGGTGCTGGTGTTGGAGCAAGTGTTTCTCCTGTTGCATTCATTATTGTTCAGTCAGGAACTGTTAAGTTAATGCCTATAGAGCATAATAATAGTTTGGACAAGATCTTGGATTATGTGCCAGATTTGTTTGAAAAAGTTAATGAGATTATGGACAATCGTGTTAAGTCCAAAGAAAGACAGATTAATAAAATTGTTGAACGTATCAGAGAAGATGAAGATGCATAGTGAATATTAAACATTAAAATTTGACGATATTACTAAAATGTGGTTATAATAATGAAAATATTTTTTGAAGAAAGAGATGGAGTTATATGTTGGAGCAGTGTATATTATGTCCTCATAATTGCAAAGTTAATAGGATGGAAGGACAGATTGGTAGATGTAAGTGCAATGATAAAATAAAAATTGCACTTGTATCATTACATAGATTTGAAGAACCATGTATAAGCGGAAAAAACGGTTCAGGAACAGTGTTTTTTTCAAATTGTAATTTGAATTGTATATTTTGTCAAAATTATGAAATTAGTCATTTTGGGAAAGGCTATGAAGTAAGTGTAGAAAAACTAGCACAAATCTTTTTAGATCAACAAGAGAGAGGGGCTCATAATATTAATCTTGTTACTCCAACAATGTATGTAATTCAGATAATTGAAGCTATCAAAATTGCTAAAAGTAATGGATTAAACATTCCGATAATATACAATACAAGTAGTTATGAAAATGTTGAAACTATAAAAATGCTAAAAGGATACATAGATGTATATTTGCCGGATCTAAAGTACTATTCAAATGATTTATGCACAAAATATTCTAAAGTTGATAATTATTTTGAAAATGCTAGTAAGGCAATTAAAGAAATGTATAGGCAAGTTGGAACACCTGAGTTTGACGATGAGGGAATGATAAAAAAAGGGGTAATAATAAGACATTTAATTTTACCTAATTATATCCAAAATACAAAACATATACTAAAATGGATAAAAGATAATATGCCAGAAGACGTTTATGTAAGTGTAATGAGTCAATATTTCCCTTCATATAAAGCTGTTGACGACGATAAAATAAATCGAAGAATTAATAAAAGAGAGTACAAAATGATAGAAGATTACATATATTTATTAGACTTTAAAAATGGATATTTACAAGATTTTGTTGAGAATGAAAATGAAGAACAATATGTTCCAGATTTTTAATGGAAAAGGTAATAGAAAAGGAAGTACGCATAAAAATGGTACTTCCTAAGTTATCTATTTAAATTTAATTATTGAGTGTAACATATTCCCATTGTCGCTTTTTATTACAACATAGTTCTCTTGATTCTCAAGAGAATAATTAGCAGTTACAGAATCATCCAATTTTATTTGATGCTTATACAAAATCTCAAGTTCAGTACATGAATTAAATTCATTGGCATCTTCTGGAAATGCTTCAAGAGCTATGTCAAGATAGCATAAATTGTTTACATGATTGTTAACATCTATATCAGATTTTCTAATTATATAATTAACAACATTAGAGAAATTTTGAGGTTCTTCTAATTTGTCAAGTTCAGTGATTCCAAAGACTGATTTTTCTTCAGGGTTGTATTTTTTAATAAGTTCAGGGTCAAGTTTAGCAATTCTTCCTTTTGAAGCATCAATCAAAACCCATTTTGAAGTTGCAATTGCAACAGTATCTCCATTAGAGTTTAATATTTCGAAATCTCTGTATGAGTATAATTTTGTTGAATATCTAGACCAAGTTTTTACAGTAATTGTGTCACCATATTTAGGTCTTGAAAGTATCCTTACTTTCCAGTTTAATAAAGCCCATGAATAATTTGTTTTATCTATATCTGTCACTCCATAACCTATGCTTGCAGAGTGCATTTCAGCTGCGTCTTGTAAAATAGAAAGAAAACCTTTATTGCTGATAAAAATATTCTTTCCTAACATTGATAATGTAATTTTAAAATCTTGTGTAAAAAACATATTAAATCCTCCCTCGGACAAAGATTATATCATTTATTTATAAAAAAGCAAGTTTATAGTGAAGATTTAAATTGACAAATACAGGAATTTATAATATTATTATGTAAAATCAAAGAAGAAAATTAATTTAATAGAATAGATTTAATACAAAAACAGAAACGGAGGAAACTACATTATGAGTAACAAAGTAACACCAAGAACTTTGCCAGGTTTTATGGAATTATTACCAAACGAGCAAATTTTATTTAACGAGATGAAAGAAAAAATACAAAAAACATACGAAAAATTCGGTTTTTTACCATTAGATACACCAGTTATAGAATCATCTGATGTATTATTAGCAAAAGCAGGTGGGGAAACAGAAAAGCAAATATATAGATTTAACAAAGGAGAATCAGATTTATCTTTAAGATTTGATTTAACTGTTCCTTTAGCTAAATATGTTACAGAGAATTATGCTAATTTGAATTTCCCATTTAGAAGATATCAAATTGGAAAAGTATATAGAGGAGAAAGAGCACAACGAGGAAGATTTCGTGAATTTTATCAATGTGATATAGATATAATTGGAGAAAACGAACTTAGTCTATTAAATGATGCTGAATTGCCAAGCGTTATTTATACAACATTCAAAGAATTAGGATTTAATGATTTTACGATAAGCATAAACAATAGAAAAATTTTAAATGGTTTATTCGAATCATTAGAACTAAAGGATAAAGCTGTAGATATTTTAAGAATAATAGACAAAATAGACAAGATAGGTAGAGATAGTGTAATTAAAGAAATAGCTGATATAGGAGTTGATAGCAATAAAATAGATACTATTATGAAGTTTATTTCTATTACAGGTGATGTTGAGTCTACAATTGAGCAGGTTAGAGAATTAAATATTGAAAATGAATTATTTAATACAGGAGTTAATGAATTAGAAGAAGTAGCAAAAAATATTAATTTATTTGGTGTTCCAAAAGAGAATTATAAAATAGATTTAACAATAGCAAGAGGTTTAGATTACTACACTGGAACAGTTTATGAAACTTTCATAAATCAACACAGAGAGTTGGGAAGTGTATGTTCTGGCGGAAGATATGATAATTTGGCTGAATACTATACTGATAAAAAGCTACCAGGTGTTGGTATTTCAATTGGACTTACAAGATTATTCTTCCAACTTACTGATAAGAAAATTATAGAAGCGGGAAATAAATCAATTTCAGAAGTAATGATTGTCTCTATGATGGAAGATTTTACTAAGAGCATAGAAATTGCTACTACACTTAGAAATGCAGGAATAAACACACAAATTTATACTAATAATGCAAAAATAAAAAATCAGTTTAAGTATGCAAGTAGACTAAATATTCCGTATGTAATTGTAATTGGAGAAGACGAAGTAAAGCAAAACAAAGTTACAATAAAGGATATGATAACAGGAGAGCAAACAACAGAAACAATTCAAGAAGTAATTGAAAAATTATCAAATGAGGTAAAAAAAAAGTGATTGTAATTGACAGATTTGAAGGAAATCTTGCTGTTTGTGAAGACAGAGAAACACGGGCAAATTTTTAATGTTGAAAGATCAAAATTGCCTCAAAATGTTAAAGAAGGAGATGTTTTAAAACAAACAGGAAGTCAATATGTTATTGACTATGAAGCAAGAAAAGAAATAGAAAACAGGATAAACGAAAAGTTAAACGATTTATTTGAAGACTAAAGAAAAAATCTAGGGGGAAACAAATGAGTAATAATAGAAGTAACAGCAGAAAAAGTAGCAGTACTACTAAGAAAGGTAATGGAATTGTTACTTTAATAATAACAATTTTATTAATAATAATAGCATATTTTGGTGGAGATAATTTGCTAAAGGTACTTCCTGCCCAAGGACATGAAGTAACAAAAATTGAGTCTTTAGAAAATGTTACGGTAGAAACTGGGGATGGAACAATTTCCAAAATTAATGTAAATGAAGATGTTTTAAGAGTTTATTTTTTTGATGTGGGGCAAGCAGATAGCATTCTGATAGTAAATAACGGAGAGTCAATGTTGATTGATGCCGGAAAGAATGATAATGGTAAGATTATTGTAGATAATATCAAAAAAATTGGAATAGAAAAGTTAACCTATGTAGTTGGAACACATCCTCATGAGGATCACATTGGCGGATTGGATGATGTAATTAATAATATTAATGTTGGAACAATTTTTATGCCTAAAACAGCTACAAACACTAAAACTTATGAAGATGTAATAGATGCTATTTCAAGCAAAAATAAGAAAATCAAAGTTCCAAAAGTTGGAGACACATTTAACGTTGGAAATGCAAAATGTGAAATAATGTCTATTCAAGATAACTCTGAAAATTTAAATGCATGTTCAATAGTTATAAGAATGGAATACAATGGAATTAGTTATTTATTTACAGGCGATGCAGAAAAGGTTAATGAATCAGCACGTTCATGGCCACAAACTGATGTGTTGAAGGCAGGACACCATGGTTCAAGCACGAGTTCCTCTCAAAACTTTTTAAACCAATTGAAACCAAGTCTTATAGTTATTTCATGCGGAAAAAACAACGATTACGGTCATCCTCATCAAGAAACACTTCAAAGATATAATAAATTAGATGCATCAATATATAGAACAGACGAAAGTGGAGATATACTTATAACTCAGACTAAATAGAATTATTATTAGTTTATTAATTCAATAAGAGAAAGACACATAGTATAGTCAAAACAGGAAATGTCAATATTTAATGGATAAAGCAAATGCTTTTAAGTTATTAAAAGTATTTGCTTTATTTGACTTATTATGTAAATAGTGGTAAAATTATATTGTTAACATAACAAAAAAAGGTAGGTTTTATATGTATTCAAAAAATGAATTAGAAGTAATTATAAAACAAAAAGTAAAAGAAAATGAATTCGAAGAAGCATCAGAAATTATAAAATCAGAAATAAAGCAAATCTTTGTGAAAAAAATTAGAAAGTATAAAAAAGACTATAAGTATACAGACATGACTAATTTAGAGGTAAGCATAGAAAAGTATTTACCTTTAAATTTTTTGAGTGTTTATAAAAAGTTTTGCATACTAGTAAATGAAGAGAATCATCCACTTTATGAAGTGCAAAGATTAATAGAATTATATAACAAGATGGGAGAGGAGTAAGAATGAAATTTAAAAGTATTATTAGATTAACAGAGAGAGAAATGGATAAAACAAACCAACTTTCACTAAAACAAGTTATAAATCAATATGTAGAATATTTTAATGAAGCCAAAAGTAAGAATCCAAGTATTTCGTTAGATGAACTAATGCAAGAAACAAGAACTGACATTGATAATTATATAAAAAATAATAATTCCTCTTCAATTAAAACAGGAATCATAGAATATTTTCTAAATAGAAGAATATACTCATCGTCAAAATATAATGTAAATAATGCATACAATGATATTTTCAAGAAAGTAAAAAATGGAGAAATGGATTTAGATGATTATAGTAAAGATACATTGGAGTATACATATAATTTCGATGAAAATACAAAAATATTGGTATGTGCTATATTGAGTAATATTAGAAATGAAAAGCAAAAAGCAAAGCAAATACTAAAGCAATATGAAGAGTTAAAAGATTACAGAACAGCAAGTAAAAGAGAGATAAACAAAATTATAAAAGAACTTACTAAAGGAGAACCTGAAAAAGAAGAGAGTTTAAAACAAATCATTAATTTTGTTAACAAAGACGAAAGAGAACTCGTACAAAGTGAATACAAGAAATATACAAAAGATTCTTCAGAAAAATTAAGAGAAGAATGTATAAGATCAATAGTAGAAAATATAAAATTAATAGATAAATATTCCGATTTAAAAACTAAAGTAAAAGGTACTAATGAATTATATGAAGCAATATACTTAAACAATTATAGTTATTCATACGAAGAATGTATGGAGGCACTATCTGAGAAAAAGCTGCAAAGTTTAAAACCGGAGCAATTAATTGCAATTGCATCATTTTGGAATAATAGGGCTAGTAAAGTTATAGAAGACGTTAATAGCACATTGTATATATTATCAAATAAGCAATTATACAAACTTGAAAACGATGAATCTGATAGATTAGTTATTAATATCTCAGATGAGAATTTGAGGGCAATAGATACAAAGATTAGTGTTCTACATAAAGTGAGTTTTGATTTATTTGATGAAGTTATGGAAAAAAATAAAAATGCTAAAGATGGCGTTGACATTGAAGATTTCAACAATACTGAAAATAAAAAATGTAGTGAATTTGAGGATGAATATAAAGAGTATTTTGATAAATTGTTACCAGGTGTGGATAATTCATTAAAGGACGATATGGAACATGCACGATTGTTCGAAAATCTTTCATATAACAATTATAAAATCAAAACATTAAATGTACAAGCTTTATTAATAAGTGTATTAAACGATGAAAATCAGCTTATTGAAAATTTTGGATATATTCAAGATAATGATATAAGTTTAGATAGGAAAAGATTATTATTGCTAGGATTCGATGTTGTAGGTATGAATATGCCATTGCGTCTACATATTAATAAAGATATTGTGGTAGATGTACTAAATGGAGCTAAAAGTGAAGAAGCGGAAATTCCTAAATATTTTGGAGCAGATGATTTTATGCTAACGAAAGATATGATAATGACAACAAGAATGTATCTTCCTGTTTCAAAAGAGAAACATGCAATATTAAAAGAAAATTTTAAAAGAGTTAATCCAAGGGATAAGTATGGTAAAACAATTAAGCATTTGTATTATATAGCTGAAGGAGGAAAAGCTCCACACCATATATTAGAGGAAAGAAAAAGGTATAGTAAAGAAGTAGAAGATAATTCCGAATTAGATTTTTAATCTGATTCGGGATTATTTTTTAGATTAAAAATAATGATAGTAGGGGGTTAAGAAAATAATGTTGACATATTGACATGATTTTCTAAACCCCATATAATGTTCTTAATTTATGGAGGTGAAAGGGTCAAATGAGTGAGATTGAAAAAAGGGATTTATATGATGAAAATAGGAATTTGACAGGGGAGACAATATACAAAGGAGAAGAAATTCCTGAAGGGAAATACATAAATGTAGTTTTAGTATTTATTCAGAATTCTGAAGGAAAATTTCTAATTCAAAAAAGAAGTGAAAGAAAAAATGGAAAATATGCCACAACTGGAGGTCATCCAAAATCAGGAGAAACAAGTATTCAAGGGATTATCACAGAAGTAAAAGAAGAAATAGGTTTAGATATAAATCCACAAGATTTAGTGCTATACTTTGGCGGAAGGCAAGATGAGGAAAGAGTATTTTGGGATGATTATTATATAAAAATGGATATACCTAATATTCAAGAATTAAAGCTTCAAGAAGAGGAGGTTGCTTCAGTACATTGGTTTTCTATTGATGAAATTAAGAAATTAAATGAGGAAGACTTGTTTTTTAGGAATCATTATGAGGAATTTGAGATTTTGTTGGATTGGTTGAATGGGCAAGGAGGAATTTATGCTGGGTACAATGCTTAACAACACAAAGAAGAAAAACGGAACTACAATGTCAGATTCTGAGCGCAGAATCATTGCAAAAGCAATGGTTAATGCCGGTTACGAGAAGGTTACTCCTGAGATGGTACAGAAAATTACTAACGAATACAACTTTGATGTCTATGTTGCAGTTGTTGGCGATGCAATGGTAGTGTACACACCTCAGTGGGATTATCACCATGATGGCGGTTTTAATTTCGTTTGCTTCTAATCACTTACCCCAAAACTCACTCGTAAGAGTGAGTTTTTTATGTTATTGAAGTGGAACCGATTATAAAAATGGCAATGACCTATGTTTAAATATTTGACATATAAAAATACCCAGAATCTTAGTTGATTCTGGGTATAAGAATGACTTAGAGCTTCGAAAGTTTTCTAAGCACCACTCAAAACTATTATATGTTATGAAATAGACATTTATACATTATAGCCCATTATTCTTAAAATATCAGTTATATCAATAGTAGATAATTTGTTTTTTAACTTTTCTATTTCTGCATTAAGCAACAACTCGAATTCTTGATATTTTTCTTCATCAAGTAATACTTGCATGCATTTTATAATCATATACAAATTACTTAAGTTTTCTTTTCTTTCATAATTTACTTCTATCTGCTTAAAAGCAATATCATATTTATTTCTATAGCAAAATAGTCTATCAGAATGTGCGGAGATATTTCTCACCATAGTTAAGTTAATTAATATTTGTTTTAATAATTTATCAGACAATTTAAAATACTTACTTATTTTTTGCCTATCACTTTGTTTTAATAAACTATAATATCTACTAATAGTTCCAAATGTTAAAATTTTTGTTGCTACAAAAGGTGGGACAAATCCATAGTTGTCCTTATAATGCTTAATAGCAGAATGTTTTATATAATTATCGTCAATTTCTTTATTTATCTTTAATATTAGTTCGTTTATTAATTCTTGGTCAGCATTCTCATCAAAATTCTCTTGCTTTAAATAGTTTTCAATTCCATATTCTTCTGCAATGATATTTGCCATTAGTGATTTGATTACGATTTCTATTTCTAAACTATATTTTAGAAATATTGCTTTAATATTTTTATCGAATTCGTATAAAGCGAGGATTTCTTCAAAAGAAGTATTTTCTTTATAATTTTCTTCTTCATCTTTAAAAACCGATTTATAGCTGTTTACAATAGAATAATAAGTGTATTTTTCAATATTTTTTAAAGCTGACTCTACATCATTTATAATTACATTTTTAGATATAAGATAATTGATAAGTTCTTGGTTATTCTTGTATTCTTTCATTATACCTCCATATAAATATAAAAAATGACCCAAGGCTTCGAGAGTTTCCTGGGCACCACTCAGTATATTTATAACATATTTTTAGCGATTTTTCAAGTAGTATTATAAATTTTTTCTGTTTATTGTTTTTAAAATTCTCGACTATTTTTAGTTACCATTTTGTTGTTAAAAACAAAATGGTAAAAATATAAGTTGTATAATATAGTTTTTATTGATATAATTCAAAATATAAAACACAAAGATGGAGTTGTTAAATATGGAAGAAACTATAATTTATATAATTAGACATGCTGAAACAATTGACGAAGAAGGAATTCGAAATACAGATGAAACAATGCAAGAAATTAATGAAAAAGAAATATTGTCAATAAAGGGCGAATTAGATTCAAAAGAAATAAGTGAGAATGAAGAATTAAAGAATATTGATGCTATTTGGTGTAGTAATTATACTAGAGCAAAACAAACAGCAAAGTATATTTCAAAAGAAAATAATATTCAA
>OCVV011356330.1_pt1 | contig 10085 bp, 6 predicted proteins | sample 1539721 | NCBI WGS metagenome assembly OCVV01 (sample SAMN02144230, study PRJEB22623) | gut metagenome | biome: sheep rumen | host: Ovis aries | place: New Zealand
TAATATCTATTGTAAAATCCATGTATCCTATGGATATTCTCAGCTTGTACGGCTTCCCGCTTTTGGCATTAAACTCCTCCATAAGTTTATCTACCCTTGGAATCATATCTCCGGGTTCAACAACAACAGTACCGTCCAAAAGGCAAAAGCCTAAAAATTCATCACCGCCCTGTCGTCCCACAAGTCCATTTCCAAAAGCTTTTGTCAGGATTTCTGCCGAATTCCTGATTGCAAAATCTCCTTCATCATGACCGTATGTATCATTGATCTGCTTTAAACCGTCCATATCCATATAGAAAATGGCCGCTTTAGAGTTAGATTTATCATACATAATTGCATGATTGATACGCTGATCCAGATTATTCATGAAACCTCTCCGGTTGAAAACCCCCGTCAGCATATCATGCTCTGACTCCCGTGAAAGTCTCAGATTGTTACGGTTCAATACTTCGATAAGTTCCTGCTCATGATGTATAAGCTCAAGATGCTGCATACCCACCGCCATCTGATGATATACCCTGACGAGTTCAGTGGAATCAATTATGCTTGGCCCCACGATCAATACACCTATCATCTCCCGTCCGGTAAGGAGAGCACCGACAGTAAAACTCGGATCCAGCTGAAGCAGCGCATGTTTTGACATATCCTGTGACATAAAGTTTTCCACAAGACGGAAAATCTTATACGATTCCGGGTTTTCAGGCACCCGGATTTCCCCATCTGATAACGCCACCTCAAGATACAATGTATCTCCCATATGAAGTGAGTTATGGTGGAAGTACTCTATAGGTTCAGAAAAACTCAAAAGAGCAGCATCCTTGACTCCAAGATTGATAAGATTCTCAAACATCGCTTTAAAAGCTTTCTTCCTATCCATGGAATTCATCAACGCATCCATGGTGATACGAGTTATATAATGCTGTCGTTTCTGACCTTCCCATATACTCTGATCATACTGTTCAACGATGTTTTTTCTAATTATACGCTGAAAACGCGCCTGCTCATTCAGTATCCATATCCTTTGGTCTCCTTCCAAACGGGATGCTGCGTAATCATAACAATCCGTAACTGCATCACCAAATTTCTTGAGAGAAAAGAACTTACTGTAATCATAACGGAATATATCGACGATATCGTCCTGACCCACAATATGCCCGGATCCCCTGTTATCGCTGTCCATAAGAACGTTATATATTTTATCGATAAAATTCTTAAAGCGTGGATAACATTCCTGTTTTACCTGTTTTGAAGCAGCTTCCGCCACATCCTCCAACAGCTGTTTTGCCATAGCCTCACGATCAACCGGTACCTGTGACATAAACTGTACAAGCTTAGAGTCATTATTTTTAACCGTTTCTCCACAGGAAAGTCTGTGAACAAAAAGGCTTTCCATGCAATGCGTTTCCTGAGGTTTCCCCTCGCAGAGGCGAACTACTTCGTATCCTGCTTTATAGGCCATCTCGTACGCCGAAAGGCGCACTGTAGTGAGCGGTGGGGTCATTTCGGCAGCAACCGAAATATCATCAAAACCGGTTACGGCTATATCATTACCCGGAGTCAGACCATGCTTTTTCATCACACGATAAACAGTTTCTGCCATATGGTCGGAAGCACAGGCAATAGCTTCAGCATCGGGATTATTACTCAGAAGCTCCTCAACAACTTCATCACATGCACCGGAAAAAAGCCCACGGGCAAACATACGGTCTTCCACAGGAATCCCATGCCGCTCCATCTCTTCAAAATAAACAGTCTCCCTTTCCTTAGCACCAAAGCTTGTGGCAGGTCCACTTAAAAAACAGATCTTCCTGTAGCCGTGATACTCAATGAGATGTCGGATCAATTGCCGGATACCGGGTTTATTATCTTTTGTGATGCATCTGTAACCTTCATGGAATTCCTCGAGAAGAAAAGTTTTTTTCGGATCCAGAAGTTCCACATATTTCATGGCGGAACCACCTTTAGAACGGGAAATAAAGGCATTGGCTACACCTATAGGAACAATATAAGCATCAAAATCCATCTGGGCGGCCAGCTCAAATGCCACATGAATGTAATTGTGTGACCATTCAAGAAAAGAATTTGACGGTAAAAGATCCATGATATTAATGAGATTATGCCCCTGTTCCTCTATGGCGTTTCTTATACCATTCTGAATTCCCAGAGGATACCCTATTGTTTTATGAGAAATAAGATATGCTATATTAAACCGTTTACCCATTTTGTTTCACTCTGATCAACTATTCTACTGAAGTTCGACACTTCACTCTATCAATATAGTTGTCGACAGAAATCAGGTAAATATTTCTATAATTTGAAAATTTTTCATCTGCTATTATGTTATCTGAATTTCAGGATTTTATCATTGAACACTATTGCCACAGGTCCGATGGAATCCTCATGTGAGCTTACGGTTGACCTGCTCACAAAGTCATCCTCCGGCATAGGGTATCTTTTTGAGAAAATCTTTTTGAAATTACGCTTTATATAATCTATCTCAAAAAGCTTTCCGTAGTAAATGATCTTATCAGGAGACAAAACCACAGATACATTGTAAAATGCCTGGGCAAGCATCTCCATTATCTGATCCAGTGTTTTTTCCACTCCCGAATCGTGAACGGAACACCATTCGGTTATATTGTAGGCACTAATTCTAGCCACATTACCTGAAAAGTACTTCCAGAGTTCAGGTGTTTCCTCCTCGGAAAAGAGATTCCTTACTTTCTCTGTTATGGCATTAAGTGATACAACCGATTCCAACGTATGGTTGTGATTATCAATAATGATATGTCCGAGCTCTGAGGATCTTCCATCCTGATTGCTGTATACCTTATTGTTTATGGCTATAGCGGATCCAAGTCCGGGACCCCATTTTACAAAAACTATATTGCCCTTTTCTTTGCCGGCCCCGTAAATCAGTTCCGCCATGGCAAAGGCTTTAACATTGTTCTCGACGATAACAGGAAGTCTCAGCTTTTTCTCAAGCATATTCTTAACAGGTATCGGAACATCCCAAAGATTTCTACCGTTTGACTCCTTGAGGTTTTCCTTCGCGCTGTATCCCGGCATGGTAACACCGACTCCCAAAAAGTCATCAGCACTCACTGAGAGACTGTCCATAAGCTCGTAAACCGTATCAACTATCTTTTGAAGTCCCTCCTCAGGAAGTACCCCCGCATCCATGGTTATAGCTTTTTTAAGTATGCATTTTCCCCGGAGATTATTGACAGATATCACTGTCTGGTTTCGTTCAATGCAGATGCCCAGAATTTTGGTGAAATCCTCATCCAATCCTATAAGGATCTTTTTACGACCCACGTGGGTTTCCTCTTCCATCTCCCCGTTTTCTTTAAGAATGCCTATCTCCAAAAGCTCATTGCTTATCTGAGTTACGGCTGCTGCCGTAAGCCCCAGCTCCGTAGCAATATCTTTTCTCGCCATATCACCCTTGTCATTTAACAGGCGGATGATCTTACTTCTGTTTTCTGATTTTACGTCATTGCTGTTTAATCCTGCATATTTCATACCGTCTCCAATTATCACCAAGGGGTCATGTACTGTTAAATATAAGACTCCGTATATTTTATCACAGGATCTCAGGCTCCACCATATTTCAAAGGCCTGAAACCCTGTGATAAACCGTGACAGAGGCCGCTTAGAATCTGCAGACCTCAATACCAAGCATGTTTCCGAGAACTTCAAGTTCGTCTGCGCAGCTTCCGTAAGTCACAACATAGTGTGGCTCCCAGCCGCCCTTTACTGCATCCTCTACAATCTTCTTGGAATTATTCTCTGTCTTAACTACTATTGAAGTTCCGAGGAACTGCTTTGGCTTATCAAGCACAGAACCCTCTGCGATGAAGAATCTGAACTTACCGTTCTCATCTCTTCCTACGCGAAAAATCGTAGCATGCTCAGCGCTCTCGCAGCCAAATTCCATGGTGGGACCAATCTTTCTGTTTGGATGAACTCCTACTGCTGCACCGGTATCCTTTCTTGCAAGATCGCAGGCAGCCATTCCGCAGTGCCAGAAGGTTATTGTGTTCTCGCCTTCATCAAGAGAAACGGGATCACCGAAGAAACAGGACTTACCTGTGAACTTTGATCCGATATACATTGACAGAGCACCGTAGGTGTCGGATTCGCAGCTAGCAGATACTCCCAGTGAATTAAGAAGTGAAAGTACAGCACATACAGGTGTTCCGAAATCAGTGAAGAAATCAGGCCAGCAGCGGGAAGAGATTGCTCCGATATGATTCTCTGTAACGTAATCCTTATAAGCCTTATAAAGCTTTGCGAAATCCTTTACATTCTTCTCCGGAGTATTCTCAAGTCCTACGATCTGCTTTTTGGCATCGCCAAGATACTCTTCGCACTCTTCGTCTGTATATGACTTTGCCTTATTGATAAGCTCTCTTGATTCGATTGAGTCAAGAGTTGCACCGAATACAGAGGTAATGTCAGCGTCCAGAGCTCTTCCGAAGCCGAAGCCCTGAGGAGTATGTCCGATGGATACTAGCTTTAAGCCCTTTAAATCCTTCTTTACTCTTGCAGCATTGATAACAGCACGTGCCTTGTCGATGATCTCCTTCTCATCAGGAGCACCGAACATATACTCAAACTTTGAGTCCTTTCTGAATGCCTTTATACTGTTTGCTGCTGAAAATGCTCCTGTAAGAGAATTAAGTCTCAGTCTTCCACCGTCGATAACCGGCTCTCTCAGAGTCCAGAGAAGTATAGGACATGTAAATCTTCTCAGAACCTCTGTAGCATAGGCTGCATTTGCAAATGTTATGTTCTGAAGTACTATAAGATCCGGATTTATACCATCCAGAAATTCATCAAGAAGATCTATGGAGAGAAGCATCTTCTCCGGAACCACTACATCCTCTGTGATATCCTTAAGCATCTTAATTGACTTTTCAAACTGAATCTGCGCACTCTCTAAATGAAATGTACCTACTCCTATAGGTACATATGCTACCTGAAAACCCATTGTTAATTCCTCTTTTCTGATTACTATAGTTTTATGAATCTATTGTTTATTGTCTTATTTTGAAATGATGACCGGTACTTGAAATTCCTTTTCAGTCCGGTCATCACTCACTTTTCAGTAAATTTGATTTTATCCCTTACCTGTAGATCATAATCTGCCTTTTTACACTGTCTCCACCGAAATTTCCTCGTGAAGCTTTTCCATCTCTTCAGCCTGCTCTTCGTTAAGAGCCTCAACCTTCTTGTTGATCCTAAGCATTGAACCAACCAGAACTACAGTGATGATAAGGATGATGAGGGAAATAGGTCTCTTGAAGAAGATGAAATAATCTCTGTCATAGGACATCATAGCCGTAACAAAGTTCGTTTCCATGATCTTCGCAAGGATCAGTCCGAGAAGCAGCGGGATGGCATCTATCTCCATGATCTTAAGGAGGTAGCTGAATACCAGAAGTACCGCACAGAATACCATCTCTTTAAAGTTTCCTGTTCCGGCAAATGCTCCTGCGAAGCAGAAAAGCATGATGGCAGGTGCAAGATAGGTGTACTTAACCTGAACTACCTTTGCAACCGCTCTGGTCATAACCTTGCCCAGGGGCCAGAGGAAACAGTTTGCCACAAAACATCCCACGATGATGGTGTAAGCCTGTACAGCCTGCTTTGTAAACATGTTAGGTCCCGGCTGCATACCGTGAAGGATGAATGCTCCGAGAAGGAGAGCTGTAACACCGTCTCCCGGGATACCCATGGTCATAAGAGGTATCATGGCAGAACCAACAACTGCATTGTTTGAAGACTCTGCTGCTGCGATTCCCTCGAGAGAGCCCTTACCGAACTTTTCAGGATGCTTTGATAACTGCTTTGCCTGATTGTAGCAAAGGAACTGGGCAACGCCTCCGCCTACACCCGGCATAGCGCCGATGAAGGAAGCGATGATAGTTGAAAGTGCCGTTGCGGGAAGGATCGACTTGGCTTCTGCAAGAGTTAAGCCCTTCTTATCGATCTTATTGGCATCCTCCATCTTTCCGCCGTTTACCTTGAACTCTGCAAGCTTTCCGACAACCTGTTTAAGAGCTACAAGTGCGATCATGGCTGGAAGCATATCGATACCGAACTGAAGGATCGATACTCCGAAAGTGAATCTGGAAACACCGGTTACCGCATCAACACCGACGCAGGCAATGAGTATTCCGAAAAGACCTGACATGATACCTTTGGGAAGAGAATTTCCGGAAACACCCGCAAGAAGTGAGATTCCGAGGATAGCCATTGAGAAATACTCAACTGAGGTGAACTTTGAAACAAAAGCCGCAATAGGAGCTGCTAGTACCAGGAGTAAAAGAGCTCCGATGATGCCTCCGAAGGAGGAAGCAAAAAGAGAAGTATCAAGTGCCTGCAGAACTCTGCCCTTCTTTGCCAGAGGATATCCGTCAAAGGTTGTGGCGATAGCTGAGTTTGTACCCGGTGTGTTAAGTGTGATGGCACTGATGGAACCGCCGTACATTCCGCCTACGTAAACTGCAAGAAGTGCTATTATGGCTGTACTTGGATCCTTTATTCCGTATGTTAGCGGAAGGAAAAGGATGATTCCCAGTGTGACACTGAGCCCCGGGATACAGCCGATGACCATACCCATAAGCATTCCACCGAGAATGAACATCATATTGGTAACTGTAAATACCGCTGCAAGTGCGGAAGCAACATAATCAAAATAACCCATAACGACACCTCTTTAGATTATTCCCTTAAGTATTCCTGCAGGAAGATCAACATGGAAGACATTCTGGAAAAGGAAGTAAACTATGACTACCATAGCCAGTGTATAGATATAAATAAACGGTTTTCTTTCACCCTCATACCACTGGATGGCACAGAAGATAAGCATGCCCGCAGGTATGAAACCCAGCGCATTTGTAAGAATAACAAACACAACAAGTGCTGCGATAAGGAGAAGCTCTTTTCTTTCATTCTCCCAAACAAATTCATAGATATGCTCCTTATGGAAAACAAGGCTCTGCACAAGAAGTATGACTGAGCAGATAAGGATACCCACTAAACATATGCCCGGAATGATCCTGGGACTGGGCGCTCCGGAATCCCACATGGGAAGTCTAACCTGTGTAGGCATGATCAGAAGCATGATGATGGAGAAAAGCCCCATTACTGTACCTGCCAACAGGTTTGTTTTAATCTTAATTGTTTTTTTCATTATCTTATCCTTTTTAAAGAAAGCCCGACGCTGTCAAAATGACCACGCCGGGCATTTACAACATATTTCCTACCGAGAATGGATTACTGCTGGCCGCTGAGAAGCTTGAATGCCTCTACTGCTGCTGCACATGCATCCTCATAGTGCTGAACATCATCCTCGCCATAGTACTCTGTATCGTTAAGCATGATGCTTGCGATGAAATCCTTGTACTCGTCTGTAGCCCAAACGTCCTTTGCAACCTGAATTACTGCATCCTGCCACTCCTGTGAAGCACCCTTACGTGTTGCGATAGAACCGCCTGCAGGAAGGATTGACTTTGTATAATCCTTGGAAGCATCAAGTTCAGCAGCCTTGTCTTCACCTGCAAGTGAAGGAACAACTATATCACCCTGAGGTCCCTTGAAACCTTTGAATGCCTTGTCTGAGAATGCAAGAACAGGGATAAGGATACCTGCCTCAACATCTTCCTGTGCAGCCTGTGTTGTACCTACGAAACAGTCAACCTCACCGTCTGTAAGACCCTTCTTCTGAGCAGCACCACCATCATAAGGTACTACCATAACCTTTCCATCTTCCTGAGCAAGAAGTGAACCTAATGCAAGATGTGGATCTGAAAGAGGGTTTCCACCGGACATCTTAAGGCTGCCGGCTTTTGCCTTCTCAAGAAGACCTGCAAGTGTCTGATCAGGTGTTGTGTAAAGGATCCATGTTCTGTCATCTACTGTTGCAAGCGGAAGGATCTCACTTCTGTCGAAATCAACAACCTCTGTATTGAACTGCTTTCCGAGATCATGACGGTAAGCTACGCCATATCCGTAAACCAGAAGATCTGTTGTGCTTGGATCCTCCTGTGTGAATGCTGTTGCAGCTGCGAATCCGTCTCCGCCTGTCTGCTGTTCAACGATGAAGTTGTATTCAGGATGTGTCTTTGTAGCAACCTCAGAAAACTTTCTTGCGATGATATCAGCTGTACCGCCTACACCGTATGGGCAGATAACCTTAACTGTCTGTCCGCTTCCTGCTGCTGCCTGCTTCTCTTCTGCCTTTGTCTCAGCTGCTGCCTCAGTTTTTGCAGCCTCTGTAGCTGCTGCTTCTGTCTTTGCTGCCTCTGTTGCAGGTGCAGATGTATTTGAACTTCCGCATCCTGTAAGCGCTGCTGCTGCCATTGCTGCAGCAAGAATTCCTGCCATAAACTGTTTTCTCATAGTAACCTTCCTCCTGTGTACCTATGTTTTTTTATTATCTTGGTCTTATGACCTTTGATTTTTTTGTTTATTTGTTTCATTTCCGGATCCTTACGACCGGAGCGTTTCTTTAGCTTATGTATTCAATATAAAATCCCGTAAGCTGTTTCTGTTCAGCCTTTTCAGAACAGCAGTTTTATTCCCATTAAAAGGAGTAAAACAAATGTAACTATCATGAATGTATGCTGGCTCATCCTCTTGTAAAGTATGGAGCCTATCTTCAATCCCCCGAAAAGGAACGGTGCCGCAATCAGTGTTGTTATCACAAGCTTCATATCCCAGTAGCCGGATCTTATATCATCCAAAAGAACCAGTGTATTAAGGAATATCCATACCGTTGATATGGTTGTTCTGAACTGATTTTTTTCCGGGATGCGTTTTGTCAGATAGCTTATCAGTAAGGGTCCGCCGCTTACGAAGATGCCATGTATAACTCCTGCCACCGGAAGAAGAAGGTAATTCAGAGGCGAAAAAGCTTTTTCACTTTCTTTCTCACTTGTTCCCGACTCAATCTCTCCGGCCTCATCTTCAGCTGCCGATGAATCTTTGTCTGATGCTTCCTTACCGTTCTTTTTTTCGGAGTCCGATCTCAGCTCCTTTATAAGCCCGTGCACCGAAACCGCTATAACGAATATCCCAAGCGCAAGATACAGCAGCTTCTCTTTCCCGAGAAGCATGTCCTTTATATAGATGCCTGCCAGAATTCCGACAGCCATGATGGCTACTATCTTCCATAATTCCTTCCAGACTACGTATTTCCTGTTACCCAGGAATACATAGATCCCGCTGAACAATCCGAGGATATTCAGTACCGGCTTCGCCACCGGATATCCCACCAGCATGAGTCCGAAGGGCATGGCGAGAAGTGTTCCCGCAAACCCTGTGACTCCATGCATGATGTGGGCGAGAAAAACATCAAGAAAGAATAGAATGTAATCAGTACTTATCATGTGTATCCCTTTTCAGTTCACCTGAAGTATCAATGTTCAGCAACCCGCAATTTTCCGAATAGCTTAAACTCAGCTCTCTGCACCGTACTTCTCTGCTATCTTTTCAAAAAGCTCTCTGTACTTTGAAGCCTTTCTGTAGAATACAGGTGTAAATCCAAGCTCAGCGCCTACAACATTGATGCCCTTTCCGTAGGTGCGTCCTGTCCAAAGGTGTACCCACTCGTCATCAGGAAGATAAACCTCCCTTTCGGTCTTACCGGCCTCGTAAACCGGTGCCACAAGCACGTCTCTTCCAAGAAGATATTCGAACTGCTCTTCGTAGCAGCGTGGCTCATCATAGTGAAGGAACAGCGGTCTCTGTACCGGTATTCCCTTTTCATGATTTTCCTTTACGGCATCCTTTGTGTACTGTGACATCTCTCTGTAAATGTCTACAAGTCTTGCCATCCTTCTGATACCATCTTCATCATCATAGAACTGGTAGCAGTCGTCCGGTCTGTTGCCCTCGTGAGTTCTCATAACAGGTGTAAATGCTGCCATCTCCGCCCATCTCATGAAAACTTCCTTGGTTCTAACATTGCCGAAAAGTGATGTATATCCTCCGATATCGCTGTGGCTGAGACCATTACCCATCATTCCTGAGCCTAATGCCGCAGAAATGACTGTGCATAATCCATCATGTCT
>OCVV011073115.1_pt1 | contig 10083 bp, 23 predicted proteins | sample 1539721 | NCBI WGS metagenome assembly OCVV01 (sample SAMN02144230, study PRJEB22623) | gut metagenome | biome: sheep rumen | host: Ovis aries | place: New Zealand
CTTTCCGTCCGTCTCAGTAAGTCTATCCCTTCATCAGATAATTCTCCTGTTGTTGCTATGTGCATCGCCATGTGTTTGTCATGACATAGACTGATAAGGTTCCATGACTCCCATGTGTACTCTGGGAACTCTTCACGTGGGAAGATGTGATGCACGTTCTGTGCAGGAACGTTCTTGCCAAATCGTTTTGACAATTGGCATTGATAACCATCCCTGCGCAGTATCATGTCACGCTTGTGTCTCCACTTCTGTGACGTGTAGAATGTGCTGTTGTCTGTCATTTCCAACGTTGCCTGTTGCGTTCTTCGCTACGCATTTGCTTGTTTCCGATGTATTCTTTCTCAGCATTGATGTATGGTTGCATTGGGTGCGCTTCACGTTCCATCGCATGAATGGTTTCAACAAGCCCGTTGCAGTTCCAGACTTCTATCTTCACGCCTGTTCTCAGCATGCTTGATGCTTTTCTTGCCGATGATGTTACCTCAAGATTGAGCCTTCGTTTGCAGTCAACCACAACAAACGTGTTATAATTAGCTTTTGCCATGTGTACCCATTGTTTTCACAAGTTCTCGTTCTCGTTCGCTAAGTTGGAAAGTATCTGCCGCTGCCTTCTCTGCCGCTGCCTTCTCTGCCGCTGCCTTCTCTGCCGCTGCCTTCTCTGCAATTAGGAACAAACCGCCAAACGCTTGTTTGCCAACTTTCTTTTGTGCATCAAGTTCTCCTTGGTAGATACACTCGTCTTTTCTTACCTTAAGCGACTGCCCATATTTGGCAAGACTGTTAATTCTTGCCGCAACAATAACTTCGTTAGGGTATTCATACTTTGGCAGTTCTGGCGATGCGTCCTTTTCATTTATTTTGTTTTGCTCACAGACAGCAGCATACAAACTTGCGGACACGTAAATCCTGTTTTCCCCTATGTTGTTTATAAAAGACGTTGCTACCCTTGCTCCGTTTTCATATAAAATCGACACACCACATGGAACATACTCAACGTCAGAACCGACAGCAGTGAACAGAGTCAGAGCAGGAGCAAATAAAAAAAACTTTATGCCACGTTCGCAATACCATCTGATTATTTCTGCAATAATTGAAAACGGTGGGTTATCAACAACAACACAATCGTCTGCGTATTCTTCGTTTTGATAATCTCCACCCGGATAAAATGGTCTAATGAACTTCTCTCTATTTATGCCGTATTCTTCTGCTACCCAATCAGCAACTGCATTATAAATATTATCTGGCGTGTAGCAGTCATCCGTTGTCTTTTTCGGCTCAAACTTATCGAGGAATTGGTTGTATTCCTCGTTCCCATCTTCTCGTTTATTTCCGTCTTTTTCTCTGCGTTCAAACCATGATTCTACCGCAGAAAAATTGAAGTCATAACCTTCGAAATCAAGGTCCTGCAACTCCCAATCAAGAAGTTCGAAGTCCCAACCAGACCGTTCTCCTGTCTTGTTTGCCAGAATCCTATATTTCCGCTTCTGTTCCTCTGTAAGCCCTTCGACTTTTAGACAGTCAATTACCTTCAGCCCAATTTCAAGAGCAGCAAGACGGCGTGTATGCCCGGAAAGGATGACGTTCTGCTCGTCAATCTCTATTGGGTCGATCACTCCGCATTGCCGGTATGATTCGCAAACATCGTCAATTGCTTCCTGCGGTATCTTTCTTGGGTTCCGTTCATACGGCACAAGGTCAGAAACCTTCATCCGTACAAGCGTTTTCTTGATGTTCATCGCAACATCTCCCTTCGTTTTATAAGGCACCCCCACCTGTGCCGATGATTTTCCCGTCCGAAGACACTACCAGTTAACCGCAGGACAACGCCATGGAGAAGTACCCAGAAACTCCATGAGCATAAACCGCCCGGAGGACACGAAGCAAAATTGTTGCCCTTTTACGGTCACAGCTATGACAAGAGCGTTGGATTTCTCCAACGCCCTTTTTGACAGTTCATATTATAGCAGGTTTATGAGTCGAAAATTCCGCTCTTTTTCCGCTTTTTATGTTCTGACTGACACATACCCAAGTTCAAAGGCAATCAGACCAAGAATCTTGTTGATTCTCTGATAGACTGCAGATTTCGCAATACCTACAATCAACCCTGCGCCCTCTGGTGTGTATTCCTTTCGCCAGTACACCAATTCAATCAGCTTTTTGTCTGTTTCGTCCATTCGTTCCAATGCTCTGTCGATTGCGTCAATGGTGATCTCTAACCGTCTGATGTACGGTGCAGAAACCATCTTCATAGCGATGTCTTCCGTTGTTCTGGTAGCTTCACCGCCATCAACACCTGCTGTCAGCGAATACCCTTGAACGCCAGACGGAATCATATCACGCTTGATCTCATTTAACTGCCGCTTGTCCTCTCGGTAATATCGCAATTGCCATTCAACGGTTGCCTTGATCTCTGACGGCAGACTGAATTTGTATCTCATAACTTCACCTCAGTGTTGTCATGATGAAGCCGATCACGATTAGCATCAGACCGGCAAACGCAACGGATGCGCTGATTCCAAGAAGAATTATTCCGATTCTTGCGAGAATATCTTCCATCATCATTTCCCGTTCTTCATCCTTTCCGATTTGATACCGACAAACACGCCGATGAAGTAAACAACTGTGCAAAGCACAAACGGAACTATAATGTCAATCATGTTTCGACTCCTTTCGTCTCGTAAATCAAGTCAAGCGGTTCAATTACATTTTCCATTCCCATATCCATATGTTCACCGTATAAACGCATGAACTCCCAAAGCTGCATTTCTGTATATCCGTTCGCATCCGTTTTGGGATAATGTGGTTTTGCTATCTGCCGTCCCCAAATAGCGTTTATCTCATCATACTGATGATAATAAATATCCTTGCCTTTGTCAGTTAGTTTGAACTTAACAAAATCATTGAGATTGATATCCACTGTCATCTGCTACATCCTCTTTTAGCCATTCAAGCCAATCTGTTTCCAACGCTGCTTTTCCCAACATTGGCTGCATTTCAAGTATCTTGCTCTCAACAAATGTGAGCCACTCTGCAAGTTGTTTATCTGTCTTGGTGCGGATTTTATCTGCGTTTGTCATGTGTTCTTTTTCGTCCATCGGTATTCCGAAGTTCTTATACAGTTCGTCCTTTGTCTCCGAAACACTCTTGTCAATTTCCGCTCTGACAGCATCTTCTGGTTTAATCTTCAACCACTTCTTTTTGAAAAACTGCACATCTTCCAAATAATCCTCTTCGCCTGTGTCACCGCTCAGATACCAATCACAGGAGTAGATTAGGCAAAGCACATCATACACCAGTTCTGAAATTTGCTTGTCGCACATGGGATTCGCTTGCCTTGCTGCCTTTACGCTTTTTGTATATTCACGATATTTTGTATTTTCACCAAGACCATAACAAACCTCAGAATTAGGATACATATCATATCCAAGATTGCACTGTCCATAATTCCACCGTCCTCCGCTCATGTTTCTTCCTCCGCTATTCTGCTTTGCAATGCTTCTCGAATTATTCTCGTTCTTGAATGACCAGTTTCAAGCGCAATTTGCTCTAATTTGTTATTCTCTTCTTTGCTAATCAATACGGTTAGCTGAATTTTCCCATTCCTATATTTTGAATTTGATTTGAGTTGCGAGTTCCTTGTTTTGTTATTTCCACTTCTTATTTCATGATCTGTGTTTTCTTGCGGAGTAACCCATTCTAAATTATTACACTTATTATTCGCCTTATCGTGGTCGATGTGATTAACTTGTTTTTTGCCATTAGGATTTGGCACAAATGCAGAAGCAACTAAACGGTGAACGCTCACTTTTTTGCATTTATTATCTCTGAAAAGTGAAACAAATCTATATCCACGGTCATTTGAATAAGGTTTAAGGATTCGCCCGCTTTTAATATTTAAAACAGTTCCAAAGTTGCTGATTGCATATGAATCTTCAAAACCAGTAATTGGCTTCCATTGTTCTTGCATTTTAGCCCTCGCTTTCGATGATGGTTGGAGCTTCTCCGATATAAAACTTAAAAGCAGACAGAGTTTGACTTGCTGTACTGATGTCATCAGTTCCATACAAGCGCTTGCAAGTTTCTTGAATCTCTTTCATAAGCGCATCCGCATCGATCAGCCTGCCGTGCGGTGGAACGTGGGCGAGAGGGTATTCTGTAGAGTCCAGTCCGTCCTCGTTGTCAACTACGATTGCGACGTGACCGTTCGGTCTTACGAGAACATACGCACAGTAAACAGCTGCCATGTCTGTGAATTTCGGTTTCGGCATCTCCATGCCCTTGATATAAACTCCCATGCTCATTCCTCCTTCTTTGTCTTAAATTTACATTTCTTAGGAAAAGAACGGATGAAACCGTTCTTCTTAACACACCAATAGCTGCTTACCGTGTGCTCTCCTAACTTGTTTTTAGTACCATGATGCTTTGTAAAGTGTATGCATCCGGCACAATCACGGATATTCATGTTTCCTCCATCGGAAGTTCTGGTAGCGGCATCCAATGGGTGATTATCACCTTACATTTTTCATGACTGCAAGGCTCACCATCCCAATGGCACCACTCATCTTCATATCTGCAAGCAAGCAAATCAGACCTTAATCGGTGACTGCGATAACCAACATAACATGCCAGCACTGGTACATCATCCTCTGGTAATCGCTCTGTTACAGGAATCCACTCGTTCATGTTCCACCTCTTTTATCTTTCTTCCTGTTTCAGCCTCAAATGCGGCTTGAAGTGCTTCGTTCCACCCTCTCTGATATTCTCCAACAGGATGCGGAAATTTCGCCATTAGAAGCCGATCTGCTTCGATTTTCTCATGCCGTGTACCGTTCATATGTCGCTTTTGTCCTCTCTTTACTTTGATAGATATACTTCATTGTTGTGTCAATCCTTTCATGTCCAAGAATCGCCGCAACGTCTTGAATTGCAACGTTTCTATTGATCATGTCTGTTGCGAGTGTTCTTCTGAATCTGTGCAGATGCACGTTTTCTACGCCAGACCGCTTCTCTATTCTGTTCAGCATCACACGTATACCGCCCGGCTGCATTCCTCTTCCGTTTAGACCAACGAACAGTGCTTCGTCTGGTTTTGCGTGTCTCTCTTCCAGATATTCGTCAAGTGCCCATGCAGTAAGATCATTGAAAAACACCGTACGTTCTTTTCTGCCTTTCCCATACACAATGCACTCTTTGCTTCTGATGTCGATCTCTCCGACTTTTAAACTGCACATTTCGGACACTCTGCAGCCTGTGTTCAGAAGAAACAGGATAATTGCTTTGTCTCTGATGCACGTACACGCATCAATCATCTTTTGAATCTCAACTGCGGAATAAGGTTTTCTGACCTTCTTCTCCTGCCGTATCGCTCCAAGATTCGAACACGGGTTCCGTGATATCAGTCCCTCGTTTGTAAGCCATCCGAAAAAGCTGTTGAACACCTCACGATATCCAGAAATCGTGCTATCCGCTATCCCTCTGTTCTTCTCTTTCACGAAGAAATCACGAATGTGATATACAGTCACGTCATACGCTGACACGTTCTCAGCGTTGAATAACTGATTCAAAATATACGTGTATCGTGCCAATGTACTGTCTGCTCTGCCTTCAACACGCTTCGCATCAAGAAACATATTCAACAAGTCTTTTGACTTCTCTGTTGCATTTCTGCTCGACTCGTTTAATTCAACGTCATACCCTGCGAGGACAGAAAGAATCACAGTTTGAACCTTCTCATATTCCGTCACAGTGATAACAGATTTTAGACCTGCTTCAATGTCTGCCAATAATTGCTGTTTTGCTACATATCCTGCCATAATAATTGCTCCATAATAGGCGCAGGTGGTACCGCCCTGCGCCCTCTGCTCAAGCGGTGGGATAGTTTTTAAATCCCACATGCAAAGGATAATCGGCACACGTAAACAGGAGACTCCTCACTTTCTAATAAAAATTAAGATTTCCCACCGCTGTGCATACAATTAGTTCCCTTGACTTGTTTTCTGTCTTTCCGCTTCCGCACAATCGTCAAGCCATTGTGCAGCTTCTTTCATGGTTTCGAACGTCTTCTGTGTTCTGCCGTAGGTTGCGACCCATTTGCCGCCGTCCTGCTTCAACGTTGCTTCACTCATACTTCACGCACCCAGATTCCATACTTCTGAAGCATCAGCTTCTTTTTTATCACAAACAACTGATAAGCAACGCCTTCCTTGCAACCTTTCACGTCTTCGACAACCATCTTTCCGTTCCACGTTTCGTAGTACACGAAGTCCGCAATATACGTTGCTTCACGGACGTGCTTTTTGCCTACGTTCTGGGCTTCAATAACGGTGAACTTTCTCTGACATTCAAGACCGTAAATTTCGCCCCGTCTCTGTTTGTCTTTCAGTACAAGATATCTGTCAGCTTCGACTTTGCTGTCAAACTGCCGACCATCAACCCAGACTTTTCTGGCGTGGAATTTGTTCATTTCTCACCTCTCCTGCGTTTCATTTTTCGTTGTGTTTCCACTGTGTACGCTGTGACATTGCTTTCCTTCTGCTTCTGCTTTTTTCGCTTCTCGTTCAATTTATCTGCCTTTTTCTTTTTCTCGCAGTTCGCATGACACTTTGGGTGCCTTTCCTCGCAGTGATCACAGCATTCATAAATCTTCATTTTTCCCGTCCCATCTGTTGATCATCATAGCCAACATGGCTGATCTCTGGCATTGCATCCCTCAGATTCGACAGCAGAAACTCATATTCTGATATTGTGCGGTCATACTCATGACGTGTGACAACGTTCAGCGTGTCTGCACTTCTCAGCAGGTCAATTGTCATGCTGTAGCCCTTCCGCAGAACCTCTGGATTCAGACCGCTTTCCCTGCTCCACGTTTCCAACGTCTGAAGCTGATTCTTGCAGGTTTCAATCAATTCGTCTGCGTCAATTGCTCTCATTCTTCAATCCCCTCAAAGCATCTGAAATCTTCATCGTAGCACTCATCCTCAAAGGAATAGCCGCAATACATATCTGTATGGCTTTTCCCTCTGCGGTCTATCCATTCATATTGTGTTCCTTTCGGTATCTTGTCGCAGTCTCCGATGAAAAGACAATAATCTTGTTTTGCTCTCTCATGCCAGTGCTTACAATTGCCGCAATCATTGGGATGTGTTGTGTTTGCTCTCACCATTGCACCTCTTCTTCGCTTAAAAATGTCCCTTCGTTGGTGTCGAGGAAGTTTTGTATTGCTTCCTCAGACATTCCAACCGTCCATGCGCAGATCAGCCCTTCCGCTGTTCTGATGCAAGGTTCATGCGTTATATACGGGAAAATCCTGCTTGATTCGATCACTTTCTTCCCTCACTTTCCCACCATCTGTCAGCGTCTGCCCACTCTGGCGGTTCGCTTTCTCTCGGTTCTGCAAAGCGCAGATAAACAGATTCGTCATGCTTTTCAACATCGTCAGCGTTGATCAGCAGTGCAATCAGAAGAACCACAAGAACAACTCCAATGCAAAAAACCAACCATGTAATCGTCATATCATTCTCCTATCATTTTTGTTGAGACGTTGCCCAACATCTGTCTTATCTGTGGCGGCAGTTTTTCGACCTCTTCCGCCCTCTCTGTCTGCACTCGGAAAGAACGCTTGAAATTGGAAGCAATCACGCTTTCCACCGTCTCTGCGTCCATCCCTGCCCATTGTCGCAACTGCTCTGGTGAACCAACCGCCCGTTGAACCTCTGGCGGCAGTTTTGCAAATTCTTCTTTGCTGTGGTAGCTGCTGTTTCTGCAAGCCTTCGACACCAATGCCCACGCACCTGCTTCGTCAATGTCTGCGTGATGGTGCAGCCGGTGAATCTGTTCTTTCACCTCTCCGATTGTCGGAGAATATCCAACGGTTCTGGTTGAGATCAACGCCCCAATTGCGGCGTTGACCTCTTCATAGCTTTCATCAGTGAACATTGTTGCCCAAAGATTCAGCATTGCTTCCCCGTCCTTTTTGCTCATGTTCTGAAAGGCGTGAGGATATGCAGCTTTAAGAACCGAAAGGATAATCATTGTTTGTTGTCTGTCCATATTGTTCCTCATACATTTGCAGGAAGATGTTGTTTGTCTTCTCTTCCCTCTGCTTTTTCTCTTTCCGTTCCCAAGTTCTGACAGCGGCTTTCCAGTCTTTCATGTGGTTCTTGCCGACCATCCACCCGTTGGACGTGTAGTAATCAACGAACCGATCAGCGTCAACGTGATACCCTTGTTCTGTGATATACTGCTGAACCTCTTCACGTGTAGGTGCTTCAAACCTCTTTTTTTTGGGCGGCTTGTCCGCACAACTATCACCTACACTATCCTTACCTAACTCTATCCTATCCTTACCTAACTCTATACTAACCTTACCTGTGTATACATCTTGTACACATTCTGTATACACGCCATTTTCTTTGACTGTCAGCATAGCAAGTTCGTCTTGATAGACTGTCGGTTTGTACCTGTCTTTCTGGATGTAATTGTGTAACCGCCAATGCTTAATAACCATCACGCCAGTCTCAAAAACAATCACGAACCGTTTCATGATCAACAGCTTGAAGTCATCGTCCGATGCTCCAACCATCCTTTGAATTTTCTTCGGATTATTCAGAAACCCGTCATCATCTGCCCTCATGCCAAGGTGGAAATATAGGCACTGTGCAGACATTGGCATATCAAGAAATGCGTCCGAATCAATAACCGTCTTTGCAAACATTCTTCTTTCTGCCGTTTGGCTCACCCCTTTTCGTATTGCGGACATTCTGTGATTTTGTATGAATGGATATCATATTTGCCTTGCCTGTTTCGTTGACGTATGATTGTCGGCTCTGCCGTCCAACCTTCTACCGGCTCAAATCTGCGTGACCACGAACAACCACCGCAGAAATTCTTGCAATAGCAGCAAAGCTGAAATCTGTGATCTGCTCGGTCATATGACCGCCATTGCTTACCTTCCCAATTTCTCTTGATCTCATATTCAACGCCGTCCGGGTCTGTGATCATGCGTTCTTTTTGAATACATCTGGCGATATAATTCTTGGACCGTTTAATTGATATGGATGCTTCGACCAGTGAGGAATATTTCTTTGCTTCGCCTGTGAGCAGGTTTATCAGTGTGCATACTCTGTTTTCTTTTGGAACGTTCATATGTAGCACTTACCAAAACGTTCCCGGAACTCAGAGTCAAACCACCCATAATGTTTTTGTGCTGCTCTCTGCCCGTGTTCTTTCAGTTCAAGCCTTCTGTTTGCGTCAACAAAATGGATGTAGTGGTGGCAGTCTGGGCAGAGCCACACCCACAGCCCATACGCTTTTGACTTGTCTCTGTATGCGTTGCCATAGATTTCGTGACGCTGAAGAACACCAGTTTTGCCGCACATATAACACCGCTCTGATCTTTCCCCATAGACCGACATGATTGTCGGAGCATAGCCGTTTCGGTCAAGCGTCACGCCGTATTCATTCGTCATGTTTTCCCCCATTCTTCAAGCAGTGAATCTATTTCCTCTTGTGGTCTTGTCTCGATTCCGATTGCTTGACAGTCCTGCACGATTGCGTCAATCAGACGTGCCATTTGTTTCGTGTCATACGTTGACGAACCGTAATAAACAATTACGCCGGTGCAGCCCTCTGTCTTGATTGGTATTGTCTCGGTCTGCCATCCAAGCCCACGGTCTTCCCATTCCTTTCGGAACTTGTCAACCGCCTTGTTCTGAACTGCAACAATCGAAGACACGCCGCCGATCTGCTTGATATATCTTCCGTACAGTTCTTCCTTTGACACGCCAAGTTCAGCAGAGAGTTTGTCAAGTAATACCCAACACAGAGCGTTTGCGTCTTTGCTCCTGTGCTTGCGCTTCTCGGTAATCTCATAGTTTCTACCTGCACGAAACTTCATCAGCCATTTCAACGCTTCGGACGGCTGTGTTTTTATGCACAGCCACCCATTGTCAAGCTTTGCGTCATCGATTTGCATTGTGGTTCTTCTGGCAGGTCATGCAGTACGGCGCACCGAACTTCTTCACGCTGTAGTCATGGACCTTCTCGGTGATCTCTGCGCCGCAGTCTTTGCATTTTGGCACGAAA
>OCVV011247971.1_pt1 | contig 10083 bp, 6 predicted proteins | sample 1539721 | NCBI WGS metagenome assembly OCVV01 (sample SAMN02144230, study PRJEB22623) | gut metagenome | biome: sheep rumen | host: Ovis aries | place: New Zealand
GATAAATCTTATTTATTCCTAGATTTTAATCATATAATAATGGATGGAACTAGTATTAATATTTTCTTGAAGGATGTATCTGATGCTTATTTAGATAAAGAGCTTGAAAAAGAAATATTAAGTGGTTATGAAATAGCTCTTATTGAAGAAAAAGAAAGAAATAGTAAGGATTATGATTCTGCTAAAGAGTACTATGATAAATATTTAAGTAGAATTGAGAATACTGATTCTTTAATTAAAAAAGAATTAACCAATAAAAAATCTAAATTAGCTGTTGCTGATTATAGTTTTAATCTTGATTTAAATGGTTTTGTTAATGATAATAAACTAAGCTATAATGCTCTCTTTAATTTAGCATTCGCTTATACTTTGTCAAAATACAATAATCAAAACGGGGTATATTACACTACTATTTTTGATGGAAGAAATGATTCTAGATATTTAAATACTACAACGATGCTTGTCCATACTCTACCTATATATGAATATTTTGACGAATGTGAAAATATTATAAAAAAGATTAAGATTACTCAAAAAGAGTTAAATGGACTTGAATCTAATTCTATATATTCATTCCAAGAAGCATTAAATCAATATAATTTAAATACAGATGTTATGTTTGTGTATCAAGGCGATTTATTTAAATTTGATGAAATTGCAGGATATAGGGTAAAAAATATTTCAATTACAAGTGATGTAGCAAAGTCTAAGTTTGGTATTGACGTATTCAAAGATGGAAATAATTATAGATTGCATGCTGAATATGATGAAGAACTTTATACAGAAGGTTTTATTTTAAATTTTTTAAATAGTTTTGAAAAAATATTAAATGAATTTATCACTAAAGAAACGTTTGGAAATATTGAACTTATAACAGAGAATGATATCAATAAATATGAACGATTTAATGATACAGAGGCTGAAATAAAATATGAAGCATTTTATCATTATCTAGAAGATAGCGCATTAAAATATCCTGATAAGATTGCGGTTATTGGAAAAGATACTAAATATACATATAAAGAATTCAATGAAGCATGTAATAAAGTGGCTCACGCTCTATTGCATCATGGTGCTAAAATCGGGGATAAGACTATTATGTTAATGCCTCGTGTTGCTAAAGCTTATGTAGTAAGAGAAGGTATTTTAAAATCTGGTACAGCCTTTGTGCCAATTGATCCTAAATACCCTAATGATAGAATAAATTATATTATTAATGATTCAGATTCTAAATTTTTAATTACAACTAAAGATATTTTAAATAACAACAAAGATTTATTTAAAAATTTGAATATTTCAACTTTATTAATCGAAGACATATTAGAATCCAAAGACATATCTAATTTAAATTTAGATATTAAAAAAGATGATTTAGCTTATTTAATATACACATCAGGTTCTACAGGTAAACCTAAAGGTGTTATGCTTAAAGAAGAAAATTTGTGTAATTATGTGACCCATAGCAAAGCTAATACTTCTGTCTATGAATATGAAAAGAATGGACCCGATTCTGTTTCATGCTCATTTGCGTCTTTCTCTTTTGATGCATCTTTACAAGAAGAATGTGTTCCTTTATCACTAGGACATACGATTTATATTGCAAGTGAAGAAGATATTGAAAATCCATTGATTCTTTCTAAACACTTAGAGGAATATAATGTGGATACAATGTTTTTGACACCATCATATGTATCAAATATATTAGATTTTGACGATGTTATGAGAGCATTTAGAAAATTTAAGACTCTTGATATGGGCGCTGAAAATGTTCCGATTAGTCTAGCTCTTAAACTAAGAGAAAAAGGTGTAAAAGCGGCATTGATTAATGGATATGGACCTACTGAGACAACAATCACATCTACTTATTCAAGAGATGTGTTGGACGGAACTATTGGTAAACCTATGGTTAATACTAAATTATATATTGTTGATTCAAACAATAGAATGTTACCTATTGGGGCAACTGGTGAATTAGTAATTTGCGGAAACTGTGTTGGACTTGGTTATTATAAATTAGAAGAAAAAACCAAACAATCTTTTATCACATTTAATGATCTTCCTGCATATAAGACAGGTGATATGGCTAGATATAACAATGATGGTAATATTGAGTTCTTTGGCAGAAAAGATAATCAAATTAAGCTTCATGGTTTAAGAATCGAATTAGATGAAATAGAAAATAACATTTTAAAATATGATGGAATTACTAGAGTTAAAGTTGTTGTAAAAAATAGTTCAAATAATGATTATTTGGCTGCTTATTTTACTGCATCTAAAAATATCGATGTTTTAAAACTTAAAGAGGCTATCAGTAAAAATTTAACTGAATATATGGTCCCTCAAGTATTTATGCAGTTAGATCAAATGCCTCTTACTCAAAATGGAAAAATAGATAAGAATAAATTACCTGAAATCGTTATTAAAGAAAATAATCATGAAATAATAAAGCCTTGTGACAAATTAGAAGAGGATATTCTTGAAATATTTTGTAAGGTATTAAATAAAACTAATTTGTCAGTTCTAGATGATTTCTTTTCTAATGGTGGAACTTCATTATTAGCATCTAAAGTGATAATGATTGCGATGTCTCGAAATATCAATATTTCATATAAGGATGTATTTGAATATTCTACTGCAAGATCTTTAAGAAATCATTTATCTAGTGATTTGGTTCTTAGTAAAGAAACATCTAAAGAAATAATTACTTTAAATAGTTTAAAAGAAAATGTAGTTTCTAATGTTGATAAAATTAAAATGAATTATAAAATGAATAAAATTTTATTAACAGGTTCTACTGGATTCCTGGGAATTCATTTATTAAAAGATTTAATAAAAGAAGGATATCAAGTATACGCTTTAGTTAGAGAAAAGAAATTAAATAAAGATGAGAGATTAAAAGCTTTACTTGAATATTATTTTAATGATACATTTGATAAATATTTTGGTAAGACTTTGTTTACTATAAACGCGGATGTAACAGATCAAAATTTAACAAATATATTAAAAGATTATGAATTTGATACTGTAATTAATTGCGCAGCACTTGTTAAACATTTTGCGCATGACGAATCTATCTTTAATGTTAATTATAAAGGCGCATTAAATGTCGCAAGAATAGCTTTAAAACATAAAGCTAGATTTATTCAAATATCTACATTATCTGTTGCTGGACTTTCTGTTGATGATAAAATTAGTGAAAATGTTAGGCTTCATGAATATGAATTAGATTTAGGACAAGATGTTTCAAATAAATATATTAATTCTAAATTTGAAATAGAAAAAGAATTACTAAGATTAAATGAAAAAGAAAATTTGGATTTAAAGATTATTCGTGTTGGTAATTTGATGGGAAGAAATAGTGATGGTGAATTCCAGATAAATTCAATTACCAATAATTTTATGCGTAATTTATATTCATATGTTTATTTAAAATCATTTCCTATTTCAGAACTTGATTCTAAAATTGATTTTTCACCAATAGATAGTGTCTCTCTAGGTATTATTAAGCTTAGTCAAACTAATAAAGAATTTACCGTATTTCATCTTGCAAATAGTCACACGATTGATTATGCAGATGTAATTCATGTGTTAAATAAATATGGTAAAGAGATTAATATTGTAGATGATTTAACCTTCAATAAGAAGTTAGCTAGTGCTTCAAAAGAAGCTAATGATATCATTAGCTCACTTGTCGCATATAACATTAGCGATGGACATACTTATAGATTTATAGAATCTGATAATAGCTTTACAACTAAAATATTATATCGTTTAGGCTTCAGATGGCCTATTACAGATGAATCATACCTTGAAAAATTGATTGAAGCTATTGATACACTTGGCTTCTTTCAAAGAAAGGATGTTTAATGATAAAAGATAATAATAAACTAATAAGTATTAAATTTTATAAATATTTAATTCCAGGAATGCTTATAGCTTTTTTGCTAAGGTTTACTTCGGTTATTGATGGTGTAATTGTGGGTAATAGTTTGGGTAGTGTGGCATTAACTTCTACAGGACTTTCTTTAAGTGCTCTATATATCAGCCAATTACCAGGCTACGCTCTTGGGGTAGGTGCTGCAATAGCGTGTTCGAATCTGATTGGTAAAAGCGATTATGATAAAGCTTCTAAAGTTCATAGTATTTCATTAATCGCAGTTATTATCATATGTTTAATCTTTAGTGCGTTGTCGTATCCGTTATCTTACCCAATTGCACGTTTCATATCAAATGGTCAAGATGAATATATTGATTATATGAGAATATATATATTTATATATTGGCTTACAGCTCCAATAATTGGAATACTTCTTTATTTTTCAAGCATATTCGCGATTGATAATCATCCTTTTTTATCAACAGCTATGGTTCTTGTATCATCAGCTTTTAAAATAATATTTATGGTTGTATGTTTATTTTTAATAAAGATTGATGATAATATGATAAAGATGTATTTAGCGGCATTATCAACCGCTTTTGGCGCATTTATTTCTTTCTTTATAATTATTATTTATAAAAGATCTAGTAAGAGATTACTTAAATTTAATTTTAAAATTCAAAAGCCATTTGGTTATTTAAAAATATCTTTGAAATCAGGTACAGCTTCTATTCTCACTTATTTATTGATGGCACTTCAATTGTTAGTGATTAATTCAGTTATAGCACGGGCTTTAAATGATGATGAAATTTTAATATATGGTGTAATCAGTAATATGTTATTTTGTATAGAATTATTCACAGCAGGGATTATTCAATTGATTCCGGCTTTAATAGGCGTATTATATGGGGAAGAAGATTATAGTAGTGTTTTAAACTTATCAAAAAAAATGCTTATTATATGTGAAACAATTTCTATCTTAATTGTAGCTATATTCATAATATATCCGAAATTATTAATGGTTATGTTTGGATATGATACTAATATAAGTCTTAATTTATTAAACATGGGATATAACAATATAAGAATTTTTTCACTTATGTTTATTTTTAATCAAATAAATATGTTTATAATAACTTATTATCCTACAGTTGGGAAATCAAGCGTGGCATCTCTTACTGTTGTGCTAAGAACTATTGTTTTATCATTTATGTTCTCAATTCCTCTTGCATATAAATATCATTTATATGGATATTCTATATCAAACATAATTATTGAGTCTTTAACTTTATTAATAACTTTAGGTTATATTTTATTTTTAAAAATTAAAAATAAAAATTATTATTCAATCTTTTTGATAGAAAGACCTAAGTCGCTTTGTGAACTTAATTTAACTCTTGATTTGAATTGTGTAGAACTACTTTATGAAAAAATTAAAGAATATTTGAAAGAACATAATTATTTAAAATATGAATCAGTTATTATTGAAAAGAGCCGTTACATTATTGATTTAATAATAAAAGATGGATATCAAAATAATCTTAATCGTTATATTGATTATAATTTAAAGTTTAATAAAGATAATATTGTAATTCGTATTCGAGATGATGGGAAAAAGATAAATATAAATGATAATGATATCAAATATCAAAGAATAATAAATTTAAATAATTCTTTGATTAAAATTAATTACTAAAAAGGAGAAAAAGAAATGGATATTAAAATAGATGATTTGAAGGAATATACAGTTAAATTAAGTGGTCGTCTTGATTCAACTACTTCACCAAAACTTGATGAAATGTTAGCTAGTTTTGATCTGAAAAAGGATTTAGTTTTTGATTTTAAAGATCTTGAATATATTTCTTCTGCCGGATTAAGATTATTACTAGCTTATAAGAAGAAATTATCATTAAATAGTCTTGACGTTATCGTTAGAAACGCTAATGATGTAGTAATGGAAGTGTTTAATATTACTGGTTTTGATAAGATATTAAAATTGGAGTAAATTTATGAAATTAAGACTAAAAATTATATTAATTAGTTTATTAACTTCATTAATATTAGGTTCAATTTCAATAACTATATCATTTAGAATATATAATGCATCGAATGACAAACAAGCTAAAGTTTATACTCAGCAAACTGTTTCAGGGTTTGTAGATAGTCTAAAAAGAGATGATCAAAAAAATAAAGATAATAATCTTAGAAAATATATCGAGGAATATACTGATAACATAATTAAGATATATTCTGAGTATGATAAATTAGGATATTTTAAAGAATATAGTCAATCGAGTGAAGACGAATACTTGAGTAGAGTTGAAAAAGAAGTTGTTGAGGGAGATGTTAATAAATTTAATGAAATTTATACGATGATGGATGCCCTCGTTAAAGCTGGTTCAACTGAAAGCTTATATTTAGCATATTTTGATATGTTAAACGGAAGAGTTATATATTTATTAGACATTGATAAATCGACAGCTAATCCAATTGGATTTGTTGATTCTATTAATAGATTTGGATTAAAAAAAGGGGAGACATTGCCAGATGGATTTAAAGCTGTAATCGAAAATCAGTTGTGCTGGGGAGGACAACCTATTTACAAGTATAGTGATAGTTCACATAGGTCTTGTTTTATCATGGCTGATGTTCCGATGACTACCTTTAATCAAGTTGAAAAAGAGTTTTTAAAATATCAAACAATAGCTTTGGCATCATTATCTGTAAGTTTGGCAATATTTATGTATGTTATGTCCGATAGGTTCATAGCCCAAAATATTAAAAAAGTAGATTATTCTACATCAAAATTCACATCAAGTCTTATTAACGATACTACCCCTCTTTTATTCTATCCTGATGTTAAATCGAAAGATGAAATTGGAAATCTAGCTAAGAATTCTTATAATCTTCAAATTACATTAATAGATTATATTAAAAAATTAAAAGATAAAACTCTTAATGAACAAAGAATTCTTGCTGATTTAGAGCTTGCAAGAAAAATTCAAATTGAAAATTTACCAAAGGGCTTTTATGAAGAAAATAATTTTGTCATAAACGCATTTATGGAACCTGCTAAAGAAGTGGGCGGAGATTTCTATGACTACTTTAAAATTGATGATGATAATCTATGTGTTGTTATAGCAGATGTTAGTGGTAAAGGTATACCAGCTGCATTATTTATGATGAATGCTAAAGAATTAATAAGAGGATTATTAAAGAGTGGTAAAAACCTAAAAGATGCATTATTTGAAGCAAATAATCAACTTCTTGAGACAAATGAAGAAGGATTATTTATAACTTTATTTGCAGGTGTCATTAATATGAATACATTAGTAATGGACTATATTAATGCTGGACACGAAAGACCTATCATTATTAAAAAGGATAAGATATTTGAATTAGAAACAAAATCTAATTTTGTCCTAGCAGGTCTTAATAATTTTAATTATCAAATGGAGCGTGTTAATTTAGATAAAGATGATACAATATTATTCTATACTGATGGCTTAAGTGAAGCTATTGATGATAACTTCAATCAATTTGGGAAAGAAAATATTATAAAATCATTAAAAGAAGAAGTATCACTTGAACATTTGAAAACAAATCTTAAAGATTTTTCTAAAGAAAATCAATTTGATGATGAAACGGCATTATTATTAAAACTTAAAAACGTCTTAAGCATAAATATTAAGAATCCTAAAATAGAGAATATTGATGGTGTGATTGAAGAATCAAGAAAATATTTATCATTTTTAGATTCAAAAACTATTTCTCAAATATGTATTATATTAGATGAATTATTATCTAATTCTATCAAATATGGAATAAAAGATGTCACTGATTCATTCATCAATTTTGTGTTATCATGTGATGAAAAAAAAATAAATATTGATTTGATTGATAATGGTATCAAATTTAACCCTTTTGGTGCTATTAAAAAAGGTGAATTAGATGAAATAGGCGGTAGAGGTCTCTTAGTTGTTGATAAATTATCTAGCAATAGAAAATATGAATATGTGAATAAGAAAAATCATATTCATGTGGAGAAAATATATGAATAAGATTAATGTTAGATTATTGTCAAAAGATGTGATTAAAAAGAATTTATATTTCTTTTTGAATTATGTTTCTAAAGATAGATTAACGAAATATTATAAATATAAGAATGAAGCTGATAAATTACTAACATTAGGCTCAGGATATTTTATTAAAAAATATGTAAATGGCAATATTTTTTATAACAAATACAATAAACCATATAGTGATAATATGTATTTTAATATAAGTCACTCTTTTGATTATGTCGTCTTTATTAATTGTGATAAAGAATGTGGAATTGATATTGAAAAAATTACATCTTCAAGCCCTGATATGTCTTTATATATGTTTGATGAAATAATAAAAGATGATAAAGATTTTTGTTATCATTTCACGCTAAAAGAGGCTTTGTTAAAATGTGTTGGTACTGGATTTTGCGTTTCAAATGTTAAAGAAGTTATATCTAAAGAAGGTTTAATTAATTATCAGAATAATAATTATTATTTAAAAAGTTTTCTTTGGAATGATTATTATATTTCAATATGCATCAATAGTGACGAAAATTTTGATATTAATATCATAGAAGAATTATTATAGTTATTAATAAGTTTTATTTTATATAATTTATAGAATTATTCTTTTGAATAAAAGATAAATAGTAATTCAAAAATTATTAAAAGATAGTATAATAAACGTATAAGAGAGAATTATGTGGAGGTTCAAATGAAAAATTTTGTTTATAATAATTTCATATCAATTGTTGGCCTTATCATGTTACTTGTATTTTTACTTACTGATAAAACTTATAAGAAAAAACATAGAGATTTGTTTATAAATGTTATTATATTGGTTGCACTTGAACTGTTATTTGCAAACATTGATGATTATTTGGCACAACTAGATCATTTTACGTATTGGCGTACATTTACATCTGCTATGGGATATACAATTAGACCAATGATTGGCTATTTTATTTTAGGACTTACACTTAATTTGCGAAAGGAAATAAAATTATTTCATTATTTAGCAATACCACTTGCAATAAATACTTTATGTTCATTCAGTGGTTTCTTCTGTGATTGGTGTTATACTTTTTCAAGTACTAATGATTGGGCACCAGGAACAATATTCCCATACTTTTCGTATTTCTTTATATCACTCTATCTAGTGTTAATTGTTGTTGATGTTATCTTTAATTCAAATAGAAGAAGTGGATTCTTCATTCTTATCACAGTCCTTGGCGTATTAATAATTGTGCTTGGTATGTTGTTTGAAAATATATATGGTATTTTTGGTGTATCTAGAAACTCTATCATTATTTCTGTAATATTCTTCTATGTTTTCTATCAGAATAGGGAATTTTTTAGAGATAAAGATGCTATTCAATATTTAGCTAGACATGATGGTTTAACTGGTATATACAATAGATATGCATTTGATGTGTTCAGTGAAGAATTAAAGAGTAGTAAGAAACCAATGGGATTCTTAATTCTTGATATTGATAATTTTAAAAAAATTAATGATAAATATGGTCATGTTGTTGGTGATGTAATACTTAAGAGGGTTGCAGTACTTCTTGAAAAAACTTTTGAACAATACAAGGTTATTAGACTTGGTGGAGATGAGTTTGTCGTATTATTAGAAAATCAAACTATTGATTCTGCAAATGACATCATTTCAACAATTGGATATATCAATAAAGAGTTAGTAAGTGGTGATATTGCTAAAATGCCAACTGTTTCAGTATCTGCAGGTCTTTCATTCTCTGAAGAAGGATTTGACGATAACTTGTATGAAAATGCAGATAGTGCTCTTTATGATAGAAAAAATACAACTCGTAGAGGTTGTACATTATATAATCCTAATTAAAAATGAGAATCATATGGATTCTCTTTTTTTATTGCTATTTTAAATAAATTCAATATAATAAATTTATAGATTTATTGAGGAGATATATGAGATTATTTGTTAAACAACGTTTCTTTTCTTTTTTAGATTCATTTGATGTATATGATGATTATAAAAATGTTGTATTTCATGTTAAAGGGAAGCTTAATTTTGGACATTATCTTGAGGTCCCGAAACAGTATAATTAAAACTATAAAACTATATAAAACTTCTAATTTGTGTTATATTTAATATATATTAATGAATTAGGAGTTTTTTAT
>OCVV011275190.1_pt1 | contig 10082 bp, 10 predicted proteins | sample 1539721 | NCBI WGS metagenome assembly OCVV01 (sample SAMN02144230, study PRJEB22623) | gut metagenome | biome: sheep rumen | host: Ovis aries | place: New Zealand
CCACTTGTTTCTACCAAGATTCTTAAAGCCCTGTCCTATGGTGTAAAAGAAACTACTACTCCTCATCGATGTACATACCCTCTTCCTCGTCCTCTATGATGACGCCCTTTTTCATGGTAATAACTCTCTTCTTCATAGCATTAACGATCTCTCTGTTATGAGTGACCACTATGACTGTTGTACCATTTTCATTGATCTGCTCCATGAGTTTCATGATTTCCCATGAGTTATTTGGATCAAGGTTACCAGTTGGCTCATCTGCCAAAAGAATGGTTGGCTTATTTACAAGTGCTCTTGCAAGAGCAACTCTCTGCTGCTCACCACCTGAGAGCTGGTTGATCTTATTCTTGTACTTACCTGCCAGGTTAACTGTGGCAAGGATAGATGGAACGTTTCTCTTGATTTCCCTTGTAGGAGTCTGTACTATACGCTGAGCAAATGCCACGTTCTCGTAGACATTTCTGTCCTTTAACAGTCTGAAATCCTGGAATACTATGCCAAGGTTTCTTCTAAACTTAGGGATCTTGCTGTGCTTGATCCTGCGGAGATTGTAACCAAGTACTGTTATCTCTCCATCTGTAGGAACAAGCTCTCTTAAAAGGAGCTTGATCAGAGTGGACTTACCTGATCCACTGTCACCTACTATAAAAACAAATTCACCCCTCTTGATATGAAGGGTGACTCCGTTTAAGGCTGGTGCACCCGTAGAATAAGATTTAGTCACGTTCTCAAGCGTGATAACCTCATCCTCGGGAATCTGCCTGTTTGTTCTTCTTTTTCTGTATCCTCTTTCCATAAACCTCCCTCGTAGTCCGTAAAACGATCAGACTATCAAGTAAACTTCTCCATATACTTCATATATCTTACAACCATAAGTGCAATTTTAAAAGTAATTGCATCATCAAATACTCTAAGATCTAATCCGGTGCTCTTTTGAAGCTTGTCCAGTCTGTAAACAAGAGTATTTCTATGGATGAAGAGCTGACGTGATGTCTCTGAAACGTTGAGGCTGTTCTCGAAGAACTTGTCTATGGTAGTTAAGGTCTCCTGGTCAAAGTCGTCTGGATTTCTGCCTCCAAAGATTTCCTTGATGAACATCTTGCAAAGAGGGATTGGAAGCTGATAGATCAGTCGCCCGATGCCCAGTTCGCTGTAGCAGATAACCTTACGCTCGTCAAAAAAGATCTTGCCAACATCCAGGGCCATCTTAGCCTCTTTATATGAGCGGCTCACTTCCTTGATCTCTCCAACCACAGTACCATAAGCAATCCTTACTCCGGAAAGGCCTTCCTTTTCAAGACTCATCAGGATCTCTTCTGCGGACTTGGTGATCTCAGTGGGCTTACTCATCTCGCTGACATCCTTAACAATGATAACATTGTCCTCGTCAACCTCAGTGACAAAGTCTGTACCACTTCCAACGCAGGTTCTTGTAAGTTCCAAAACGTTACTGTCTCTTCCGCCTGCACACTCAACGATCATGGCAACTCTCTTGGCATCACTCTGGATATGGAGCTTTTTAGCTCTGGAATAGATATCCACCAAAAGAAGGTTGTCCAAAAGAAGGTTCTTGATAAAGTTGTCCTTATCAAATCTCTCCTTGTACGCTACAAGAAGGCTCTGGATCTGATATGCTATCATCTTGCCAAGCATATACACATTGTCGCCACTGCCAGTGCAGATGAGGATATACTCAAGCTGCTGCTCATCATAAATCTTGAAATACTGGTATCCCTGAATCTCCTGGGAATCAGCCGGTGACTCAACGAAATCTCTGGCTACAGAAGACACACCTCCTATATCAGTGGTTGTGGATGCAACCTCTTTTCCATCAATATCAAGGACGCAAAGATCCACGTGTGCTATGTTCTTAAGCCCGTCTATTGTGTTCTGTAAAATCTGATTGGAAATCATGTGCCACTCTTTCTTGCACGTTGTGTAGTGCATAATATTACTTATTATCGTGAATAGAGACTATCACTTTTTCATTTTAATATAAATGTACAAAAAAATCCATAGAAACCACTGTCTTTTTTGTGTATTTTTTAAGTTTTGTAGTCAAAAGTCACAAAAAAAATCACTCATTTTTAGCTATGGTTTTCTCATTTCAGTCTTATACTTCTGAACTAAATCTCCGATACAAAAGATAAGATAAAGTGGATTCTTTCACAAGGAGGTGCCTATGGATATTCCTGCTTTATCGATGGCATTGTCTCAGAGACAGGTTCTTAATGATTTTGGAGTTGCAATGCTCTCAAAGAGTCTTGACAACATGCAGGAAGCTGGCGCAGCCATGGTCTCTACCATAGAAGCCGCACCTGCTCCATCATTGGATCCAAACGTTGGAGCCAACTTTGACATCAGCGTATGACAGCCATCAAATGTGCTTTTACGCACAAAAAGACCCGCTCTTTGGAACGGGTCTTTTTAATGTCTTTATACGCCTGTTATCTTGAAAATGATCTCCATTCCGATCATGTACGCAAGGGATATCACAATGGCTATGATAAGCGGAACGCTAAGCAGTTTATACCCTTGCTTTTTGCTTTTTGGAATACCTGCTAAGAATTCCTGCCTCTTTTCCAGGCTGGCTATCTTAACGAGTACGCACAGCGCAAGGGCAGTTCCTATCACAGCAAGCACGAAATACACGCCTACCGAGATCAGGATGGTATTTTTAAGCTCCATGCTGTCCATGTACTCCTTGGCCTGGGTAAGTACATCTTTTTCCATGTACATCAGCAAAACTTCTGCCGTGTTAAAAAGCGCATGTGCCAAAAACGATGAAAGCACACTTCCAGTTGCCTCCACCAAAAGTGCGAACATTATACCCATGGCTGCACCATAGGCAAACTGATTGATATTAAGATGCATCATACCAAACAGTATTGACGAAAGGACAATGGATCCTACTATTCTGCCCGTTCTCTGAAAGCTCTGAAGGAGCACTCCCCTAAACACAAACTCCTCAATAAATGGTCCAAAAATTCCAATGGAAAGGACCATCTGCCATAAAGGAAGCTCCAGGATCTGATCAGCCATCTCCACAACTGTATTGTCAACAAACAGCATGGACAATGAGTTGATAAATACCACCAGAGGAAACAGTAAAAGTACATACAGCGGTATCAAAAGAGCGGATGGGATCCTGATCTTCTTAAACGGTACAAGAACAGATATCTTGTCACCATGGAAAAAGACCATGGCCAGCGCCGGTATAAAGATCATCATCTCCGACAGAAAATTGTTCAGCATTACCGGCATTGCGGTCATGGTACCGATCATCCATACCGTATACAGCATAGTAAAGCATATAGTTGCGAGGATCATGTATAAAAAAGCTCTACCCGCTTTCTTGTAATCCATATCCGCCTCCTTACTTAAGTTCGATAGAAGTTTCTCCTATAACGATCTTGCCTTCTTTAAGAAGTCTTCCCACTGCACGCTTAAACTCGTTCTTACTCATGCCTGTTTTTTCTTTTATAAGATCTGGCGAAGCCTTGTCAGTAAATCCTAGCTTACCGCCATTATCCTCGATCATGGCATATATCTTATCAGCGTCAGTATCCATCTGAAGATAAGCCTTCTCCCTTACACTTAAGTTGAGCCTTCCATCTTCCTTTACTGACACAACCCTGGCGGAAATCCTGTCGCCTATCTTAAGATTTCCATAAAGCTCCTTTTTAGCTATAAGGCCTGAGTAAATATCATCAACAGCCACAAAAGCGCCGAAATTGTCGCTCATCTCATAGACCGTTCCCATTACCTTGTCATCTTTCTTGTATGGGCTGTCGCTCTTTAAATATTTATATACATTCATAGTAACACACAGACGGCTGCTCTTATCAATGTACATAGCGCACAGCACGTCATCTCCTGCCTTCACTTTGGCAGTCTGCTCCTTGAAAGGAAGAAGTACATCCTTCTCAAGGCCCCAGTCCATGAATGCTCCAATCCTGGTTGTTTCCTTAACTTTAAGGACCCTTACGTCCCCAAGCATGATCTTGGGCTCACTTGTGGTAGCAATGAGCCTGTCATCAGAGTCCTTGTAGATAAATACCTCTATGCTGCTTCCAAGATCTGCTCCCTGTGGAACCTGCTTAACTGGCAAAAGAACTTTCTCCTCGCTACCAGCTTTTTCTGCAAGATAAACTCCAAAGTCAAGCTTCTTGATTACTACAAGTGTCTGTTTTTCACCTAATCTGATCATTGTGTCCTCCGTTCTTAAAAAACTGCAGCAACATCACTGCGTTGTCAGTTCAACAATACATACAGGACTGTTTTTATCGTCCTTCAAATTAATAGTATAAGTCATTGCGCCATTTTTTGAAACTTTCCTGATCTCGGGAAAAAGTGTATCTCCCAAAAGCGCCTGTTTCTTATATTCTGCTCTTAACGCAGCCACCTTTATGGCCTTGTCAGGAAGTGACTCAATAGCCATCCTGATGTACTGCCCGTTATTTACATGGTTGTTGGTATCAAGATGATGGCTTCTTACCAGGATGTCTTCTCCTGTCAGCACTTCTGCTTCTTTTGGAACCACAATCTTTCTGTCTCCATAGTCCATGGGAAGCCTCTCTTCAAGGGGATAAGCTTCTACAATCTCTGGAGTTATGCGGGCAGGAACTCCTTTTTCAAAATCAAACAAAGTCCAGACAGAGTTGGCAATTGCCAGCCTTTCGCCAGCCTTGGTATCCATAAAGAAATTCCTGTGGCCAAAAAAACCCTTGAGTTCGTAAGGAATAGTTCCTATTGTGACTTCCTCACAGAGCTTTGGGTATCTGTTTATGACTATCTGCCATGAATTTAAAACCCAGGCGATGTTTCTTTCCCTGAGATATTCCATTGTGGCAGGACCGTCCTGAGTCTGGAATGTGGAGCAGTCCTGGAAATAGTCTATAAGGGACTCAATTGTAAGATACGCATCCTTATCAACTTCACTGTACCTGATCCTTGAATCAAATGTATACATGGCGCTCCTCTTGAACATTAGTTTAAAAAAAAGCGAGATTGTTACCAATCTCGCTTTAGTAGCTGGGCTAGTAGGATTCGAACCTACGTAATGACGGAGTCAGAGTCCGTTGCCTTACCGCTTGGCGATAGCCCATCGACAAGTAGTAATTATACTTGAGACTCTATAAAAAAGCAAGTACTTTTTCTAAACTTTTTTATTTTCTTTAAACTCCAGTATTTATGGCACTTTGAAGGCTCATCCCTCAAATAAAAGATCAGCATAAGTTGGGAATGGCCAGTCTTTTTTATCCACAAGCATTTCAAGTTTATCTGCAGGATCACGAAGTGCATCCATGGCAGGTCTTACCTTGTCCTTGTAGAAATAAGCAAGCTTTCTTGCATCTGTGATCTTTCTGGCCTTATTTTCAACGGTCTTAAGATCTTCCAGAGCTTTCTTCATCTTGGTGAGCTCTGTTGTGATCTCTTTAAGCTCAGAGAGAAGTGCACTCTCATCAGCGCCTGCTGCCTTGACTGCATTTACATCGCCAGCAAGTCTTCCTGCATACTTCATTACTGCAGGAATGATCTGCTTGGAAGCCATGTCTATCATTGTAAGAGCTTCGATGTTGATGGTCTTTGCATAGTTCTCAAAGATGATCTCTTTTCTTGACTCAAGCTCTGTCTTGGTGTAAACGCCAAAGTCACTAAAGAGCTGGATCGCTTTCTTGGTTGTAAGAGTGTCAGCAGCCTCAATAGTTGACTTGATGTTTGGAAGTCCACGGCGCTCAGCCTCTTTTACCCACTCATCTGAGTATCCGTCACCGTTAAATATGATCCTCTGGTGGTCAGTTAAGTACTCCTTCATAAGGTCATGAACTGCCATGTCGAAGTCATCTGCCTTCTCAAGGATATCTGCAGCCTCACAGAAAGCTTCAGCAACGATAGTGTTAAGTGTTGTATTGGAGCTAGCCATGGAGTCAGATGAACCAACCATTCTGAACTCAAACTTGTTACCTGTAAATGCAAATGGTGATGTACGGTTTCTGTCTGTGGCATCCTTCTCAAACTGAGGAAGAGTTGAAACACCAGTCTTAAGCTTGCCACCTCTCTTACTTGACTTGGCTACACCAGTCTCAATAAGCTGTCTTACTACGTCTTCAAGCTGCTCGCCAAGGAAAACAGAGATGATCGCAGGAGGAGCCTCATTGGCACCAAGTCTGTGGTCATTACCTACATCTGCAGCGCTCTGTCTTAACAGATCCGCATGAGTATCTACTGCCTTTAAAATGCAGGCAAGTACAAAAAGGAACTGAACGTTCTTGTTAGGTGTATCACCTGGATCAAGAAGGTTCTTGCCATCGTCTGTGCAAAGAGACCAGTTGTCGTGCTTACCTGAGCCATTTACACCAGCAAAAGGCTTCTCGTGAAGCAGGCATCTCATATGATGATGCTCAGCAACTCTCTTCATGGTCTCCATAATGATCTGATTGTGGTCAACTGCGATATTGGCAGTCTCATAGATAGGAGCAAGCTCATGCTGACCAGGCGCAACCTCGTTGTGCTGTGTCTTGTCAGGAACACCAAGCTTCCAAAGCTCAGTATTAAGATCCTTCATGAACTCTCCGACTCTCTCACGGATTACGCCAAAGTAATGGTCTTCCATTTCCTGGCCCTTAGGAGGCATTGCTCCAAAGAGAGTTCTTCCTGTAAAGATAAGGTCCTCACGCTTCATTGACTTGTCCCAGTCAACCAAGAAGTATTCCTGCTCTGGTCCAACGGAAACGTTGACTCTTGTAGCTGTGTCGTTGCCAAATAATCTTACGATCCTTAAAGCCTGCTTGTTTACAGCCTCCATTGATCTAAGGAGAGGAGTCTTTTTATCAAGAGCTTCTCCAGTATATGAACAGAAAGCAGTAGGAATGCAGAGGGTTACACCTGCTCCGGATTCCTTAAGGAATGCAGGAGAAGTGATATCCCAGGTTGTATATCCTCTTGCCTCGAAAGTAGCACGAAGTCCTCCGGAAGGGAATGAGGAAGCATCAGGCTCACCCTTTATAAGCTCTTTTCCAGAGAAAGAAGTAAGCATGCGGCCGTCCTGGTCTGCGCTTCCCACAAAGGAATCATGCTTCTCAGCTGTGATACCTGTAAGAGGCTGGAACCAGTGTGTGTAATGTGTTGCGCCGTTTTCTACAGCCCAGTCCTTCATGGCGTTGGCTACAACGTCAGCGGATTCTTTGGACAGTGCTCCTCCGTGCTCAATTACATTCACAACCTCTTTGTATACATTCTTTGGCAGACGCTCTCTCATCTTGGAAAGGGTAAAGACGTTCTGGCCGAAAATTTCTTCCACATTAACCTTGCTGCTCATAGTGCTACAACCTTTCATAAATAATATTTGTCATACATATTACAATAATAATCCAAAAACTTGAAGTATTTTTTGATATTACTTTTCTGGCTGCGCACTTACTCTCAAAATATCGTAGCGGCTTGGACGCTCAGACAGATCAAGATAAATGATCTCCTTGGAATGAGGACATGACTCAACAGCTGTTCCATCCTCAGTGTACATGCCATTTACACGAACCTTTACATCTGTTCCGTCGGGCTTCATGATTTCAATCTCATCCCCTACACTGAACTTGTTTCTCTGCTCGATCTTAGCAAAGCCTCTCTCATCGATGTCGTACACAATTCCAAGATAGATATATTCGCTCACATATGTGTTGTTGTCATAGATCTGCATCTCATCGCTGGGCTTGCCAAAATAGAAGCCCGTTGTGAACTGGCGATAGGTGCACTTTGATATCTGATCAAGGTACCATGGCATGTTCTGTCTGTACTTTTCCTCAGATTCAAAGAAGTCGTCAATGGCCTTTCTGTAGGTCCTTGCAACAGTTGCAACGTAAAGGGCTGTCTTCATCCTTCCCTCGATCTTACAGCTGTCAACTCCTGCGTCCACCAGCTCAGGGATGTGCTCGATCATGCAAAGGTCCTTTGAGTTGAAGATATATGTTCCGCGCTCATTTTCATAAACCGGCAGATACTCACCAGGTCTCTTTTCCTCAACAACTGCGTACTTCCATCTGCATGGATGTGTGCAGGCGCCATGGTTTGCATCACGGCCTGTGAAGTAATTGGACAAAAGACATCTTCCTGAGTATGAGATGCACATTGCTCCGTGAATGAAGCTCTCCATTTCAAGGTCTTCGGGTATCCTCTGCTTTATCTCCTTGATCTCTGCCATTGAAAGCTCTCTTGCTGCAACAACTCTCTTGGCTCCAAGATCATGCCAGAAATTGTAGGTCTCGTAGTTGGTGTTGTTGGCCTGGGTAGATACATGGATATCTATTTCAGGGCAAATCCTTCTGGCCTTCATAAAAATACCAGGGTCGGCGATTATAAGAGCGTCTGGCTTTAGCTCTTTTAGCTCATGAAGATAAGTCTCAACTCCGTCAAGGTCATAGTTGTGAGCAAGGATATTTACTGTGACATGGACGTGAACGCCATGCTCATGGGCAAATTCAATGCCCTCCTTCATCTCTTCCTTACTGAAGTTCTTGGCCTTGGCCCTAAGACCAAAAGCATCGCCTCCAATATAGACTGCATCTGCGCCAAACATTACTGCTGTCTTTAAAACTTCAAGACTGCTGGCAGGTATTAGTAATTCGGGCTTTTTCATAAATCCACCTTTTCTTAAATCTTCACAGAGAGACTCATGCCATCTCCAACTGTAAGTATCACTGTATTTAGCTGATCATTGTGGGTCAGCTCATAGAGGTAATCCCTCATTCTTGCGTGTATGGTCCTGTTTCTCCTTGTTACTGCAAACCTGGATTCAAAAACATCTCCGTCCTGCAGTACATTGTCAGATACAAGGAGGCCTCCCTTATTAAGGAGTCTGAGGCACTCTGGCAAAAAGTTTATATACTGCCCCTTTGCAGCATCCATAAATATAAAATCATATCCAGAAGAAAGAGTTTTTAAGATGTCCATAGCATCTCCCTCAAGGAGGGTTATCTTTTTCCCATGATCATATTTTTCAAAATTGGCTTTTGCTACTGGAATTCTCTTTTCATACTTCTCAATTGTTGTGATCTTGGTATCATCCCCTGAGTACTCGGCCATTAAAAGAGCTGAAAAGCCAACAGCGCAGCCGACCTCCAGGATGTTTACAGGTCTGTTCTGCGCCATTAAAAATTTAAGAAGTGTCTGTGTATCCTTGCGGATAATAGGCACTTCTCCTGCTATTGCCTCTCTCTCCACATCATCGAGATATGGGGCATTCCCTCTATCAAGGGAATTGATAAAAGTTGTAATCCTGTCCTGATCAGCCATTGTCTGGTTCCTCAGCCACATCTGGCTGCGCCTCTGTCTCTGTTTCTATCTCAGGCTCGGCCTCTGCCTGGGTATCAGTACCAGCTTCAGCATCGGCAGATTTCTGTCCACCTGACATTATTGAAAGCATCTCTTCAGGAGTCATTGATGTGCTTAGCTCGTAGGTTCCTGACTGCTCCATTCCGTGGTATTCAGAGAATCTCTCCTGAAGCTTAAAGAGATTTTTATCTGTAATAAGTCCAACCCCCAAAAGGTTCTCTGCGATAGTATCTGCTGAATCGCCGCTTCCTACTGTAAAAGTAACGGTCCTTCCTGTACCGGAGGATACAGCTGTCTGGTTAAAAATGTGATAGCCATAGTTATATGCAACCTTGGCATATTTTGAGATAAGCATCGCCACCACAATGACAAATGCTACCTTTACTGCGGTATCAAGTAGCCCCAGTATTATTTTTTTTGCGCTCATAAATAAGTCTCCTCAAAAGACATCAGAAGTTGGTGTCCATGATAATAGGCATTATCATAGGTCTTCTCTTTGTCTTTTTCCAGATGTAATCACTAAGGGCATCCTTTACGATATTTTTAAGCTTAGCCCAATCTGTGATCCCTTTCTCAAGGGCCTCTGTGACATCATCATATACAAGGTCAGTGGCGTCATCAATGAGTTTATCAGATTCCCTGACATATACAAATCCTCTGGACACAATACTTGGTCCTGATACAATCTGACAGCTTGCCTTGTCGATACCAAATACTACTATAACTATACCGTCTTCTGCAAGATGTTGTCT
>OCVV011284483.1_pt1 | contig 10081 bp, 3 predicted proteins | sample 1539721 | NCBI WGS metagenome assembly OCVV01 (sample SAMN02144230, study PRJEB22623) | gut metagenome | biome: sheep rumen | host: Ovis aries | place: New Zealand
TAAGGATCTACATCCATCAAAACAATGATCTGGAATTATCATATTTTGAAACATAGATAAATTAATCGTACTTAAGGATATACAATCTCTAAAGGCATTATTTTCAAGCTTAAGCTTATTACATGCAAATACAATATTCTTTAAGGCCTTACAATTACTAAAGGCATCCTTACCAATCGTTAAGGATAAATTCTTCGATTCGATATTTAAGCTTTCTATTGCGCTTTCTGAGAAGGCTCTTTCCTTAATTTCAAATTCACCTGTAGATGAAATTATAAGCTTGGAAACCTCACTTTGGAAGGCTGCACGAGAGGAAATAGATTGCGCATTGGTAGGTAGTGCAATATTCTTTCCTACAATACTTTTTACCTCAGTAGATTCCATAATATAGCCTAAATCCTCATCCTTACTCTGCTTATGGTGGCTATAAATACCTAAGGATATCTTTTCTTTAATATCAGAATCCTCTACATTAATTTTTGTATCATCCTGATACATTTCACCAATTTTTGCACCATTATGTACAAAAATTACATTCTTATCGAAGGCTTTAAAACGATAATAAATGGATAAGAAATATTCATTCGTGATCATTTTGGATTCATCGACATATACGACTAAGGCCTTTGAGTTTTTGATATTTGGATATATTTTAGATTCAATATCCATATCTAAATAATCAATTCTACAAACATTAGAATATTCAGAAATATACCCCTCAAGTCGATCTAGCATTCCTAAATCCTTAGATAATACAATTACGGAATTTTCTTTTTTATTCTCTGGATTTTCCTTTTCATATAAATCCATTACATTCTTATAAATAATAGGATTTTCCTTTTCTATAACCTCTAAAAAGGATGGATTATGTAAAACATCCTTAAGGCTTTCTTGGTGTACAACTGTAATAAGTCGATTATTCTTTTTGTCGAAGCAATTCGATAAACGACAATCTAAAAGTGCTCTTCCAAGCCTGTATTGATTATCCTCATCCCCATAGGAAGCATAATATTCTGTGAAGCATTTATCTGCATCCTTTATTTTAGATTCAGCTAAATAGGAATATCCCTTATTCATTAAGGCCTCTCTTTTAAAGCTATCTCCCTTTGGAGTAGCTTCCTTTATCGTACCACAATAAGGACAAATAAAATCCCCCATGGAATCCTTCTTTTCATTACCTTTAAATGTATATGCACAAACAATACACTTCATACTCATAAACTAATCTCTCTTTCTTCTAATTTCATCAATTAGTTTTTTGACATCTGATAAAATGTTTTCTAGCTTCTTTTCCTCTATAATCATTTCATCATCAATTCTTCCATCCCTTACATCAATAAAGAAATCCTTTAGACTTTGATAATCACTATCTAAAAGTAAATCTCCTCTATCCTTACTTGGAATATCCTCTCTTTTAAGCTCAACAATAAATTTACGAATCGCTATAATGACCTCTTGTGCCTTCTTTTCTGTTTCGTCATCAAACTTATGAGCATTTAATTCATCAATAAATTCATTTAGCTCATCAATTTCCTTAATTGGGCATAATACACCATATGGATTTAAATAATAATATCGATTTTTAGCATTCTCTAAGAATGCATCGAAATAGCATTCCTCAATTCCTTCTCTCATTTTATCTAAATAGGTATCTAAGGCATCAATATCCTTCTTTGTAAATCTATCAAAATGAATAGAATCAAAATATAGGAAGGTCAAATATAAATATTGGCTTTTGTAAAAATCATATTGTTCTAAATCTATTTCATCGATCAAGCAATCATTGATATGATCAATAAAATAATTCAATCTAGAAAAGCTAAATTGATCCTCTAATACGACATCTCTTTTTTCAAATTTTGTAGATATTGTACCAGTTATCTTTTTTATGGTTAAAAAATCAGAATCTGAAGCATTCTTCATTCTTTTATCTGTAATCGAATAAAGGGATGCATCTGGGAAGTATTTTTCTATTTCCTTTTGATTATTTTTGAATGCGAACTTTTTAAACTTTTCTACCAATAAACGATTTAAGCAAATGGACATAATTAAATTCCCAATTTTATTCTCTGGATTTAATTCTATAGAATCCTCCATAAGCTTATAAAAGTTTTCCTTTACGATGGATAGTACATAATCCTTATCTTCAATTTCATTTTCATTGATTGCCTTTAAAAACATACTATTCCACCTCCAATTCAAACTCATAATAATAATTATTTGCTGTATTATGTAATGTAATTAATAAATTATTATGATCCTTCTTTTCTACAATTCCAATTCTTAGGGTTGCAATAAAGGATTCCATCTTTCTATCATAGGAATGTGTTGCTCTTAAGCTTCCTCTATCATATAAATAATCTAATAGGTTGTATTCCTTATGATTGATATAAATGGAATAGCCCTCCTCATTCTTAGATAGAATGGTCTTTAAAGGAATTTCTAATTCCTTATTCAATCTATAGAAGAAAGAGCCCTTTTCTGTTTCGGATAGAATAAAATCATCATCCTTATTTAAAATAGGAACATTTAATCCTCTATAATCCTTATAGGATACACTAGGTAATACGCCTTGGTATCTAAAGCCACTTTGTAGTGCACAGCCCTTAGATACATAGCTAAAATCAACGATTTTTTCTAATTTTTCACTGGAAATCTTTTGATATGGAATAATTCTTGAGCTACCAAAGATAGATTGAATTAATGCCATTACATCTCTATAGACTGTCATCTTACCCTGGCAAATAACCTTATAGGTTTGATTTTTTGTTAATTCTTTAATACCCTTTAAATACTTCCTTAGAGATTCATTCTTAGAATAAAGCTCATTTTCTAAGGCATAATCATAATCCTCTTGAGATAGAATAAATGGGTATTTTTCTTTTCCTACAATATAATTTATTCTTGTTCTACCCAAGAATATATTGGATAGATTTCCTTGATTTTCAATCATTTCATCCTCAAGCTCTCGAATTAAGGAGAACTTAGAGAAGGTCATTTCATTCTTTTTAAAATTTGCTTTTATGTTAATATCCTGCTTATCAACAGCATGCGTGATCATGGAATCAATTAAGCCATAGGAGCCAAACGCAAACTTACTAAATCCATCTACAGAATAGGACAAAGATATAGGAGTTGTTGATATAGGAATAATATTTTTCTGATTGTAATTAAATAAGGAGGCACAATAGCTATCATCATTTAAGCTTAAAACTAAGATATTTTCTTCTTCTATTTTTCCTACCTGGTTTAAGCTATGAATAATGGATAGATTTAATACTTCCTTCGCTTTAGAAAAGATTAATCTCGTATTTTCAAGCTCACGGAAGGTATTCTTTAAATAAGGGAATACAGATTCCTTTATTTTGTAATCTAATGTACCACTGGTAAATACAATATATTCTACTTCAATAATATCATTGTTTAAATCTTTAAATATTTTAGAGAATATATAGCGGAAATATGGTAATAATAACTCTTCCTTTGGAAGATATAGGGAAGGGTAGAAGTTGTAGGCATAGCCTACACCTTCTTGCATTAAAACCGAATCCCCATAGAAGGCCTGTCCACTTCCTCTTTTTAAGACCATACCACAGGAGGGCTCATTATATATCATTTTAATTCTTGAATTTTTCGGACTATAAAAAGATATAATTGTTCTAATTTTATTAAAATCAATTCCTAAAGATATTTTCATATAATTTACCCTCCAAATATCTAACGTACGGTTAATGTAGCAGTAATTGTATCATCTACTACATAATTATTATTTTGTATAACATTAAGAACTAATGTATAGGTGCCAACCTCAAGTGCGGTTGTATCCATACCATAATCTAAAATAGAAACCTCTATTTCAATAGAATCCCCTACTACTTCACCTGTGATATGTAGTAAGGTATTTAAATCATAAGCATCACCAAAATCAATTTCTACACTATCAAGTACTATAGAAAGCTCCTTTGGTAAAACATGTACTTCTTTTAAAGCTACATGAATTGTATAATTTGTAAGCTCTTCAGCTGTAGAGCTTATAACATAATCTCCAACAGGAAGAATTCCACTTACTGTTTCATCACTTTGGTTTTTAATTACATATGCCTCAGATATTACAATGGATTTATCTGCTTCTCTTACATATCCTTGATAGGATGTATGTAAATTAAATTCTTCACCATAGGTAACATCTAAAGTATCTATTGTACCAACTAATTCCTTCTTCAAAACATTTAATGTAGCACCAAGATACTCAATTTCATAATTGTCGCTTGTAAGTCCACTTGCGTTAATTGGATAAGCCTTTGCATCACCATATTGCTCATAAGTAAAGCTATAAGCTAATGTACCAGTAAGCAAAGATGCATCATCTTGTCCCTTAAAGCCTTGATAGGATACAGAATTTGTAAATGTATCTCCATATAAAATTTCACCACCAACCACTTGAATCTTTAATGGTGCTTTAGAAATCGTATATTCGAAGGATGTTTCTGTAATACTATAATTTTGCTTAAATTCATCCTTAATATCTACCGAAACAGTATATAAGCCTGCATCCTTATTGCTTAAGCCTGTAATATTTAAAACCTTACCCTTTTGTTTTAATGCCTCTCCATTTGTAAAGTAAGCTACGGTTTGTGTTAAACCATTATACATAAGATGAGTATTTTCAAGTCCAAAGGATATATCTCTCTTTCCTATTGTGATATAGGAATTCGATTCCAAAACATTATAATTCTTATCTAAATTCGAATTCGATTTATAATAAATCTTATATTCCATAGCTGGATAGAAATCATAGCTATCCTTTTCTACTGGATCAAGGGTTGTCTTATTCTTTAAGCCTAAGGCAATATAAGGCTTATCCTTATCTAATAATGAATCATAAGTACTATCTACAGTGTAGTTTAAATCAAAGGCTTCACCATAGGTTTTCTCAAAGGATTCATAGTTAAGCTTAATCGATCTTTTCTTAATTTCAAAGCTATTATCATAGCTTGAAAGCTTATAATTCTTCTTATAATTTTCATTAATTACAACAACAAATTCATAATGACCAGCATCTATAAATTCATTATTTGTTAAGCTGATTAAGGAATCTATGCTATCCTCTTCTAAATTATTTGTGAAGGCTACATTATAGGTTTGTGGATTACCATTATAGGTTAAATCGTCACCAGATGGAGTTACCTCTATCGTACGCTTTGCAATCTCTAATGTTGCAGAATTGTGGGTAATATTATAGTTTTCACTAAATATATCATTTTCTACATATCCTATATAATATAAGCCTGCATCATATAGATAGGTATCTGGATCAACTACGGCAACATTCGTTAAATCTACATCTGTAAAGATTTCAACGAATAGCTCCTTATCATCCTGAACACCAATATTTGAAAGCTCTGGTGTTAAAATATTAAATTCATCACCATAAATTGTAGATACATTCTTTTCTGTTATAGTTAAATCTCTTTTAGAAATGGTATAAATTACAGGAGTGTAATCTATATCATAATTCTTATTCTTGAATTCACAATCAATGATATAATTTCCTGCATAGTAGCGACCACTCTGGTCCACTAATCCACTTAGCTTAACCCCAAGATCATCGCCAGAAATTAATCCTTCATCACCTACTACATTTTCGATGTATTTTAATTGATTATTCTTATATCTTGTATCAATTCCATCACTTCCTACACCTAAATAGGTATGGGTCATATCCTCATAAAGCTCAACCTTGACAATTCTTGGTGAAATTTCTATAGAAACCTCAATTTCCTTTGCCTTGAAATTTGCTGTTTGCCCAATAGAAACGATAGCTTTATAATTACCCGCATTTTCTGGGGCAATGGTAGAATCATAGGTAGATCCATCTAAAGCATTCCCTTGATATCTATAAGAAATAGGAGTAGATTCACCCATCTCAATTGCTGCATCTGTAATTGGATGTTCTTCCTTATTATAGACACATTCAATACTACTTGCTGTAAGTGTTGGCTCTGCTCTTTCAATATTTACATCAAAATCAAAGGTAACCACACCAGATTTATAATCTACACCATATTCGCTATATAAAGCATAAATGGATAAGGTATACTTACCACTTTGAGCAACCTCATTAATATTTAAGGAATCTTCATAGGTTGTAATGTTTTTATCCTTCAATTTCCATACATATTGATATTCTACATCAAGTGGATGAGATAGCTTTGGAGCTAATGTAGTAACATTCATTGGAGAATATACTCTTTCTAGCTTATTTCCTGAAATATTTACTCCATCAAGCTCTAAAAACTCGGGTTTTTCTATAATCCAGTTTGCCTGAACCTCTGATTTATCCTTAAATTTATAATCAATAGCTTCTACAAGCTGATTACCAAGCTTATATTGAATATCACTAAAGCCTACTCTTGGCATTTCTCTGATTGTAGGTAGTGTATACTTCATAGATTCACTAACATAAACTGTTTCATCCTTATCCCCACCAAGGTTATAGAAGATATTACAAGATATAACATCCTCTACCTTAGGACTAAGAATAAGAGATACATTAATTTCATCACCAAGTAAGTAATGAAAATTATTCTGATCATACCAATAAGGAAGAACCTTTTTATCGATTTCGTATCTTTCCTTATAATATTCCATTGTAGCTTGATAATTTTGTGTTAAATTACTTAAATAATGGGTTTCATCCTTAGTATTTTCTAAAAAGCTTGCTTTAAGCTTTTCACCCCTTTTCACAATAACTGTATTAATATAATCATAGCCCTTAGTATCAAAATTGATGAAGCATTCATCACTTTCTACGCTAGGATATATATTATATTTTTTAAAGGATTCATTTTGTCTATATGCATCCACTAAGCTTCGATCTACATTGATATACTTTCCATCAAAGAAATTACCCTCTGCATTTAAAATATTTTCCTTATCTAATAAATGTAATACAGATACACCATATAAGGAATCCTCCATTAAATATGGATTTCCCTCAAGATATACATCATCAATATCATAGAATGCATAAGCACCTATTCTTTCGATACTTTTAGAAACATATATCGATTCCACCATAGAATTAGAAAATGCACGATATCCAATTTCTGTTACCTTTTGGGTATAGAATTCACTAGGAACATTTACTCTTTTCGATAAACCATTATAAACTCCAGTAATTGTTAAAGTATTATTTTCATTTAATTCATACTTTACATTTCTTGAGAAGTCTAAAACGGATATCTCAGCAGGAGAAAAATATCCAATAAGTAAAAATACAGGTACAAGCCCCATTGCAATAGAGCTTAATACAATAGAAATAACATTCTTCTTTGTTGGATTCTTATCCTTTAAATTAAAGCGGAATAGGAATAAAGAGCATGAAATGGATAATACCATATAGGCTAAATATTCATAATTCACTAAATGATATTGATTGCCATAAACAATCGTTAACATTAAGAAGAATCCAATAGGAAGTGCAAATAGAACTCTACCTATACGATATAGGGATTCAAACATTCTATTCTTACCAGATATAATGAAGAATAATAAATAAACGACAAGTGCAAAGCACATTATACCATCGATAACTGTAAAGAAGATTTCATTACCCTTAATGATATAGGAAATAAAGAAAAACAATAGATTCATTATAACCATGAATGTTAAGCCAATTAAAAGTAATGTTCTTCTTTTTACAATGTTCTTTGAAATCATTACAAAATCATTATTCTGCATTAGAAGCCACCTCCTTTTCACCTAGGGTTAGGCTTTCCTTAAATCTATATTTACCCTTTTTCTTATCGAAACGGTAAATAGAGATTTTCTTATCTTTACCATTTTGATAGCTTATAACTAATGTATTCTTCGTGCAATATGCCTTAAATTTATCCTTTTGTCCAAAGGATTTATTATAAAATGCCTTAAGTAATACATCCTTATCCTGATTATAATCAAAATCATTTAAGCTATCGCATAATTTACAGGTATCCCTATTCGATAAATAATTCGATAAGGCATATCTTTGACCACAGGATTTACATACCTTTGTTTGATTTTCCTTTACCTTTAATTCGGTTTCAGGGCAAACGAACAAATCCTTCTTCGCAACAGGCACAACCTTATAATCCTTTGCAAGCTCCATATTGTTAAAGATCATCTTTATAATGGATTCCTTATCCTCAGTAAATGGTACATTATCCATATTTAAATCGGAAATCTCCCAATTTTTACCAATACAATTCTTGCAATAATTTAAGCCATCATATTTGATTGCATCCGTCTTAATTACGGTTTCCTCGCACATATCGCAGGTTACTAAGCAATCATCACAATACTGCTTACGCTTATCAAATTTTAAAGTTCTTGTATATTTAAAATATTGCTCGCAAAGACTACATTTTTTAACCTCATCCTCACGATAATAAAATTTACCGTCCTCTAAGTCCTCTTTCCAATTTTCTGGCTTTCTTTTGGTATATGCAAGTAATGCAATAGAATTATCAATAAATTGATTTTCTGTACCCTCACCATACTTCTTTAAATACTTTTGGCTTTTTGGATAGTATTTATCATCATCGCCCTTAACAATAGCTTTATTCTTTTTATTGACCTCAAGGTTTTCACCATTCGTTAAATAGCTTAAGCAATCCAAACAAATAAATTCGTTTGAGGCTGGCTCAAAATTACCTAAATCATTTTGAATTAAGATTTCTCTTGAACAGCTTTGACACATAGTCTTACCACAAAAGCTACATGTATTTAAGAAGCGATCCTTACATTCTGAGCAATATCGATTTGGGAATTCACTATTCTTACAAATCGATGTTTCACATTTATATAAATCAATATCTGCATGCTCCTTACAATAGCTTCTTTCACAATCAACGTTAGAGCATTTTACTATATCGTAGGATGAATAAATCTTACCATTACAGCTTGTGTTAAAGCATCTTTTCGCATGTTGCGAGCATAAATATTTATAATCGACAAAATCAATAGAATCACAAGCCCCTGCCTTGTAATAATACTTTCCACCAACCTTACGGTTAATTGGAGTAGGTGCCTTCTTTTCCGACCAAACGCTATCGCATTCACTACATTTTATCGTCATACATTTTTGGCAGCCTAAGAAATTTTGTACATACTCATTGGATGCGACAATTTTATTTTTCTCGTTAATTACCTCACCACAAATTGGACAGGTATTTAGGGAATCATTTAGCTTGTTATTTGAGCTTTTCTTAATTTCATAAACATCACTACCAAATAGATTTCTAAATCTAACGGAAACAAAGCTATAAGGTAATGGGGTTTGTGTAATATATCTAAAGTTCGCAGTCGCATGAATATCAGGATTATCTGAAATGAATAAGGCATTTTGAATATATTTACCCAATTCAGAATCCTTAAACCAAGAAGGACTATTGGAAAAATCAGATACATATGCTTCAATTTGAGATAATACCTGATAAATAATTGGCTCAATATTCGCACTTATTCTTTCCTTATCATCTACAAATTCATGATTTTCAAATTTCTTTTTCAATGAAGCCTTTTCTCTTTGAGTAAATTTTCTTGCGGTTAATACATTAATTTTATTCGCCTTTTCTAAGCTATTAAATTCCTCTGCAATCTTAACCTGAACCTGACCCTTATTATTTCCTTCACTGATTTCATCTAATCTAAAATAAACCTTGAATGGGATGTACTCTGTTTGATTTTCCCTTTCAACCTTAATTTTAAAACCAATAGAATAAAGGTTTTGACCTTGAGATTTTGCCTGCTCCGTATGGCTTTCATATGGAGATTTAATATAATCCTCAACAAGAATCTCTTCAACCTCTTCATCATTTGCAGGAAGAATCAAGAAATTGTATTTTTCATAAATCTTAGAAATAATCTTTTCTAATAATTCTGATACACCATCCTCGCTTTGAATGATATTGGATTCGATAATAAGCTTCTTTTCCTTAATAGAACCTAAATTCTTATAAGGATTTACCTCTTCTTCAACCTCTTCGGAGTCATCTCTATTCAATTTATGATAAATATTACAAAAATTGAAAACTAATTC
>OCVV011267987.1_pt1 | contig 10080 bp, 14 predicted proteins | sample 1539721 | NCBI WGS metagenome assembly OCVV01 (sample SAMN02144230, study PRJEB22623) | gut metagenome | biome: sheep rumen | host: Ovis aries | place: New Zealand
CGCCATAGGCAACATCACGAGCGCCGCCGTGAACACCTTCAAGGACGCGTTCTCCAGCTACTCGACGTACGAGCAGCTCGCGGGCGGCGTCGAGAAGATTTTCGACCAGGCCGACATAGGCGGCATCATGGAAGATGCGCAGCGCGCCTACAAAGACCTGAACATGTCGGCGAACGAGTACCTGGAGTCAATCAACCAGACGGGCGCGGCTTTCGCCCAGACGATGGGCGACCAGAAGGGCTACGACACGGCGCGCCAGGGCATGAAGGCCATATCCGACTACGCCAGCGGCACGGGGCGCGACCTCGGCGAGCTGAACGAGAAGTTCGCGCTCATCACGAGGGCGACAAGCTCGTACCAGTCCATCGCCGACCAGTTCAGCGGCATCCTGCCCGCGACGAGCGCCGACTTCCTGGCGCAGGCGCAGGCGGCGGGGCTGCTGAGCGGCGAGTACAAGAAGCTCACCGACGTGCCCATCGCCGAGTACCAGCAGGCCGTATCCGCGATGCTCGAGAAGGGCGTCTCGGACATGGGCTTGCTGGGCAACACGGCGGCGGAGTCCACGAACACCATCAGCGGCTCGCTCGCGATGCTGAGCGCCGCTTGGACGAACTTCACGACGGAACTCGGCAAGGACTCCGCTGACATACCCGCGAGGGCTGGCGAGCTCGTTGAGAGCATCGTGGCGGTCGTTCAGAACATCGGCCCGCGCCTGCTCGTGTTCGCGCAGAACCTCTTCGCGGCATTGCCTACTCTCATCGACACGCTGATGCCATACATCGACCAGCTCGTTCAGATGGCGGCGGCGTTCCTGGAAGAGCACCAGACGGAAATCCAGGCCGCTGGCGAGACCATGTTCAACGGCATCAAGGAGGCGCTCAAGGTGGTCGCGGCTATGGCCATCCAGGCGCTGATAGAACTCGTCAAGGACGTGATAGTCACCCTGCCCGAGTGGTACCCGCAAATCCAGCAGGCCGCCTTCGAGCTGTTCCTGGGCATCCTGGAAGGCCTCGTGAGCGGCATCGACCCGTTCATGCGCCAGCTAGAGGACATGATAAACGGCGCGCTCAACGCCATCGGCGAGTCAATCGAGCGCTTCTGGCAGGGCGGCGCTGACATCGTGAACGGCATCGTCGAGGGCGTGCGCGGCGGCATAGACGCGGTGCGCGGCATCTTCGAGGACGTGCTCGAAGCCATGACGCATCCCATCGAGACCGCCCAGGAAATCATCGAGGGCATCATAGGCGCCATCGAGGACGCCTTCTCGTGGATGCACATCGACATCCCAAGCTTCGAGCTGCCGCACATCGAAGTCGACTGGTGGGACACGGGCTTCGGCGTCTCGATACCGAGCTTCTACGTCGACTGGTACGCCCAGGGCGGCATCGTCGACGGCGCACAGCTCATAGGCGCTGGCGAGCGCGGGGCCGAGCTGGTATGGCCGAGCTACGAGCCGTACCTGTCGCAGTACGCCGACGCCATCGCGTCGCGCATGGGCGGTGCGGGCGGCGTGGACATACACGACTGCGTTTTTGAAATCCGCCAGGAGTCCGACATACGGCGCGTGGCGGTCGAACTCAACACATTAATCAACCGACAGTTGGCAGGAGGCAGGGCATGACGCTGAGCTACGACGGCCACGACTTGGAGTCGCTGTTCACGTGCGGCGACCCGAAGCTGTCCATCCTCAACTCGCAGCCAGAGCTGATGGACGTGTCGGCCAGAAACGGCGCGGCCTTCATCGGCTCGCGCTACGGCACGTCAACGGTCACGTTCACGATTGCGGCCACGGGCACGGCTGCCGAGCGCAGGAACGCGTTCTCCACGCTGGGCGCATGGCTGGCGGTGGACAGCCCGAAGCGGCTCATACTGCCAGACACGCCAGACCGCTACTACCTTGCGGTGCCGCAGGGCGCGTTGGAGCTGCAGCGCGGCATCGACGGCGAGTACGCGCCGATAACCTTCACGCTTACAGACCCCGTTGCATACTCCGTGGAGGAACACGAGGCGTTCAGCGCGGCGAACCTCACATATACCCAGTTCACCGTGGGCGGCACCGCCCCGACTGGCGTGGTGGTGGAATGCGGCGACGCCTACACGTCTTCCCACTGGTGGGAAGTCCGAGCGGAATCGTCGGTCGCGAGCGCCGACAAGATGAGCGCCTACATCGGCGAGACGGCGACCAGCTCAAGCTCCACCACCCGCGTGGTGATTGACAGCGTGAACCGCACGGCGACGTACGGCGGCACACAGTCGATGCTGAGCCTGAACAGCACGTGGTTCACGTTCGAGCCTGGCACGCACAAGATATACCGCATAGGCGGTGGCAACAGCTTCACTGTCAAGTGGCGGGACAGGTGGTACTGATGCTACGCATCTTCGCTTACTCGCGCACGAACGCCCCGATTTGCGAAATCCAGGAGAGCCAGGTCGTCAGCGCCAAGCTGCACGAGGAAATCAACGGCGAGCACTCGCTCACGCTGGTCACCACTCAGAAACTGGACAAGGGCTGCAGGCTCGTCTTCAAGACTGTGGGGCGTCGCGGCGTGGAGAAGTGGCACGAGTACGCCGTCGCGGGAATCGACAGCGACCACCACATCGGCAACGTGGTGCTCTACACGTACTACTGCGTCTGGTCGCTGCAAGAGGACTTGCAGGGTATCATCGTGAGCGCCATGCCCGGCGTGCAATCGCCCGTGACCGCGCTCTGGGGGCTAGCGGCGGTGCTGTCCAGCCAGACAAGGTGGAATATTGGCACGGTCAGCATATCCACGAAGGGCGGGGCGTCCATGTACGACCGCTCGGCGTGGGACGCGCTGTCCGTGCTCGCGGAGAATTGGGACTGCGAGATAGACGTGCGAATCGTGGTCAACTCGACCACGGGCGTGGTGACCTTTCGCTACGTCGACATCAGCTCGCACCTCGGCGACGAGGACGCCGTGTACCGCTTCGACTTCGGCGCGAACATCTCGTCCATCACTCGAAAGGTCGATGACACGCCGTACTACTGCCGCGTCACGCCACGCGGCAAAGGCGAGCAGACCGAGGGCGGCGGCTACGGGCGCAAGATAACCATCGCGAGCGTCAACGGGGGCGACGACTACCTCACGTACAGCGGCATGCTCAACGAGGCGCTGCTGAAGAACCCGGACGGCACGACGCTCTACCCGACGCTCAAAATCGAGAACTCGAAATGCGAGACGCCCGAGGAGTTGCTGGCGTGGGCGCAGGGCGTCATCGCGGACTACTGCACGCCGAAGGTCTCCTACACCGTGGACGCCTACAGGGCGGTTCGCGAGGACGGCACGGACGACGGCTACCTCGATTTGCAGCTCGGCGACAATGTGTACGTCGTGGACGAGGGCTTCGAGGGCGGTCTTCGGTTCGAGTCCCGCATCGTCGCGATGGACAGGGACTTGCTCGACGAGCGCAACAACGTCGTGCAGATAAGCAACGCGCAGCAGTCCATCTCCACCAAGTTCGCCAGCCTGGGCGGCAGCGGCGGCACGAGCTACAGCCAGCCGTCCGTCAGCTCGGCGATAGGCGGCGTGGAGCCGAAGTCCACGTCTGGCATAAACGCGGCGAGCGGAACCAACACGGACATCGTATCTCTGTCGCTTCCCGCTGGCATCTGGATGCTGTGCGGGCAGGTCGCCTTCCCAGTTAACGCGACCGGGCGCAGGGCGGCGAAAATCTCCACGGTCAGCGGCGACTCGGCCAACGTCATCTCCACGGTCGTGCAGGACGCCGTGACGGGCGCCCTCACGCGCTGCTCCACGTCGCGGTGCCTGTCGCTGGCCAGCCAGACCACCGTGTACCTCATCGGCTACCAGAACAGCGGCGAGACGCTCTCGTGCTCGGGGCAGTTCGAAGCCACGAAGATTGGGTGATGAATCATGAAATACATCGTAATAGAGCTGCAGGTCGGCGCTGACGGCGCGGTGGCCAACATCGTGACGGCGCACGACTCGCGCTTTGAGGCGGAATCCAAGTACCACGCGGTGCTCGCGTCCGCAGCCGTGTCCACCGTGCCGAAGCACTCGGCTGTTGTGATGGACGACGAGGGCGCGGTTCTCGGCTCCCAGACCTACCGACACGAAGTGGAGGTGGCGCAATGATCGCGACGCAAACCGACTACGGCTACGACCTCGCGATGACGCGTGGCGACACGGAGTCCCTCACCGTCACCATGACGGTGGACGGCACGGACGGCGAGCCGTTCGACGCTGCGGAGGCAGTGCTCACCGTGCGCGACCGCAGAGAGGGCGCCAAGCTGTTCGACGTGGACGCCACGAGCGTCACGGGCGGCGTCGCGGTGTTCGACTTCCCTCACGCGCTCACGGCGAGCCTTCCAGCTGGCAAGTACGTCTACGACGTGCAGGCCACGACGGCGGACGGCGCCGTGAAGACGCCCCTGGGCGGCCTGAAGTCGCCGTGCAGGTTCACGTTGTACCAGGACGTGACCTATGACGGTTAGCCCGGGCGCGTCCGTAACTGCCGCCGTGCGCAGCGGTGCGGCGGTGGACGCGACCATCACGGCGAACGCCGTATTGCCAGCGGGAGTCGGCACCCAGACGTACCGCGACCGCGAACCCTACACGGGCGATTACGAGGCCGTCCCGAGCCGCCACGAGCAGGTGTTCGCGACGGCTGGGAAGTCCATGCAGCTGGACTTCACGGTAACCGAGATTCCGTACTACACGACCACCAACCCCAGCGGCGGCTACACCGCCATCATCAGCGAAGAGTAAGGAGCCTTAAATGGCGAACCAATACGTGAACAAGGTGATTTTCGGCGATGAGACGCTCATCGACCTCACGGGCGACACCGCCACAGCATCCGACGTTCTCAGCGGCAAGAAGTTCCACCTGAAATCAGGCCAGCAGGCCACGGGTACTTGCACCTACGACGCCAACACGGGTGACGCGACGGCTGCTGCCGCCGAAATCCTCGCCACCAAGACGGCGTATGTTGCTGGCAACAAGATTACAGGCTCCATGCCGAACCGTGGCGCTCAGACTGGCAGCATCACGACCAAGGCGCAGAGCGTTACCATCCAACAGGGCTACCATGATGGAAGCGGCAGCGTGTCCATCTCGTCGGCAGAGCAGGCGAAGCTCATCGCGACCAACATCCGCGAGAACGTCACCATCCTGGGCGTCACGGGCACCATGAGCGGCTCCGAGGACATGGACATCGAGCCTGCCAAGAGCGTCACGCCATCGCTCACCGCGCAGACCGTGCTGCCCGCCGAGGGCTACGACGGCATGGCGCAGGTCAACGTGGCGGCTATTCCCGTGACCCGCACAGACAACGCCCAGGGCGGCGTCACCGTGGCGATAGCTGCTGCTTAGCGTTAGGAGGGCCGCATGGCCAACGAATACGTTAACAAAATCGTCCTGGGAAGCGAGACGCTGCTGGACTTGACGGGCGACACGGCCACCGCTGCCGACGTGGCGAAGGGCAAGACGTTCCACCTCTTCACGGGCGCTCCTGCAATCGGCACGAAGGAAGACCAGGGCGTGTCGGTCGTGACCACCAAGGACGCCCACGGCGGCGATATCGTGGAAATCACGGCGGCGATAGCTGGCGGCGGCTCGCCGATTCCCGTCGTGATGCGGCCAGACGCCGAGCTGGTGCAGCGGTGGACTGGCGACGAGAAGGTTGTGGAAGACCTCGGGCTGACGCTGCCAGCGTACGCCACGAGCGCCAAGACCATCAATACTGGCGCGGCGCTCTCGCCCGTGACGGCGATGGACTTGGACTACCGCTACTACGTGGCGTACTTCTGCCTGTCGGAACCGATATACAGCACCGAGACGAAGGTCAAAGGGCGCTGCGAGTACGGCGCGTCTGCGTTCATCTACGAAATCGCGCTCATACCAGCCAACGCCATCCAGACGCTCGACGGCTCCAAGGCGTACGCCACGCGGCAAATCGTCGCCCAGAGCGACGGTTCGATAGGCCGCGAGCTGTACTGGACGAGCGCGACGGCCATCGGCGTGGCCAACAACACGACATACGGCGCGTACTGCTCGGGGCAGGCCCCGACGATATCGGGGACGAACCTGACCGTCAAAGCGCCGATATACGGCATACGCGGCAACACCACGTACATGGCGAGCGGCGCGTGGTCGTCCATGACCGATATCCGCGAGCAGTACGTCATCGAGGTGTGGCGAGCGCCCGCCGACGCGTGCGATGGATGGGGTCTCGCCACGGCGATGCTCGACATTCTCGCCGACATCGCAAGCGGCGGGGACTTGAGGAGGTAGCATGGCAGTATCGAAGGTCATACTGAACGGCGACGTGCTCATGGACGTGACGCAGGACACCGTATCGTCCGACACGCTCCTGAGCGGCCAGACGGCCACGGGCGCAGACGGCGTGCGGCTCACGGGCAGCGCGTCGGTGCCGCAACCGTCCGACGCTGCTCCGAGCATGGACGGCACGGCGGCTGCTGGCAGCTCGGCGAACTACGCACGTGCAGACCACGTGCATCCGAGCGACACGGCCAAGTTGGGCGGTGTCACACTTTCCACTTCGGCTGACACTTACGCCGTGCCAGTTACGGGCGGCACAGCTAACATCGACGTAGGCGATGGCCTGAACGTCAGCGACAGCAACAACAGAATCACGCTCAAAGCCAAGACTGGCACGACCAGCGGCACCGTGGCGGCGGGCGACCATACGCACAGCGGATACCAGGCCACGCTCGTCAGCGGCACGAACATCAAGACCGTCAACGGCACGAGCTTGCTCGGCAGCGGAAACATCTCGACCGCCGAGCTGCCAAGCGTGAGCGCATCCGACAACGGCAAGGTTCTGCGCGTGATCAGCGGGGCATGGGCGGCGGCGTCGCTTCCGAGCGCGAGCGGGGTGAGCTTCTGATGGCTGACTACCTGACTACCGACACCGAGCTTACCAGCATAGCCAACGCCATACGCACGAAGGGCGGCACGTCGGAGAGCCTGACGTATCCCGCTGGGTTCGTGAGCGCGATTGAGGCGATACCCACGGGCGGCGGCGGCACGCCGAAGACGGTCACGATTACGCTGACGAACCCCGTTCATGCTGGCGAAGCGGGAGCACCCGCGTGTTTCGTCTACGAATCGGATGATGGAAGCGACTGCACGCGAATCGGCAGCATACCGTCGCCGACTGGCAGCGCAACCGTCACCGTCAGCAAGAACCTGTGCGTAGTGGAGCCTAACAGCTCATTTTGGAGCGTTGATAGCGGAAGTGCCTTGTTCGATGCTTATGTGATTGAGGAAATTCTCGAAAAAGGCAAAGCGTTTTACGTGTACGGCGACGCTCAGCTCACTGTTAGCGGCATCGACTACGACGACTAAGGAGCAGCACCACATGCTAGAACCCATAGCGGCCACCATAACGACCGCGCTAATCAGCTCGGTCGTCGGCGCGCTCGTCGGCGCGGTCGTCGCCAAGGTGCGGCTGCTGCGCAAGGCCACCGACAACGCGAGGCACGACGCGCAGGAGATGCGCGAGATGCAGCGTCTCAACCTCATGATGACGTGCCGCATGGCGGTGTACGACGAGCACTTCAACGTCGACGAGAAGGTGGAGGCGTACGGCATCTACAGGGACATGGGCGGCAACCACCAGACGAAGACCTACATGGACGGGCTTGTGGGCTGCGACATAGACGAATACATCGAGCGCCACAGAAAGAAGGGCTAACATGAACATCGAGAGAGCCAAGGCCATCATCACCATCATCGTGACCGCCATCGTGAACATCGCGAACGTCTACGGGTTCGCGGTGGACGCCGAGGCGTGGATAAACGTCGCGCTGTCCATCCTGTCGGCGGCGACCGTCATCTATAGCTGGTGGTTCAATCAGAACTGTACATACGCGGCCCAGCAAGGGCAGCTCGTAGTCAATAAGATCAAAAATGAGCAGCGTGCGGAACGCCTTCGCGCAAAGCGCTCGAATGATTCGGACAACTAGTTTGAGCTGCGATATTGTGCAACGACCGACAATTGGCTATGATAAAATATTAGCTGGCTAGGGTAGCTCCCGAAAAGCGAGAATTCCCGCTCGCCTGCCAGCTATAACATCGGGAATCGGTCACTTTGGGAAGGTGGTCATCATGCGCGAAGAATGGCGTGCTATATCTGGTTATGAGGGATTGTACGAAATCAGCAATCTCGGGCGAGTGAAAATTCTTCCTAGAATTCGGCATGACAAGAACGGCGTAGCGTATCGGGTAAGTGAAAAAATCGCCACGCAGTGCATCGACGCATACGGGTATCCCGTTGTAAGCATGTCGAGGAACGGCGTAACTAGGGCGAGAAAAGTGCATAGGCTCATTGCCGAAGCGTTCATACCTAATCCTGAAAACAAACGATGCGTTGACCACATCAACGGAATTCGAACCGACAACAGGATTGAAAACCTTCGGTGGGCTACTTACCACGAAAACGCGATGAACAAATTCCGCTTGAACAATCAGGTCGATTGGGAAGATAGAAACATCAGCAAGGAATCGCGGTACAGATTCACACATTCTCAAGCAAGGGCTGTAATTCGCAGCGACGGAGAACGGTACGAGAGCATAGCCGAAGCTTCACGAGCGCTGGGGCTGAAAACATCAGGGATGGTTAGCAATTGCGTTCGTGGGCTTGCTAGCTCAGTTCGTGGGTATTCGTTCAGATACGAAGACGAGAAACTGTCGAAAGAGGCTCAAATGAAATTGAACAGCAAAGTCCAAGAAGAAGGTGACTAGCCATGTTCCCGCTCGTAATCGCCGCGTTCGTCGGCGTGGCGCTGGGCGCTTGCCTGGTGCTGTCCATCGGCAAGTCGCTATCGGACTACGACGACCCGCACGACTGGGAGGACGATCATGGCGAATCGTAACGAAGTCGCGGCCTATTTCCACCGCCGTATGTGCGAGGACGCCCGATTCGGCTACAGCCAAGGTGGAAATCGATGGGGCGGCTCGACCGTCGAGGCGTGGACGTTCCAGGGCGTAACCGGGCGCTTCGCCATCGGCGACCGCGACTGCAGCTCGTCGGTCATCGACTGCTGGGCTGAGGCACTGCGCGGCAGCGACTACGAGGGCGCGCTCGACGGAGCCACGTACACTGGCAACATGCGAGCCGTGTTCGTCGGCTCGGGGCTGTTCCGCTGGCATCCACGCGGCGACGGCTACATCGCCCAGACGGGCGACGTTTACCTCAACGAGCGCGCCCACACCGCCATGTGCCAGAGCGCCGTACCCGACGTGCTTAGCGAGTTTCTCATCAACGAGCACGGCGGCATCACGGGCGGCACCGTGGGCGACCAGACTGGCATGGAGAGCGTCGTGCGCACCTACTGGGACTTCCCGTGGGACGGCACATTGGAATACAACGGAAAGGCGGACGAAGACATGACACCGCAGCAGGCTCAGCAGCTCGAATTCATCTACAACCACCTCAAATGGAACGAGCAGACGCACTACAGCGACCTGGGCAACCTGGTCGCGGAGTTCCCGATTGAATACGAAACGATTGATGCGCACGGCGTGCGCTCGCCGCTCGTGCAGCCCCTCGGCAAGCGCCTGGGCTACATCGACCAGCGGACGCACGTGCTTGAGGCGAAGCTGGCCGCGATCGAGGAGAGCCAGACGGCCATCCTGGACGCGCTCGAAGAGATTCGCGAAAGCATCGACCTCACGCGCTAGAATCTGGTATCCTTTTCTCGGCTCGACGGCTCGAAGGAGCCGCGATTGTGCCCTCGGCGCTTCGGCGTCGGGGGCGCTTTTTTTGTGCCCAAATCCATGGGTTAATTATGGGTTAATCCATGGGGCTGTCATGGGTTAAGCCCAGGTCAGCGTATGCCACGATATGCCAAGATATGCCAGTTTCCAACAACCCAAGGGCATTAAAAAACCGCGCTCCATCAGGTGAAACGCGGTTGCATGAGTGGTGGAGGCGCGGAGAATCGAAGGTCGAGCCGCACGCCTGCCACCTGCTGAAACTCACCGCCATGTGCTAATTATGGGTTAGGCTCTCCATGCCGCGCCGCAGGTCATCGACCGACGGCCTGATGTATCGGCGGTACGTCGTGTTGA
>OCVV011311690.1_pt1 | contig 10080 bp, 9 predicted proteins | sample 1539721 | NCBI WGS metagenome assembly OCVV01 (sample SAMN02144230, study PRJEB22623) | gut metagenome | biome: sheep rumen | host: Ovis aries | place: New Zealand
TTTGCCATGTTTCGCGGTTGCCCCGCTAAGGGGCGAGCGAAACGGCAATCAAATCGTTATTGATGTGCCTGTACTTGCTGCCGTTGGGATCAAGCTTAAATAGGCACATCAATAAAATCATTCGCCCGATGCTCATTGCAATGCGTATATGGCAAAACAGCCGTGCTGTTTTGCTGCGCTGCAAAGCCGCGCGGCGAAAAGCTCTTTGGCTTTTCGCCATCAAATAATCATTATGAACGATTGCTGCGAAGGCGGCGGCGCATCCGGCATATCGTCCCGCCCCTCCCCTGCAGCTGCGCGGGCGGGATCGCGCTTCGGCAGATTGTAAAAAAGAGACAAGCCAAAATTGGACGGAACGCCGAAGTTTTTCCGCCGCCGGGCGAAGCGCTTGACTTTGCCCGCCGCCCTTGCTATTCTGACCTCAGAGGCGACTGAAAACGTTACCGGGAACGATTCCGGCTGCGTTTTTGGTCGAAAAAGCGGAGGATCTGATCCGCGCGTATACGGCAAAACGCTTTTTGGCTTTTCGCCATCCTATAATCATTATCTCAGGGAGGGGAGCGGAATGACGATCAAGGACGTGGCAAAGCACTGCGGCGTCAGCGTCAGCACCGTCTCCCGCGTGCTCAACGGCCGCCCCGACGTGCGTCAGGATGTGCGAGATCGCGTGCTGCGCGCCGTGGAGGAGCTCGGCTACATGCCCAACAGCTCCGCGCGCGACCTCGTCAGCCGCCAGTCGGACGCGATCGGCGTCGTGGTGCGCGGCACAGGGAACCTCTTCTTCTCCGCGATCCTCAAGACGGTCGCCGCCGAGATCGACCGGCGCGGCTACACGATGGTGATGCGCTTCATCGACCCGCTGGACGACGAGATCCGCGCCGGCGCCATGCTCGAGCGCGAGAAGAAGCTGCGCGGCCTGCTCTTTCTGGGCGGGCGCTTCGATTACAGCCCGGCGCAGCTGAGCCCGGTGCGCGTGCCCTATGTGCTCGTCTCGTACACGAACGTCTTCGGCACGCTCGATGAGCAGAGCTACTCCTCCGTGTCGATCGACGATTACCGCACGGCCTACCGCGCCGTCGAGACGCTGATCCGCCGCGGGCACCGGCGCATCGCCGCCGTGGTCTCCAGCAGCTGCGACCGCTCGGTGAGCGAGCTGCGTACCCGGGGCTACTGCCAGGCCCTCGCCGACAACGGCATCGCCTTCGACCCGGCGCTGCTCGAGGAGACGGGCGGCGACTTCAGCATGCCCGGCACCTACGAGGGCGTGCGGCGCGTCCTCTCCCGCGCGCAGGACTTCACGGCCGTCTTCACCCTCTCCGACACCACGGGCATCGCGGCGCTCAAGGCGCTCGAGGACGCGGGAAAGCGCGTCCCGCAGGACGTATCCGTGATCGCGATCGACGGCATTGAGGTCTCCGCATACGTCTCCCCGGTGCTGACCACCATGGTGCAGCCGGCGGAGGAGATGGGCCGCGAGAGCGTGCGCATCCTCGCGGACATGCTGGAAAAGCGCGCCGGCGCGCAGCATCTGCGCCTGGAGGCCGGACTGCGCGAGGGCGGCTCCGTCAAAAGCCTCTAATACTATTATCTAATAGAAACCAGACAATCTTTGCGGCTGGATTTGCGCCATGCTTCGTTATCTTCCTTGACAATACACGAAGTATTCCCTGCGGACGATGCCTCGCCTGACACAAATCCTTCTCGCAAATCTTTGTCTGATTCTTATCAGATAATAGTATAAGAAACTATCCGAAAAGGAGCAGACGATATGGAAAGAAAAAGCGGCGTCCTGATGCCGATGGCCTCCCTGCCCTCCCCCTACGGGATCGGCACGATGGGCAAGAGCGCGTATCGCTTCGTGGACTTCCTCAAGGCCAGCGGCCAGAGCTACTGGCAGCTGCTGCCCCTCGGCCCCACGAGCTATGGCGACAGCCCCTATTATTCCTTCTCCACCTTTGCCGGCAACCCCTATTTCATCGACCTCGACGAGCTGGTCAAGCTCAGGCTGCTCAGGAAATCCGAGCTTGCGTCCCGCGACTGGGGTTCAGACCCCGCCCGCATCGACTACGGCAAGATCTACGCCAACCGCTTCCCGGTGCTGCGCCTGGCCTACGAACGCGGCCGGGAGCGCTTCGCGGAGGAGATGGCGGCCTTCCGGCGGAACAACGCCTGGGTCGAGAATTACGCGCTGTTCATGGCGCTCAAGAGCCGCTACGGCATGGCCAGCTGGTGCGAGTGGCCGGATGAGGATCTGCGCCTGCACCGCAGCGAGGCCGTGAAGCGGGCGCACGAGGAGCTGAAGGACGAGGTGGACTTCTGGATCTTCCTGCAGGTCCTCTTCTTCCGCCAGTGGGAGGCACTGCGCGATTACGCCCACAGCAAGGGCGTCCGCTTCATCGGCGACGTGCCCATCTATGTGGCGCTCGACTCCGCGGACGTCTGGGCGGAGCCAAAATACTTCCAGCTCGACAGCGAGGGCGTGCCCAGTGAGGTGGCCGGCGTGCCGCCCGACGCCTTCACCGAGGACGGCCAGCTCTGGGGCAACCCGCTCTACGACTGGGACGCGATGAAGCGCGACGGCTTCGGCTGGTGGATCCGCCGCATCGACGGCGCCAAGGAGCTCTACGACGTGATCCGCATCGACCACTTCCGCGGCTTCGAGAGCTACTGGGCCGTGCCCTTCGGCGACACGACCGCCAGGCGCGGCCGCTGGAAGCCCGGCCCCGGCATGGATCTCGTGGGCGTGCTCGAAAACTGGTTTCCCCAGGTCGATTTCATCGCCGAGGATCTGGGCTACACCACGCCCGAGGTCGAAAAGCTCCTGGCCGATTCCGGCCTGCCCGGCATGAAGATCCTCGAATTCGGCTTCGACCCGACGGGCGACTCGCACTATATGCCGCACAACTGTGTCAACAACTCCGTCTGCTACATCGGCACGCATGACAACGAGGTCGTCAAGGGCTGGCTCCGCGCGCTCGACCGCAGGACCAGGACCTACGCCCGCGACTACATGCACATCACCGAGGACGAGGGCTGGTGCTGGGGCATGATCCGCACCGGCATGTCCACCGCCTCAAAGCTCTTCGTCGTGCAGATGCAGGACGTGCTGGAGCTCGGCGCGGAGAGCCGCGTCAACAGCCCCGGCTCCGTCGGCGCGAACTGGCAGTGGCGCATGCTCCCCGATGCGGTCAGCAAGGATGTGACAAAGAAGCTCAGGGAAGTCACCCATCGCTACCGCCGCGATTGATGCAGCAATTTTAACAAAAATTTTTGAAGTTTTTGCAGCAGAACACCGAAAATACAGGGGTTCCGGCCGGATTCGTTGACAAATTGTTTCGTAATTATTAAAATAATTTAATAGGATATTGCTTCGTGCACTCCCTTTCGTTTATTAACGCGCGCCTGCGCTTAATAAAAATACTTCAATAAGGAGAAGAACAAAAATGAAAAAGATTCTCGCACTGCTTCTGGCTCTGTGCATGATCTTCGCTCTGGCCGCCTGCGGTCAGCAGGCCGCTCCCGCCGAGCAGCCCGCCGCTGAGGCCCCCGCCGAAGCTCCCGCCGAGCCCGCCGATGAAGCTCCCGCCGAAGAGCCCGCTGCCGCCGGCACCCTGAAGATCTGGGTCGCCGAGGCTGTTGTCGACTTCACCAAGGAGCAGGTCGCCGCCTTCATGGCCGACCATCCCGAGTATGCCGGCTACACCGTCAGCGTTGAGCCCGTCGGCGAAGGCGACGCTGCCTCCAACATGCTGATGGACGTCGAGGCCGGCGCCGACATCTTCGGCTTCCCCCAGGACCAGCTGGCCCGTCTGGTTGCCGCCGATGCCCTGATCCCCCTGTCCGATGAGAACGCCGCCATCATCTCCGAGGAGAATGACGCCGGCTCCGTCGCCGCCGCCACCATGGCCGGCACGGTCTACGCCTACCCCCTGACCTCCGATAACGGCTACTTCCTCTACTACGACAAGTCCGTCATCTCCGATCCCTCCACCCTCGAGGGCATCATTGCCGACTGCGAAGCCGCCGGCAAGAGCTTCTACTACGACCTGCGCAGCGGCTGGTACATGCCCGCCTTCTTCTTCGGCGCCGGCTGCACCCTGACCTATGACACCGACGACGCCGGCGCCTTTACGGCCTGCAACGTCGACTACGCCTCCGAGGCCGGTGTCGGCGCTCTGAAGGCTCTGATCGCCCTGCACAAGTCCCCCGCCTTCGTCAACGGCTCCTCCGTCTCCAACGCCACCAACGCCGCCGCTATCATCGACGGCACCTGGGACGCCGATGCTGCCAAGGAGCTCTTCGGCGAGAACTACGCCTGCGCCAAGCTCCCCACCGCTGAGATCAACGGCGTGCCCACCCAGCTGGGCGGCTTCGGCGGCTTCAAGCTCCTGGGCGTCAAGCCCCAGACCGACGAGACCAAGCTCGCCCTCTGCGACGATCTGGCTCTCTTCCTCTCCAGCGGCGACGTGCAGCTTGCCCGCTACAACGTTGTTTTCTGGGGTCCCTCCAACATTGCTGCCAAGGCTGATCCCGCTGTCCAGGCCGACGAGGCTCTGGCCGCTCTGGGCGCCCAGCTCGCCTTCACTGTGCCTCAGGGCCAGTACCCCGGCGACTACTGGAGCCTTTGCGAAGCCCTCGGTGACGACATCATTGCCGGCAAGTACGACACTGCCGACGACGCTGCTCTGATGGAAGCTCTGCAGACCTTCCAGGATACCTGCATCAGCTACGCCAAGTAAGCAAACTCCGTTCAACCCAGGGCATTCCCATGCCCTGGGTTGCTTTATCATGAGCATCGGGCGGATGGTCGAAAGGATCGTTCGCTGCCAGACCTGCCGTTTGGCGGCGAGATCCCTCGGGGCCCCGATCGGTTTCGCCATCCGCCGGTCATTATCATGATCCAAACAGGGGAGGATACACTATGGGAGATACATATCGCGGAAGCAGCCGCATCGGGCGCTTCTTCCACTGGCTTGGCAATGATCTGAAGGATATCGGCCAGACCTTCGCCCGCGGGGACTGGAAGACCAAGCTCTCCTTCCTCATCATGGGCTTCGGCCAGCTCTGCCGCGGGCAGCTCGTGCGCGGCCTGTCGATGCTGGCCCTGCAGGGCGGCCTGCTGTACTTCATCTTCGGCTTCGGCTGGCAGTATCTGACGAAGATCCTGACGCTCGGCACCGTGGAGACGCACCGCGAGGGCCGCGTCACCGTCTACGGGCACAACAGCTTCTTCATCCTGCTCTACGGCATCCTGGCCATCGTGGCCGTGATCGCACTGATCTATCTCTGGCGCGTGAACCTGCGCCAGAACCGCGACGCGGAGCACACGCTCGCCATCGGCAAGCGCCTGCCCAGCAACAGGGCCGACCTGCACTCGCTGCTGGACAAGAACTTTGACAAGACTCTGCTCGCGCTGCCCGTCCTGGGCATCTTCATCTTCACGGTGCTGCCGATCATCTTCATGGTCTGCATCGCCTTCACCAACTACGACGTCACCCACCAGCCGCCCTCCAAGCTCTTCACCTGGGTCGGGCTGCAGAACTTCAAAGAGCTCTTCGGCATCGGCGGCACAGGCAACTTCGGCGGCACCTTCTTCTACGTCCTGGGCTGGACGCTGGTCTGGGCCTTCTTCGCCACCTTCCTGACCTACTTCCTGGGCATGGCCGTGGCCATCCTCATCAACAAGAAGGGCATCAAGTTCAAAAAACTCTGGCGGACGATCCTCGTCATGACCATCGCCGTGCCGCAGTTCGTGTCCCTGCTGTATGTGGGCAAGATGTTCGCGGTGGACGGTCTGGTCAACGCCTTTTTGATGGATTGGGGCTGGATCAGCACGCCGATCAATTTCTGGGCGGACGCGACGACCGCCCGTGTGCTGATCATCCTCATCAACCTCTGGATCGGCATTCCCTACACGATGCTGATCGTCACGGGTCTGCTGATGAACATCCCCGCCGAGCTCTACGAGAGCGCGCGCATCGACGGCGCCAACGCCTTCCAGACCTTCCGGAAGATCACGCTGCCCTACATGCTCTTCGTCACCGGCCCCTTCCTGCTCACGCAGTTCATCGGCAACCTCAACAACTTCAACGTCATCTTCCTGCTCAACCAGGGCAACCCCAAGAGCCTGGAGCTGACGAACAACGCCGGCGCGACCGACCTGCTTGTCACCTGGCTCTACAAGATGACCATCAATGACTCCAACTACAAGATCGCGGCAGTCATCGGCATCATGGTCTTCATCGTCACCGCGGTGATCTCCCTGATCGTCTACAATGTCCTGCCGTCCGTCAAAGACGAGGAGGGCTTCCAGTAATGAAAAGAAGGAAACGCATCGTAAACACGATATGCTATATCGTCCTCATCCTGATGAGCATCATCTGGCTGTTCCCCTTCTTCGGCCTCGTGCTGCAGTCCTTCCGCGGCGAGAGCGGCGGCATGGTCAACTACCTGGTGCCGCATGAATGGTCGCTGAAGAACTATCAGTTCCTCTTCGGAGAGAACAGCAAATTCCTCAAATGGTACGGCAACACGCTGATCATCGCGCTCTTCGTGTCCCTCCTGCAGACCATCGTCATCATCTGCGTCAGCTACGCGCTCAGCCGCATGCGCTTCAAGGGCCGCAAGGCGCTGATGAATATCTGGCTGGTGCTGGGCATGTTCCCCGGCTTCCTCACGATGATCTGCCTGTACTTCCTGCTCAAGGCCCTGCATCTGACTGAGGCCGGCGCCATCCCGGGCCTGATCCTCATCTCGGTGGCCAGCTCCGGCATGGGCTATTACGTCTGTAAGGGCTACTTCGACACGATCCCCAAGGCGCTGGACGAGGCCGCCATCATCGACGGCGCCACCCGCGCCCAGATCCTCTGGAAGATGATCATCCCCATGTCCAAGCCGATCATCATTTACACCGCGCTGGTCGCCTTCATGGCCCCCTGGTGCGACTACATCTTCGCCTCCTACGTGGCCTTCGGCTACGAGAACAGCTACAACGTGGCCGTCGCCATGACCCGCTGGGTCTGGACGAATGACTACCAGGGCTTCTATACCCGCTTCTGCGCGGGCGGCATCCTGGTTGCCATTCCCGTCACGGTGCTGTTCATGAGCCTGCAGAAGTACTACGTCGAAGGCGTCACCGGCGGCGCAGTCAAGGGCTGATCCCCGAAACCGCCGCACACGCCGAAACCCCGCGTCATGCGAAAAAAGATCCATCTCATCCGAGATGGATCTTTTTTTCGCATATCAGCCCCTCCGTAGGGGACGACATCCCCGACGTCCCGTGTTGGACACCCGCCAACCTGCGTCCGTCTCCGTAGGGGCGGCTATCAGCCGCCCGCGGTTACGCGGCCGTGTTCGATCAACGCCTGTAGGGGCCGGCGTCCCCGACGTCCCGTGTTGGACACCCGCCAACCTGCATCCGTCTCCGTAGGGGAGGGGCTTGCCCCTCCCGCGGTTTCCGCATCACGCCCGTTTTTTGCACCATCCCGTAGGGGACGGCGCCCCCGACGTCCCGTGTTGGACACCCGCCAACCTGCGTCCGTCACCGTAGGGGAGGGGCTTGCCCCTCCCGCGGTTTCCGCACCACGCCCGTTTTTTGCACCATCCCGTAGGGGCCGGCACCCCGGCCGCCCGTTTCTCCAGCCTTCCTCCATGTCCGCGGGCGGCTGATAGCCGCCCCTACGACGGAAACGAACGCCCTCGCACCCATCCCGTAGGGGCCGACGCCCCCGGCGGCCCGTCTCTCCAGCCTTCCTCCATGTCTGCGGGCGGCCGAGGGCGGCCGCCCCTACGACGGAAACGAACGGCCTCGTACCCATCCCGTAGGGGACGCCACCCCCGGCGGCCCGTTTCTCCAGCCTTCCTCCATGTCCGCGGGCGGCCGAGGGCGGCCGCCCCTACGATGGAAACAAACGGCCTCGCACCGCCCGTAGGGGCGGATTGCATTCGCCCGCCCTCACACGCCATCCCTCTCCCGCCTCCCTTTCCCCGCTATCCAAAAATATTTTCATAAACCTCTTGACAGACGCCGCTATATGTGTTACTGTATTAATCGCTTAATACAGTAACACAAAGGAGGACTGCTATGGAATGGAAATTTCGGAGCGATCTGCCGATCTACGCCCAGATCGTTGAGCAATTCCGGCAGAGCATCGTCTCCGGCAAGCTCAGCCCCGGCCAACGGCTGGAGTCGGTGCGCGATCTGTCCATGGAGGCGGGGGTGAACCCCAACACCATGCAGCGCGCCCTGCAGGAGCTGGAGCGCGAGGGCCTCGTTTATACCCAACGCACCGCCGGGCGCTTTGTGAGCGAGGACGCGGCTGTAATCGAAAGGGGAAAAAGAGCCATGGCTATGGAAAAGATCCGCGAGTTTCTCAGCGCAATGAACAGCCTCGGCTACAGCCGGGAGGAGATCCTCTCGCTGCTGAGCGAGGAGAAGGAGGAAGAAAACAATGCCGATTCTTGAATGCAGGATGCTGACCAAGCGCTACGGCGAGCTCGCCGCGCTGGACGGCGTGAACCTCGCGGTCGAGGCGGGGCACGTGGTGGGTCTGCTGGGGCCGAACGGCAGCGGCAAGACCACGCTCATCAAGCTCGCCAACGGGCTGCTCAGCCCCACGAGCGGCGAGGTGCTGATCGGCGGGAAGCTGCCCGGTCCGGAGACCAAGAGGCTTGTCTCCTACCTGCCCGACCGCTGCTGCCTGCCCGATTGGATGAACTCTGAGCAGCTGATCGACTTTTACAGCGACTTCTACGAGGACTTTGACGCCGCGCGCGCCGGGGAGATGCTCTCCCACCTGAAGATCGACGCGAAGATGCGCGTACGCGCCATGTCCAAGGGCACGCGCGAGAAGGTGCAGCTCATCCTGGTCATGAGCCGCCGCGCGAAGCTCTACCTGCTCGACGAGCCGATCGGCGGCGTCGACCCTGCGACGCGCGACTATATCCTTGAGACCATTATCCGCAACTACGACCCCGAGGCGGCGGTCGTGATCTCCACGCACCTGATCGCGGACGTGGAGCCGATCCTGGACGAGGCGGTGTTCATCAACAACGGCCGCGTCGTGCTGCAGAAGAGCGTGGACGAGCTCCGCGCGGAGAGCGGCAAGAGCGTGGACGAGACATTCCGGGAGGTATTCAGATGCTGGGAAAACTCTTGAAACATGAATTTCGCGCCACGGCGCGCATGATGCTGCCGATGCTGGCGGTGCTGTTCGGGCTGAATCTGCTGGCCGACGCCTCCATGCTGCTCGCGGAGCATACCCGCGAGGGCTTCCTGGCCTTCCTGCTGGCGCTGATCGTCGGCCTGTTCTTCGTGGGCGTGATCGTCGCGGTGGTGATGACGCTCGTGGTGCTGACGCTTCGCTTCTACCGCAACTTCTTCGGCGACGAGGGCTATGTGACCTTCACCCTGCCGGCCACCGTGCACGAGCAGCTCTGGGCGAAGCTCCTGGCCGCGCTGGTCTGGTTCTTCGCGACCATGCTGGAGATCGCCCTCTGCTTCGGCCTGATGGGTCTCACGCTGAGCCTCATGCAGGGCTTCGACTTCAGCGGCATAGTCTGGGACAACCTGCGCGAAGCTCTCCGTCAGTTCGGTACGCTCGGCCTCGACAGTCTCTTCGCCATGCTGATCGGCACGCTCGTGATGCTGCTGCAGCTCTATGCCGCCATGTCTCTCGGCCAGATGTTCAGCAAGAAGGTGCTGATGAGCGTCGTGTTCTTCTTCGCCCTCAACCTCGTCGCGAGCATCCTCGGCAGCGCCGTCACGGTGCCGGCGCTGTTCCACCCTGTCGTCTCGCCGCAGAGCTATCCGGACGCGGTCCGTCTGTTCTCTCATCTCATTCGCTCGAACAACTTCACGCAGCTGGTCTTCGGCGTCGCGCTCTACTTCTGCTCGGTGCTCTGCCTGAAAAAGCGCCTGAACCTCGCCTGAGCCGCGCACAGCGCCCCTCCCCGATGTCCCGCGGAACGCACCCACCCCGTAGGGGACGGCGTCCCCGACGTCCCGCTTGCCTTCCCCTTGAGGGGAAGGTGCCCCAGTGCGCACACTGGGGCGGATGAGGTGCCCCCGACCCCGCGCCC
>OCVV012823966.1_pt1 | contig 10079 bp, 6 predicted proteins | sample 1539721 | NCBI WGS metagenome assembly OCVV01 (sample SAMN02144230, study PRJEB22623) | gut metagenome | biome: sheep rumen | host: Ovis aries | place: New Zealand
GGTCGTTGGCTGTGTTATCATACCCGCTTGTGCCCCATCCGAAGAGGTCTATCCAATCAGAATTAGTCTCGGAGATATACTGGTTTTTACTGCCCACACCGTCATATTGGTTCTGGGCAAATCTCCATGTGCCGGCAGAGGTCGTTCCGTCCGGATGGGCAGTTGTACCCACGGATGCGAGGAACTGCAAGTTGCCTTGTGAGAAACGGACTTTACCGCCGTGCGCGTTGATGGAAAAGAGCCCGGGAAGACCGCTCGGATAATCCGTTGCACTAACCACACCGGCGCACGCCGTCATGGCAAGAAAGATTGTAAGTAGTTTTTTCATCATGAGTGTATACTTATTGCTGGGTTAATTGTACAGGATATTTCTATGTTTCGAAATTCGAGCGCAAAGTTACTACATTTTTTCGGAATATGCAAGTAATTATGTCGTTTTTTATATATTTTGCAGGATTTCAGCTACTAATTCGTCTATGGATCTCTTGCCGTCATTTTGCACTACCATCTGATGGCTGATGCAGGCCTGACCTGGCTGAAGGCAGACGGCTTCCTGCGCGCGGATGCGGGCGCGTACCTTATTTATATTCTCGGGCGAGGCGTCGCTGTGGTAATCGCGTGCGATGGTACGCGCAATGCGGATGTCTTCGGGGGCTTCGACCACAATAATCTTATCGCAGAGGGAGTCCAAGCCGGCTTCATATAAGATCGCTGACTCGATGAATAAGACCGCTTTGCTGACAGACCGCTTTGTTGACAGACCACTTTGCTGACAGATCGCAGGCAAAGCCTGCTGACAGATATCTTCTTTTACGGCCGGATGGATGATGGCGTTGAGTTGCGCAAGAAGAGCCTCTCCCGACCTCCCCTGAGGGGAAGGAGAGAATACGCACTTACTGATATATTGCGTATTATAAACCCCATTGACAAATGATTTCTCGCCGAACAAGTTGATGATCTGTTGCTGGACGTCTTTGTTTTCGGCGATGATGCGTTTGGCTTCCTTGTCGCAGTCATAAACGGCGTACCCGCGGGCTGCGAGCGCTCGCGCGATAGTGGACTTGCCGCTTCCTATGCCTCCGGTGATACCTATAATCATATTAGAACTGAAAATATATAAAGGGTTGCATCTCGGCGGAGACGAATTGATAGATGACGACGATGGCGAGGCAGACGACGATGACCATCAGCCACAAAGGCATGGCGGAGAACCAAAGGCGGTAACGGCGTTTGAAATTCGTCGGGATCCAATGAATCAGCATGCCGGCAACGAACATCGCGACCACCCATCGGTACTCCCAGAGGAAATCCGGGATGATGGCATTGGACCACGCGCCGCCGATCTGGTTCACCATATTTTTTGCCGTTGCCCAGGCTACTTCATTTGTCGTCGCGGGGTCCAGATTGCTGGACGAGCGGAAGAAGAGACGCGTGAAGGTGATGAAGGCAAAAGTCTGGAGAATCGCCCAGGCGTTCGCGATTTTATTATTTATGATCTCAAGTTTATGATTTATGATTTTATCTGACGTGATCAACCAATAGATATACCGGATGGCGGTACCGAACCAGATGATAGTTGCCCAGACGGCGAAGAGACGCCAGACGGGGAGGTTATAGAAATAATCGAGCATCACCAGCCCTAAGGTCAACGCAGAGATCGCCGCAAAACGTACATGCCAGTTCCATTCCCGCCAGATCTTCTCCACGATCATGCCCACGCCGTTGATGGCTCCCCAGAGGACGAAGTTCCAACTTGCGCCATGCCAGAGACCGCCGAGGACTTGGGTAATGAAGGAGTTGAAGTTCGACGCCCATAGTTTGGGCGCCTTGAAGCCGAGAATCGTTCGGTTACCGCCTAATGGGATATAGAGATAGCTCTTGAGCCACCGTCCGAGGGACATGTGCCACCGCCTCCAGAACTCCTGCGGTGTCTTGGACTTATAGGGGCTGTTGAAGTTCATCGGCAGGTAGAAGCCCATGAGCATCGCTACGCCGATAGCGATATCCGTATAGCCCGAGAAATCCGCATAGACCTGCAGCGAGTACGCAAAGAGCGCAAAGAGGTTTTCGAAGCCGGAGAAGAGAAGCGGGTTGTCAAAGACGCGGTCGATGAGGTTCACCGCCAGGTAATCGGACATGATAATCTTCTTCGCCAGACCGTTGAGAATCCAGAAGACCGCGATGCCGAAGGCTCTGCGGCTCAGGCGGAAAGGCTTGTATAACTGCGGGATGAACTCTTCGGCGCGCACAATAGGTCCGGCTACGAGCTGCGGGAAGAAGGAGACGTAGAACCCAAAATCCAGAATGTTCTTCACCGGTTCGATCTTCCGCCGGAAGACATCGCAGGTGTAGGAGATGACCTGGAAGGTATAGAACGATATACCCACCGGCAGGATGATGGTATCCACATCAAACCGCCCGGCCTCGGAGAAGCCGTTGCCGATATAGGCGAAGATGTCAAAGACCCGGAGATCCGCGCCAAACCAAGAGTTGATGACGTTCGTGAAGAAGTACGCGTACTTGAAATAAAAGAGGATGGAGAGGTCGATGACGACGGAGAGGGTGAGCCAAAGCGCAGCTTTGCTGACAGACCGCTTTGCTGACAGATTTTTATGGATTCGCTTGGCGATGAGCCAGTCGGAGAGTGTGACGAAGGCCAAGATGAGCAGGAAGATTCCGCTGGTCTTGTAGTAGAAGAACCAGCTGACGAACATCAGATAGACGTTGCGCAAATGGAGCCTGCGGTTGGGTAAGCCTAACCCAGACCCTTCCCTAAAGGGAAGGGAGATAAGCAACGCAAAAAGCGCATAGACCAACGCGAAGAACGCCCAGAAATAAAACTGGGTGAAGAGCAGCGGGCTCTCTGCGTTAAATCCTAATATGTGATGCCAAAAATCACTCATTTCCTTCCATCATCCATTCCGCTACTGCTTTTCCGGCTTTGCGAGCCCCGGCGCGGGTAAAGTGTACGCCGTCCGAACCAGCCAGACCCACTTCTTGCCATTTCAACATACTACCTGCTCCGCCCATCCATCGGTAGAGGCTGAAATAAGCGATATGCTCCTCCAACGCCATCTTCCGCAGCAGTTTGTCCATGTACGGAACCATCGGATACGTCATCCATTCGCCGTCCATCTGGGTCAACATGTCGCTCGGCCCGATGAAGAGAATCGAGGCCTCGGGTGCGCAACGACGCAGGTACTGCACCTGCTGACGCAGGCCTGTGACGATCGCTTGTATAGTTCCGGGGTTCTTATTGGAGGGGATAGCGTTGCCGCCAAACTGCATGATGATCAGCCGCACGTTCTCTTCGCTGTAGAACTTGCTCAGCTGGGCGCTGTCCATTTTTGTAAAGACGATACCCAGACATCCGCGCAAGGGGATGTTATCGACGATGATGCCGGTCCGGCTCTCTTGTGAGAGGCCGTAAACGCCGCCGCGGCCGGAGAGGAACATCGTGTCGCGGGACGTGGTATAATGGACGGAGGTGTCTGCGAAAAGCCGGAAACGATCGTAGTGCATATTGGGTTGAAGGGGCTGGCAGACAGCCGTGATACGCTCGCTACCTTTGACGAGGCTGTCGCTTAGGTACGCCATCTGCCCCATCGGACCGTAAAGTCCGTCGGTGCGCTGGTCGCGTTTGGGACCATGAACCATGTATCGCCTCGGACCGTTCATCGGGCTGACGAAGCGACCGGAGAGGTAAAGCTCCTGCCGTACGGTGAGGGACGGAATGGTCTGCGCTAACGGCAGTAACCCGACTCCTGAACCTCCGTAGGCGGCTTGTAAGGCTTCGCGGATCTGCTGGGTCATGCGGTCTTCCTCGATCTGACTGTCTCCGTAATGAACGACGCGGATCTTCTTCGTCCCTGCGTCCGCCAACGATGCATAAAAGGCCTGCAGGAAGACCCTGCTGTCCGTCGTCGAATCCACCGACACTTTGGGGATGGGTAGTCTCTCATCGCTATTCTCCGGAGGGGCTGGCGTATCTAGCGTATCTGGTCTCTCTAGAGCATCTAGAGTATCTGGTTGCTCTATCTCCTCCCCTTCATGGGGGTAGGCTTCTTCCGTCTCAAACACCTCCGCGAGAGTCGGCCATCGTACTTGCTTTTCGCCGAACGCAATCCGCCCGGGCAGCACCATGCAAAGTGCCGCCAGGCATGCCATCACACAAGCTATAAATATCAGAACTTTATACGGCTTCACTTATTTCTTCCACAACGCTCTACTAAACAACAACAAAACCGTGAAGATCTCCAGACGTCCGATGAGCATGACGAAGGTGGCAACCCATTTGGCGGCGGCAGGCAACGCGGCATAGCACCCGCTGGAGCCCCATTGACCGATAGAGACACCTACGTTACCGATCATGGAAACGGCGATACCTATCGCTTCGTCAAAACCTATCCCGCAGCCGCAAAACCAGAGCGAGGCGAGGATAATAATCACGATATAGAAGAATACAAAGGCCATGATGTTAAAAGTGGTCTGCTCGCGCACGGTGTGACCGTTAAAACGCACGGGGATGACGGCGTTGGGGTGGATACGACGCTTGATCTCTGCTACTGCCGATTTCGCAAAGATGGCCAGTCGAACCCATTTCATTCCACCGGCAGTAGAGCCGCTTGCGCCGCCGGGGAACATCATAAAGAATACCAGCATCCATAATACCGGTGGCCAGATCATGTAATCATCCGCCACAAAGCCTGTGCTCGTAATCATCGCAATGGAGGTGAAAAAACCGATACGAATACTCTCCCAAGCACCTGTATGCACAAGCAACCCAAGGGCTAATACCAGTCCTGCTACCAGGCAGGCGCTTATGTACCATCGTGTCTCTTCGTCATGCAACAGGTGCCAGGGCTTGCCGCGGAAGAGGTAAATGAGCTGAGTGAAATTGATACCCGAGAGAAGCATGAAGATCATTATGGTCCACTGGACGGCCGGTCCGAAAGAAATGACACTATCGTTATGAGTCGCAAAACCACCGGTGGAGATGGTACTCATGGCATGGCACACAGCATCAAAGCGTCCCATACCGAGAAGCCACAACAAGATACCTTCTCCTATAGTCAGCCCGATATATGTGATCCACATATGCTTGGCGGTATCGGCGATTCGAGGACTGAGTTTCTCATAGCTGACGCCGGTCACTTCGGCGCTATATAGCTGCATGCCGCCCAACCCGAACATTGGTAGAATTGCGACGGAAAGGACGATGATACCCATACCTCCGAGCCATTGCATCAACGCGCGCCAGAGAAGAATCGAGTGTGTCTGGGTGGTAACGTCAGTGAAGACGGTTGAACCCGTGGTGGTGAAGCCCGCCATGGTCTCGTACCATGCGTCCGTAATACTCGTGAGACTTCCGCTGAGCCAGAACGGTAGCATGCCGAAGAGCGAATAGACCACCCAGACGGTCGCTACGATGACGTACCCTTCGCGTTCGCCTACACGCCGCTCTGCGTTACGGCCGGCAAGAAGCATCCACCAGCTGCTGAGCCATGTGATGGCGCTCGACACCACCCATGCGCCTAAGTCCGGTTCGTCGTACCAGAACGCAGCGAAAGTGGGCACCAACATGAATAATGCCTCGAGGGTGGTCAGTACACCCATGGTCTTAAAGACCAGCCGCCAGTTAAACATCCTTGTCATTTGAAGTATCGCTCTAATGTACGTATCACGTGGCTCTTGCAGAAGACGACGACGAGGTCGTTGGCGATGATTTGGGTATCTCCGTTCACGAGGATACCTTCCCCGGCGCGCACGATACCGCCGATGTTCGCTTCGTCCGGCAGCCGCACATCTTTGACCTTATGACGAGTGATGGTGCTGCCTTCTTTGGCGTAGAACTCTACGATCTCCGCGTCGGCGCTCGTGAGGTTATGTACGCCTCGTACGGACGCGTCCAGCAGCATCTGGTAGATATAACTCGCGGCGATGGTCTTCTTGTTCAGCACCGTGCCTATATCCAGACCTTCCGCCATGGGGATGTAGTCGAGGTTCTCCACCTCGGCGATGGTCTTGCGTACGCCGAAACGCTTGGCTGCCAGGCAGGCGAAGATGTTCGCTTCGCTACTGTCCGTCACGGCTACAAAAGCGTCGGCATCCTGGATGCCTTCTTCCTTGAGCACATCCATATCGGAGCCGTCGGCGTTAATGATCAGCGCGTTCGGCACTTTCTCGCTCAGGATGTTACATAAGTCCCGGTCTTTCTCGATAATCTTAATATTGATCTCATCTACCAACTCTGTCGCTGCTTTGCGGGCGATGCGGTCACCGCCGAAGAAGATGACGTTCTTGATCTCGCGTTTGGACTTGCCTAACTCCTCCCGCATGTACTCCATGTTCTCTTTGGGACAGACGCAATAGACCAGGTCGTTCACCTCCACGGTGTCTTGTCCGCGGGGGATGATGGTCTGCTGGTCACGTTTGATGGCTACGATACGGTATTTGCCGTGGTTATAGACCCCCGAAGCAAAGGTTTGACCTAAGATCTTCGCCGTCTCGCGTACCTTGACGATACATAGCTCCAGAGCGCCCTGACAGAGATGCAGGTGGTATCGCATCCAGTTGGTCCGCAGGCTCTCCTCGATCTCGTTCGCTGCCAACACCTCCGGATAGATGAGGTGGTTCAGACCCATGTTCTCAAAGAACCTACGGTTCTCCGGCAGCAGGTATTCGTAGTTATCGATGCGTGCGAGCGTACGCTTGGCGCCTAAGGAGTTGGCGATGAGACAGGCGGTCATGTTCTCCGTCTCATGCGGCGTGACGGAGATGAACAGGTCGCAGTCTTTGACGCCTATCTCCCGTTGGTCATGGATGGAGGTAGGGTTGCCGACCCGCGTCAGCATGTCGTAGTTGGCGCTCAGGTCACCCAGACGCTCCGGACTCTCGTCCAAGAGACTGATCTCCATTTCCTCGCGGCTAAGCAGCTTAGCCAAGTGCGTGCCTACTTCGCCAGCACCTGCAATAATGATTCGCATAATCCCTCCTTGTCTAATTTCAATAAGTGGTATAGTTCTTTGGTAGAGCCGTGCTCTACAAACTGGTCGTTCACGCCGAGCCGGATGACGCGCGGCGTGTAGCCGTGATCGCTCATCCATTCCAAGACGGCGCTGCCTAAGCCGCCGGCGATAACCCCGTCTTCTGCGGTGACGATGGTTTGGAATCTCTTTCCTACCTCGTGCAGGATCTCCTCGTCCATCGGTTTCAACCACCGCATGTCGTAGTGGGCAATGTCTCCTTTGTACTTTGTACTTTGTCCCTTTGTTACTTCCTCAATGGCCTCTGCCATCGGGTTTCCTATCGCGCCGATGGTCAGTACCGCTACCTTCTCTCCGTCCCGGAGTTTGATGCCCTTGCCTCTTTCGACTTTCGACTTTCGACTTTCGACTTCCATGGGCGTTCTCCCTCTCGGATAGCGTATCGCCACAGGGCCTTCCATCGTCTCTGCGAACTTCAGCATCTCCCTGAGATCCTCTGCCGTCCGCGGAGCGCAGATCTGCATGTTCGGTATGGGTCGCAGGTACGCCAAGTCCAGCAGCCCGTGATGCGTCGCGCCGTCGTTGCCGACGATACCTGCGCGGTCGATACAGAGCACCACGTGCAGGTTCTGCAACGCTACGTCATGGACGATATTGTCGTACGCCCGCTGGAGGAAGGTGGAGTAGATATTGCAATACGGTACCATCCCGGCTTTCGCGAGCCCTGCGCTGAACGTCACGGCATGCCCTTCGGCGATGCCGACGTCGAACACGCGGTCCGGCAACTCTTTCTGCATAATGCTCATCGAGCACCCGCTGGGCATCGCAGGCGTGATACCGACGACCTTCTCGTTCTTCTTCGCTATCTCCAACAGCGTCTCGCCGAACACCTCCTGCCAGAGCGGCGGAATCTCCTCCCCTTCATGGGGAGGTTGGGTGGGGCTTGTACGTTGCCCCGTGGCAACATCAAACTCTCCCGGCGCATGCCATACCGTCTGGTCGTTCTCCGCCGGCGCGTAGCCCTTGCCTTTCTTGGTAATGATATGCAGCACTTTCGGTCCGCGGTGGTTCTTGATCTCGCGAAGAATACGCACCAAGCCCTCTACGTCGTGGCCGTCTGTCGGACCGAAATAACGGATGTTAAGACCCGTGAAGATATTACTGGGTTGTTTGGAAAGAACTGCTTTGAGAGAGTTGTTGCGACGTAACATCGCCCGCCGCTTGCGTTCATCTACCAGGTGCAGTCTCTCCGCTACCTGATACAGCCGCCACCGCCATTTGTTATAGGTCTCGCTGGTTGTCAGATCGACGAGGTACTGCGTGAATCCGCCCTTCAGCGGGTCGATCGCCATGTGGTTGTCGTTGAGGACGATCAGCAGGTTGTTCTTGTCCATCGAGGTGTTGTTCAGTCCCTCGAAAGCCAGACCGCCTGTCATCGCTCCGTCCCCGATGATTGCTACTACGTGGGTCTTTTGACTTTCTGCTGAATCGGTCTGTACTCTGTCAGGCGAAGCCGGTCTGTGTTCTGTCAGGCGAAGCCGGTCTGCTATATCTATGCCGAGAGCGGCAGAGATAGAGTTAGAAGCGTGCCCGGCGATGAAGGCGTCATACTCGCTCTCCGCAGGGTTGGTGAACGGCGAGAGACCTTTGAATTGCCGGTTCGTATGGAAACGGTCCCTGCGACCCGTGAGAATCTTATGCGCGTACGCTTGGTGTCCCACGTCCCAGACCAGCTTGTCCTCCGGGGTGTCAAAGACATAATGCAGCGCTACCGTCAGCTCGATAGCGCCTAAGGACGAAGCCAGATGCCCGGGGTTTTTACTCAGCGCTTCGATGATAAAATCCCGCAATTCCGCACATACCGCCGGCAGTTCCTCTACCTTCAGCTTCTTCAGATCCGCCGGCGAATCAATCTTGTTGATATACTGATATTCCATTTTTTCTCCTGCACGCGCATACTTGCGCAAACTAAATCGGCGGCAAAATTACGAAAATATTTTGATATATGCAAAAAAAATTGTAATTTTGCACGCTGAAATCATTTTTTTGAAAATAAAACTACGTAAAACAATGAGAAAGCTCCTTTATGTCATGACGTTATGCCTGTTAATGACGGGTTGTAACTCGCGTACACCGCAGTATCGCATCGGCGTAAGCCAGTGTCTGGACGATGCCTGGCGGCAGAAGATGAACTACGAGATGGAGCGCGAGCTCCTGCTTCATCCGGATATGACGCTCAGCCGCCGTATCGCTTATGGCAGCAATGAGCTGCAATGCGCCCAGATTGACAGTTTTGTCAGCGAGCGCGTAGATCTGCTGATTGTCAGTCCCAATGAGGCGAAGCAGGTACAACCTGCTGTGACGAGAGCTTATCGGGCAGGTATTCCTGTGATTGTAGCCGACCGCCGTGTCCCCGGTGACGAATGGACCGCTTTTATCGGCGGCGATAACTACAAAGTCGGCCGACTGATGGCGCAATGGGTGATGGAAAAATGGAAAACAGCCCAACAAACCGCGCAGCGCTCAAACTCCCCCAAACGAGGCACTGTCTCCAAACCCTTCGTTGTCCTGGAGGTGGCCGGATTGCCGGGATCGACGCCTGCCACGTTGCGCCACAAGGGTATGATGGAAGGTATTGACGAGGCGAAAGGCGAAGGGTTAAAGGCCAAGGTGGAGGTGCAGAGCGTGATGGGGCGTTGGTATAAGGAGAACGCTTATGAGGTTGTCTCGGATTATCTGGAGACTCACCCTCTGCCGGACGTCATCGTAGCGCATAACGACCTCATGGCGATCGGTGCCGCCGAAGCAGCGGGGGGTGTCCCCATCATGGGAGTGGATGGTATCCAACCCGGACTGAGGGCCATAGTAGAGGGCAAGATCACCTGTTCGGCTACCTATTCCTCCCGCGGTGACATGGTGATCGCAACGGCGGCGCAGATCCTGCACGGCGAGCCTTTTGTGCGGGACACGGTGTTGGAGACTACTATGATAGATGCTTCTATTGCCTATCCGATGCTCAGGCAGGACGAGGCGATCACCCGCGATCTGGAGACTCTCCATCTCTTCCAAACCCAGACGGAAAGCAAATGGAGA
>OCVV012835799.1_pt1 | contig 10078 bp, 5 predicted proteins | sample 1539721 | NCBI WGS metagenome assembly OCVV01 (sample SAMN02144230, study PRJEB22623) | gut metagenome | biome: sheep rumen | host: Ovis aries | place: New Zealand
TCACCCACTAATTTCTATAATTATGATAATTTGTGGATAAAATTATTTTAATTATGGTAATTTGTTTCTTAATGACCCATTTGGGATAAAAAAATTCGTCTCATTCGTCGTTGAAAAGACATCCGTCTAATCCGTGAAATCCGTTGTCTAAAAAAATCTGTGTTTTCTGTGTGAGATAAAAATCCCTGTGATTCCTGTGTGAGAAGGTTCAGTAGTGGACTTTCTCGGGCAGGAGCAAGTGGACTGGCACGGTGCCGAAGTCGCCCCGCATGCTCACCACGGTGGCCTGCGGCTTCTTGTACATCACCATGACCACACGCGAGGGGTCTTTCTTCGACTGCAGCATGCGCACGTGGATGCGCTTCTTCCCTTCGGGGTCTGACGGGTCGGGCTGGTCGCCGCTGTAGCGTTCCTCGAAGCCTTTGCCCATGAGTTGCTTGGGCAGTTTGTTACCCATCTCCTTGCCGGCCTTGTCGCCACGCGAAACGAGGATGGTCATCGCTTCGATGCGCGACACCATGTCTTGCAGACCCGGCACGTTGAACTGGTCGAGCGAAACCTGCTCCAGCATGCCTTTGGACACGTAGGTGGTGTTTACGTCGCCCATCTCGGTGTATTTCTGCAACACCTCATCTTGTGCCCCTGCCACCAGTGTGGCCACCAAGGCAAGACTCATCAGAAAGAATCGTTTCATGTTTTCTTATGGGGGAGTTGTTAGAAGTGGAGTTAGGGGGAAATGGACTCCCTCCCTAACTTCCCTTTTTAATCCATTATACGAACTCGAAGAGGCTGGTGAAGCCTGTGATGGCGAAGACGCTGCGGATTTCTTCGCTGATGTGGCGGATGCGCACTTTGCTTCCCACGGTCTTGGCGTTCTTCAGGATGCTGAGGAAGATGCGCAGGCCGCTGGAGGAGATGTACTCAAGTTTGCTGCAGTCGAGGATGATGTCGTGGCCCTGGCAGTCGTTGAGCACTTCGCACTCGGTGGCTGTCTGGGGAGCGGAGGCGGTGTCGAGACGGCCTTCGAAGTACATCACTAAATCGTTGTTTTCTTTCTGGAATGTTGTTTTCATTGCTTTCTATGTTTTTACTGTTAATAATGTATGCACGGAGGGATTCAGAGGGGGCTTTCGCCCAGTTTCTTGGTGAGGGTGAGGATGTTTTGGCCGTCGGCGCGCTGGTAGGCGACGGTGTCCATCAGTTGCTTGACCAGCAGGATGCCCAGGCCGCCGATGGGACGTTCCTCGGCTGAGAGCGTGGTGTCGGCATCTTCCTTGGCGGTGGGGTCGAAGGGGGTGCCGCTGTCGCTCAGCACGAAGGTGAGCGTGTCGCCCTCGACCTGCACGGCAAGGCGCACATCGCCCTGTGTGCCAGCGGGATAGGCATAGTTCATCACGTTGACCACGGCTTCCTCAAGGGCGAGGTTGAGTTGCATGGTGGTGAGCATATCGACACCGGCCTCGTCGCACACGGCCTCGACAAACTCGGCCAGACGCGGCACTTCCTGCACATCGTTGGGCAGGGTGATTTGGCGCTGCAAACGCACCCCGGATGGGGTCGCTGCGGCTGATGCGGGGATTTTCTGTTGTTCTTCCATATTTCTTGCAAAGGTACAATTTTTTTCTGCCTCTGTCAAAAGAATGGGGGAAAAAATGAGGTGCAATGTGAAAAGAGTCTTGTTTTTTTCGTAACTTTGCAGTCGGAAATGGGGAAAAAGAGTATTTCCCACATATTTTATATATAATATATAGATTTAGGAGAAAAAGACTATGGCTTTCAAAGAAGTACCTGTGCTGCTGCTCACGGGCTATCTGGGCAGCGGCAAGACCACATTGCTCAACCGCATACTCGGCAACAAGAAAGGGATTAAGTTTGCTGTCATCGTGAACGACCTCGGCGAGGTGAACATCGATGCCAGCCTGATTCAGCAGGGAGGCATCGTCGATCAGAAGGACGACTCGCTCGTGGCTCTGCAGAACGGCTGCATCTGCTGCACCCTGAAGATGGACCTGGTGGAGCAGTTGACCGACATCGTGAAGATGAACCGCTTCGACTATATCGTCATCGAGGCCAGCGGCATCTGCGAGCCTGCCCCCATCGCCCAGACCATCTGCTCCATCCCGACGATGGAGCCGAAGTATTGGGCCGACGGACTGCCACGGCTCGACTGCATCGTGACTGTGGTGGATGCCCTGCGCATGAAGGACGAGTTTGCCAGCGGCGAGAGCCTGACGAAGCCGGGCCTGGGCGAGGAAGACATCGAGAATCTGGTCATCCAGCAGATTGAGTTCTGCAACATCGTCTTGCTGAACAAGGCGGCCGAGGTGGAGCCAAAGGAACTGCAGCACCTGAAGGAGATTGTGCGCGCCCTGCAGCCGAAGGCCGAAATCATCGAGTGCAACTATGGCGACGTGGATTTCGACAAGATTCTCCACACGGGACTCTTCGACTTCGACAAGGTGGCCACCAGCGCGGCTTGGATTGCTGCGGTGGAGGGAGAGAATCATGAGGAGGAGGAAGAGGAGGAAGAGGATGAAGAGGATGAGAATGGGTCTGATGGGGAGAATGAGGAAGATGGGCTTTCCCATGAAGGGCACCATGAACACCATGAACACGAGGAGCATGAGCACCATCACCATGAGGAACATGAGCATCATGACCATGAGGGGCATGAACATCATCATCACCACCACCATCACCACGACGAGGGGGAGGCGGAGGAGTATGGCATTGGCACATACGTCTATTTCGCCCGCAAACCCATGAACTTGGGCCGTTTCGACGATTTTGTGGCGCGCCTGTGGCCGAAGACCATCATCAGGGCGAAGGGCATCTGCTGGTTCAAGGGCGAGGAGGACATCTGCTACCTCTTCGAGCAGGCGGGCAAGCAGTTCTCACTGAAGAACTGCGGACAGTGGTATGCCACCATGCCGAAGGACCAACTGAAGCGTCTGCTGGAGGCTGAGCCGAAACTGAAGGCTGACTGGGACGAGACGTATGGCGACCGCATGCAGAAACTCGTCTTCATCGGCCAGAAGATGGACGCGAACATGAAGGCGTTTCTGAAGGAGGCACTGGACATGTGCCTGGCTGAGTGAACTACGAATATTTTCACTAAAAAGATTTTTTCACAAAGCGGGTGTGTCAGAATTGACCACAACGGATTTCACGGATTAAACGGATTTTGTAAGTCTCTGACTATCAGTATGGCTTCAATCCGTTTAATCCGTGAAATCCGTTGTGGTCAATTCTGCTTTTGGGGGTTCCGTGTTTAGCGGTCAGCCTTCACATAGACCTTGCGGAAGGAGCCGTCGGCATATTTCACCACATAGACACCGGGGGTGTGGGGTGTGGTGAGGCTGACTTGCTGGCCCGAGAGGCTGTAGTAGCCCACGACGGTGGTGTGGGGCGAGAGGCCCGAGGCGAGGTCGGCGATGTCGGTGGGGTCGGCAGTGCCCATGTGGAAGACGAGGGGTTGGGCCGGGGTGCCTTGCACGTCGGCGGTGAAGGCGAGCGTCTCCTGCACAGGATAGGCCGTGCCGTCGTTCTCGTCGAGTGCCACGTACTGGAGAGTTTCATTGCCTTGTCCGTAGGTGGTCAGATAGAGTTGGTTGCCCACCCATTTGGCCATGCCTCGGCACTCACCGGCAGCGTAGGCAAGGAGCGTGAAGCGGTCGGGGTCGGCGGGGGTGCCGTTCTCGTCGAGCAGGGTGGCGATGACGCCCATCACGTTGGGATAGGCATACTTATCCACTCCGTAGTTGGTGGCGGCGCGGCGAGTGAGGCGCACCTGACTGAGGTTGACGGCATTTTCGGGCCGGTGGAAACTGAAGGACTTGGCCTTGGCGGTGTAGAGCAGATAGCCTTTGCCAGTCTCGAATGAAGAGAGGGAACCCACCCACTGGCCGCCTGAGTAGGTGGCAAATCCGTCCTGTCCGATGAGTTTGTCGCCTTCCTGTGCCTTGTAGGATGCCAAGGCTGCGGTGAGGGTCTGAGTGCCGTTGACCGGGTAGCCAATCCAGTTCCATCCTGCCGTGAGTGCGATGGACATCTGGCTGGAGCAGTGCTGACGGTCGCTGGTGTAGGTGTCGGCCTGAGCCATCTGCACCTTGAAGAGCCGGCCCGCGTCGAGATAGTTGAGGGTGCCAGTCATTCGGGTGCCGTTGCGTGTGGCCTCGGCGTTCTGGCCCACGATGCGCTGTGCATGGGGCGAGAGGGTGACGGGTTCGAAGGGGGTGTAGAGACAGTGGGATGTCCAGTTCCATCCCTGTGCCAGGTCGAGGGTGAAGGCATCGGGCAGGAGCGGCATGAGGCTCTGGTCGGTGCCCACTTGCTCGTCGGCGGTGGTCAGGGTGTTGGTCTGTTCGATGGTGGGTCGGCCCATGCGGTAGAGGTTCTTTCCTCCGTCGGGGAATCGTCCCACGGTCTCGTCGCCCCGGTGGGCGTTGTAGGAGAGTCCGTCGATGAAGTTGCGCATGTCGGGATGTGCCTCGAAGTAGGCGGCATTGTTGCTGACGAAGTCGTCGCCGCTGAGCAGGAGGACCATCTGTCCGTCGCTGTTGCCGAGTTTGAAGTTGGCATGCAACTGGCTGAGCGACAGGGCGGTGGTGGTGTTGAGGTTGTCGGCCCACACGATGAGGTGTCCTCCAGCGGGGATGATGGTGTTCTGTGCCTCGGAGGTCTTCTGAATCTGGAACTTGAGGGGCTGGTCGGGGTCGTCGCTGAGGAAGAGTCCTGCTGCGTCGAGCGGTGTGTCGGTGGTGTTGTAGAGTTCGAGCCAGTCGCTGCGTTTCCAGGTGTCGCTGCCGGCATAGATGCTGTTGCCTGCGCTCACCTCGTTCACCTTGATGGGCATGGCGATGTCGGCCTTGCGCTGCTCGTCGGTGGCGAGGGGTTCATAGATGGCCTGGAAGGCGAGTGTGGTGTTTTGTGCCTCGTTGCTGCCAAGTGTGCTGAGGTTGAGGGTCTCGGAGCGTGAGAGCCATGAGCCGTCGGTGGTCTGCCACCCCTTGAAGGTGTAGCCCTCGGGAGCCGAAGCCTTGAGCACGGCAGGGGCGAAGAGGGTGCCGTCGAAGTTGGCGAGCGGCACGGGCAGTCCGTTCACTTGCAGTTGGGCCGCCGGGATGTTGGCTGAGAACTTCACGCGGTAGGCTCTGGTGGAGGAGAGTTCTGAGTAGGTCCAACTCTTCAGTGCGTTCATCATGGTGGTGCGTCGGGTTTCGGAGAGGGTCTGCTTCATGTATTCGGCTGTGGGCGAGGTGGAGAGTCCTTCGAGTGCGAGGGCTGGGTTCATCTCGTCGGAGAGTTGGTCGATGATGCTGTGTGTCCGCTCCACCTGCATGACGCTTCCGCCGAAGAGGCAGAAGGAGTCGATGAAGAGTTTGCGGAAGGTGTCGTTCTGGAGCATGTTGCGGAAGAGGACGATGATGGGTGCGCTGCTGCTGGTGATGCGGTTGAGGGCTCCTTGGTCGTAGCGCAGGGCCTGGTCCACGTCGAAGAAGACGATGTGGAACTTGCCGTCGTTCCCCTTGAATGCCTTGCAGTTGTTGGTGGGCCAATCGTCGCCTCCGAGGTAGAGTTCGGCGGCCATGTAGTTGGCAAACTCATCCACATCGACCATCTGGCAAATCTGGGTGTAGGTGTTGTCGTCGCTGGCTGAGTAGGAGAGGTTGCGCCACTGGTTGTAGGCATCGAGGGTTCCTTCCTTGAGGGTGACGCCGCCGCCAAACTCCATGGCATCCATCTCGTCGGTGTCGATGCCGTAGTCGGCCAGTGCGAAGTGCTTGTTGGAGGGTTCGCGCAGGTTCTGCATGCCGTAGTACTGTCCGTTGATGTAGCAGTGGACGGGCTGGTAGTCGAGGCAGTCGAGGTAGAAGCCAGAGCGGAGAATCATCTGCTGGATGGCCACGTCCTTGATGCGGCAGAAGACATCGTTGCCGCCGTTGCGCACTTGCAGCACCTTGTGTTTCAGGTAGGGTTTGCTGTCGGCGAAGAAGGGGTACTGGAGGTATTCTTTGCCTTCATACTGCTTCTGCGCTTTCACCTTAAAATTATAAGGCACCCACGAGCGGCTCCATCCGCCGAAGCGGGCGATGTTGACGTCCTGGCTGAAGAGGCTCTGTCCATCGCTGTCGAGCAGTTCCATGTGGGCCGAGCGATCCCAGTCGAGGTTCCAGTTGCAGGGGTAGTTGATGCCCGAGCCGGAGACTCCCTCGGTGCCGGTGACGAAGATGCCGCGCTCGTCGCTGTAGAGGTCGGTGGGGTCGGCGGTGACCATGAGCACGGGCAGGGTGTGGCGGTGGGTTTCTGCCGAGTAGGTGTAGGTGGCCACAGGACTGGGGAGCCTGCCGGGCTGGAAGGCGCGGAGGCGCAGCACGGTGGTCTGGTTGAGGGCCGGGAGTTGGTCGATGGTCAGGCCGTTCTCCTCGGTGGGCACGGTGCCGTCGAGGGTGAACCGGATGGTGCCTTCGCCCGTGACGGTTGGCTTGAAGTCCTGCATGGCATAGAAGCCTGAGCCTTGGGTGGCCACGGGGGCAGGCAGGCGGCTGGCTCCGAGGGCGAGAATTTCGCGGCTGCCGGAGTTGCTGGCACCGGGTGTGGGATAGGCGGTGATGCCCCATGTGCCCGTGCCGTCGGCCATTCGGGCATAGGAGGTGCGCGAGGGGATGGAGGGATAGTTCTGGCTGGCGAGCGGTGTGCCGTCGCTGGTGTAGAGGCCGATGGTGCCGCCGTCCATGTCGAGGGTGAAGGCGACGTTGCCGCTGTAGTTGCCGCTCTCGCCGCTGCTGTGGCCGAACCACACGATGGCAAAGCCCTGGGGCGGCACGGCTCCGCTGTTGCTGTTCAGGCGGTGCTTGAGGGGCTGGTCGGGGTCGTCGCTCACGTAGAGGTTGCGCAGGGAGATGCCCTGCGAGGTGGGGTTGTAGAGTTCTATGTAGCCGCCGTAGTTGCCCGAGGGGTCGAGGTACTGGTCGAGGTTGGAGACCTGGATTTCGTTGATGACGAGGGAGGCGGCATCGCCTGTGCTGACGGTCACGGTGACGGGCAGTTCCTTCACCACGCTGGTGCCTTCGGAACCGAGGGCGGTCACATAGATGGAGGCGGTGCCGGCGGCTTTGGCCGTGAGCAGTCCGTCGGCATCGACGGTGACCACGCTGGTGTTGGACGATGACCACGAGACGGCCTGCTCGGAGGCGTTGGCGGGCAGGACGGTGGCGGTGAGCCTGCGTTTCTCCTGCACGGTGAGGGCGAGGGAGGTGATGGCGGCGGACGAACCGCTGCCTGCAGGCGAGGAGGAGGAGGACGAGGAGGAGAGCAAGCCGGGGGCGGCGAGGACTTGGAGGTCGGTGGCATAGACGAGGTTCTGCTGGCCGAGGTAGTGGAGGCGGAAGTCGTCGAAGCAGGTCCAGTCGTACTTGTAGCCGAGGGTGGGCTTCTTCACGCCGAGGCGGAGGGTCTGGTTGGTCACTGGCACGAGGAGTTCCACCTCATAGTCGCCTGCGGTGAAGGCTTCGGCGGCGGCTGCCGGGGTGTTGGGCACCCATCCGAACTCGGTCTCGAAGTCGCCGGAGTGGGTCTCGGTGGTGTGGGCACCGTCGAAGATGGAGGGGAGGCCCACCTCGCTGCTGTTGCCGAAGAGTGTGGCAAGGTGCCGCTCGGTGCCGATGCGGTGGGTGATGGTGGCGTAGGGGATGGTATAGACGGCCCAGACGTTGTTCTGGGTGTTCTCGTTCCATCCGCCGTAGGTGTCGTGCTCTTCCATCTGCACGTCGCCGTAGCGGTAGAAGCCTTTGGCCTTGATGCGATACCAGCCGTTGGGGATGTTGGTGAGGGTCTGGTAGAGGTTGAAGTTGACGTTGGCCACGCCGGTGCCGCCATAGGAGGCGATGGAGTTGGAGCCGCCGCTGCCCCGCTGCAGGCCGCCAGTCCATCCGCTGCTGGAGTCGAACTGGGGGTTCTGGATGAGGGCTGTGCAGTCGGCAGGACTGTCGGGTGTGGCATGGGCGAAGTCGATGTCGCCGGTGGGGAGTTCGTCCTCATACTGGTAGTCGGTGTTGTTGCCCGGCTGGAGGAGGGTGAGGGTGAAGTTGTCCCAGCAGGTCCAGTCGGTGCCGGGATGCTCCGTCTTGCGCACTCCCACGGTGAGGCGGTTGTTGGCCACGTCGATGGTGAGGGTGTTGGCAGCGTAGTAGCCCCACGAGAAGTAGTTGCCTGCCGTCTCCATGCCCATGGGCAGAGAGCCTGCAAGGTCGTCCTCGCTGGCGATGCTCTGGATGGGGGTGGACTGTTCGGCAGTGCCCGACTGGGCATAGAGTTGTGCCAAGAGTTGCTCGGTGCCGTCGGCATGGGTAGCCACGGCTCGGTCGTTGCTGTTGTTGGAGGTGTCGTTGTAGCGATAGTAGCCCTGCACGGCGAGTTGGTAGCGTCCGTTGGGCAGATGGGTGATGAGTTGGCCGACATCGAAGGTGGGATATTTGCCGCCCCATGCCTCGGCCACCTGGTTGCCATAGCCCGACCAGTCGATGCCGCCCTGGTCGAAGGTTCCGCTCCAGGCTCCACTGCTGTAGCCCCGGTCGAAGCGCGGATTGGCTATCATGAAGGTGGCATCGGTCTGGGTGCCGTCGATGAGGGCCTTGATGCGGTCGTGGCGCGTCACAAACTCCCACTGTGCGCCTTCGGCTGTGGGGTCGGTGCCACGGGGAGTGATTTCCCATGTGTCAGCGTCGCAAGTGATGTAGCCATAGCCGTCCTGATGGAGGGTGAAAAAGCCCTCCGCACTGGCAGGCTGGATGGTCCACACCTGCTGCGAGCCGTCGAGATAGAGGATATTCTCCTGAGCCATGAGCCAGTGGATGTCGCCGTTGTAGTAGTCGGTGGCGAGGGTGAAGCGGCTGTCGCTCACCTTCTCCACCTGCACAGGCACACCGTGCTGATCGACCACCGCCAGAGTGCCCCACTGGCCTCCAGCCTCCAGATAGGTGCCAGTGGCTCGGTTGCGCAGGTAGTATTCGCCGGGCAGGAGAGAGCCGTTGCCCCCCAGATAGTAGAGTTTCACGTCTTTCCACGCCACCCAGTTCAGTTCGGTCTCGGAGGCTCCCGACACGTTGATGCCGAAGTCGAGCCGTCCGTCAGTGCCCACCTCGAAAGTGAGTTCGGGCACCGAGGTGACATGCGCACCGCCCGAATAACTGGTGGTCGCCTTGCCACTCAGAAGGTCGTCTGACGTGCTGCCGTTGGCAAAGAGCCTCACGCCCGCCATCGGAGCCACGCCATCATAGACCTCGGCATAGCAGCGCACCCTCATGGAGAGGCGGTACTTTCCGGCAGGCAGCCCCGTGATGGTCTGGTGACGAATCTCCGCATCGGGCAGAGAGCAGAAGCCCCCGTGCTGATTGCGCGATTCCCTATTTTTCCAATATTCCATGAAGGGAGTGGTCATCTGCGAACCGTCGCTGCCGCCACGTCCCGACCAGTCATCCATCTGCAGCACGGCATCGTAGCCGTCGCCCACCGACAGATAGTAGTTGCCACTCCCGTTGGTCGATGCATCCACGATGTACCAATACCGGGCATCGTCACACGCTGCACCCGCCACCCGGCTGGTGTAGTCCTGTTGCTGAGCCACTGCCGTGTTCACACACCAGCACATGAGGCTCCACAAAATCCATGTAATTCTCTTCATATATATATAAAGTAGGTATAGTTAGTTCCGATTGCGCTGCAAAGGTAACACATTTTTAATAAATAAAGTCTGTTTTGTACAAAATATACGCCATCGGCGGCTTGAGAAAAACAAGAAAAAACAAAAAAATAAGTAACTACACAAAATTATCTTATACAATGACGTCTCTTCTTTTCGCCGCAAGCGGCTTGTTTTTCCTTGGACAATAATTTCCAATAATTGACGCTCATTTTATCCAATAATTATTATTGGAACCAATTTTTAGCAATTATTGGAAATTATTGTCCGAGAAAACAATGCGGCTTGCGGCGAAAATTACAACTATTCAATTCATGAAAAATTCGTGGTTAATTCATGATAATTTATGTCTAAAATAAAACACGAATTTCCATGAAT
>OCVV011160138.1_pt1 | contig 10077 bp, 13 predicted proteins | sample 1539721 | NCBI WGS metagenome assembly OCVV01 (sample SAMN02144230, study PRJEB22623) | gut metagenome | biome: sheep rumen | host: Ovis aries | place: New Zealand
AAACTCTTGTAAGCGGTCTCTCATAAGCATAAACAGCCCCAGTACGGCACAGCCTTCAAGCACAATAGTAATATACAGTTTAAAAAGCACTAGATACGGAAGCACCGCTAGAACAAAAGACACAAGAACTGCTACAACATAACGGCTTGAAAGTTTGGGTAGAGTGCAGGATTTTTCTGCAATTTTTGCCTGAGTTTGCAGACTCTTTTTTACGAGCGAAATGCGGATGGTAAAGTACACAAAAATTCCCACCCACAAAGTTAAACCAGTAACACAAGTAATTAAATCTAAAGTATATGTATTCATTATTTTTTCAACCATACTAAAAGTGTTTTTCGTGCAGATTCAAATGCAAGCGGAAGTTTTTTAACATCTTCTTCTGTTTGCACACGCACCCATTTCAGTTCGCTTACTTCTTTTTGTTGAACAGTAAAAGTTGCATCTTCTGGAACTTGTGCAGAAAAAAAGAAATCGCATGTTTTGTATACAAGCCCTTTGTAGGGATATGTGTTAGGCCAACTGCACAAGTAGGTTAAATGCTCTGGTTTAATTCCCAACTCTTCTTGACATTCACGCATAGCTGCTTCTTCTATACTTTCGTCACGATCACAAAAGCCACCAGGAAAAGCCAAATAGCCTTTGCGAGGTTCTTTTGCACGCACTTCAAACAAAACTTCGTGTTTAGAATTTGAAATGACTAAACCTGCTGCAGAAGCAACATTATTAAAAAGTTCAAATGAACAGTCAGGGCACAGCCATTTAAACCCACCGAGAAGCGTCTGAATGTTTTTACTGCCACACTGAGGGCAAAAAGAAAAAGTGTTTTGGTCCATAATACAAATCTTACGTAAATAACATTATACAGGGGAAGGCTGTCTTTACTCAATCCTTGTACAAAAAAATATGAATGGCAACTGAATATCTCAATGTAAAATGTTAAATGCGATACAACAGTTTGCCAAGCAAGACAAAGACCGTCCGCCAGTTTTTGTAATAAGGGAACTGTGAAGTTTTACAACCTGCTCGTATTCAAAGAAAATCATTTTGCAAGTTCCTTATAAGCTTCCATATTCTGACTTATAAGTGAATCGGAAAGTGCAAAAAGTTTATCGTCTGAAACTGTGCTGAATTGATTTTCTTCTTCCCAAACGGTGATTATAACTTTTCTATCACTAAAGCGTTCAAGCGAATAATCATTTGTGAAAACTGTATTTCCTTGAATTGTTCCTATTGTCGCATATATTTTTGCTATCTCCAAGTATTATAGCACATTTTCAGCTTCTTTTGTGTTTTATTTCAAAAATCTGCTAACTTTCTATGATTCTCTTCCAGAATATTAAAAAACTTTTGCTTAAAATGTTTAATTTCCTTCTTTACTCCAAAAGCCAATTCATATTGATGAATCTCTTTTAATGAAATAAATCTCATTTCAGAAAACTCATAGCAAAATCTTTCTGGTACATGAAAATCAGAAGCAACTTCAAACATAAAAGTTTTCCATTCGAAGCATGGATAGTGAAAACTACAGATGATTGCGTTTTTTTCATTTACCGAATTAGATAAATTAATTCCTGTTTCTTCTCGTAATTCTCTAATAGCAGTTTCATCAAAAATATTCCATTTATTAATATGAAAAAACTTTTCCCCTTCTTCATCGGTTCGCATCTCTCCAAAGAATTCTCGATTGTAAGCAATAACTTTAATAAAAAGCTCGAAAACAAATATGTAAAGATAAATCTGGTCTGTCCAGAATAATAAGTCTGAATATTTTGCTTCAATGGATGGAGAAGTTTCAAATCCCAATGTAGCCGTATTTACAAATACTACTAGAAGCATGAAATATTCAAAAAACGTATCAGCTTCTCCATCAACATAGTATTTAAGCTTTTCGCAGAAAGTTTTACCTTCATGTTTTTTCATTTTAAAATCTCCTTTTTAGATTTCTTTAACATAATCACTCCTTTTGAATGGCTTGATAATTGTCTGCTCAATTTTTTAAGGATAAAAGGATGATACAATAATAAATTCTCATTTTATGAGAATCTCGTGTTATATATTTGCAATCAAAGAACAGGAGGTTCCCATGAAAAAGACAGATACCAATCCCGTAGATTTATATTGCATTGCTCTGAAAGGAATGGCACTTGCTGCAAACATGCTGGTATTAACATCTCTCTGTTGTACAGATGATAAGGAATGTAATGGACTCGAAGAACTTACGACGGTATGTCATCGTTTTGATACTGTACTGCATAAAGCGTTGGACGATAAAAGTCTTTCATCATCTGCGGTCATAACAACAGCAAAAAGTTATTTTTCAGCGCTCAAAGATTTTAAAAAATCTCCTGATGCTCAGGCAAATGAAATCCAGGAACTCCTTAAAGATCAGGAAGAAATTATTCAATCAATAATTTATCCGGAGCGCTGATATGTTTTACACATACAACTACAAAAGCCGGAACTGGCTCGGTTCAGAACAGGATATATATCAACGCTGCCAAAGGAAAAAAGAAAAGCTGTTGTTAATGACATTATTCAGGCTTGTACTGGAGGAAATTAAATATTTTTCGTTTCTTTTACAAAATTCTCATATTTTGAGAATTGCATGTTTTATTATATGTACATCTTGCAAGAAACAGGGAGTTGAAAAAGCTTCCTTAACTCCGACGAGAGTTAGAAATACTTTTAATAAGGAGGAAAAAATATGGCTTCAATTACAATTCACTATCATTCATATGAAATAAATTCTTTAGCTGACTTGGCTATGGTTAGAGCTCAGCTTGAAGAACTTTATAAAATGAAGAAAGTTACAGACCTGGAATATAAAACAAAATCTAAACAGTTAGATCAGTTTCCACGTAACCATCATTTAAGCAAATAAGTGGTGATAAAAGCTGCCATGTACCCGGCCAGTCATGGCAGTTTTGTTAATCAAGGAGTAAAGCAAATGAATACAGACGAAAAGGCAACAGACTTTATTATAAAACTCCGGGTATTTACCCGAAAATATTTAAATCCGGAGAACGAAAATGATTTTCAGAAGGACGCAGAATCTCTCAGGACTCTTTTTGATGATTTTGCAATCATTGATGTTTTTTCAAGTATGCACATTGTTGATTGTTATAATGAAATAAAAATCAGTCTTATGAGATGGGACAGGTTCGCAGATAAAGCCTCCACTATTTCGGTAGATTTTAAAAATCTGCTTGATTACTTTTATAAGCAAATGAAAGAAATTTATTTTTACGAAATTTTTGGCTTTTTCTCAACAACCGTTCATCCGGAAGATATTCCTGAATTGAATCTGCCCTGTAAAGTTTTCTGTGGCTGTGCTGAAGGCTGGCAAAGGGAACCCTATCTTGATAAAGACGGAGAAGTTAAATATTTAAATGTAGTCAGGTTCCAGGATCCCGAAAATAGTGAAGTTCCGCTATGTATTAAAATTGGAGGTTGCGCAGAACTTATAGAACCGCGGGAAAAATGCAGTTTAACCGATGAACAGCTGAGAATCCTGTGTAATTTTGTAAATCACAACAGAGGAAGCATTATTTTGCATATTGCAGGCGTTCTCGATTCCAAGCAATTTTTTAATGCCTTAGAATTTCGGGATAAAATTTATAAATCAAAATATTGTATCGAGTTTGAATACGTAAATACTTTATACCGAAGAAAAAAGGGTCCTTATCATGTGGATATGAATGACATGACTTTCAGTCAGGCACAGAAATTCTACAAAAAAATCTGGAAAGAAATAAGACTGGAAACTGAAAATCTGGATGCAGATTATCCTTTATACTCGCTTAAAGTCATAAAACGCAGACCTGCACTAAATTCGTGTTGTTTTTGTAAAAAGATATTTAATGACGAAGGTAACAGTACCTGGCCTATTTATTACAAAGATGACAGTGAATACTACAGATGCTGTGATGCTTGTAATGAAAAATATGTAGTTGCCGCCAGAAAAGACCGCAAACTGATAATGCAATTCAGAAAACAGTTTGGAATTGATTACGCAGAATATCAGGAGTAAAAAGATGGTAGATTGTTCAAAATTTGCAAAAAAAATTCCTTTTTTTCTCGCAGTGTTTACATTCTTCTTTTTTTGGGAGACTGAGCTGGCAATTCTTATTGGAATTGAATTTTTAATTCCAATTATTCTTTTTACCTATTGCACAATTAGACACTGTAAATTAATGCCAAAAGTAGTGATTGCGACATCTCTTTTTTCTTTATCGATTGATATAGGGCTTACAAAATATTTACTAGATTCATCACGAACACTTACAATTCTTCCGCTTGTAATGTTTTTGAAAAATGAAGTTATACACGATAATTGGATTGCTTCAATATCTCTGATTATTGGAACTTTAGCTCTGACTAGGCTTTTGATAAAGAAAAGCTATCATTATGCAAAAGAAATTTATAACAAGACGAATTTAGAAATAATATCTCAGGTGATTGATTCATTAGCATTTTTGTATGGATGTTCTATCTTTGTAATTCATCTTACTATAGCTAATATTATTGCAGGTATTTTGTTCAATATTGTTCAAACAGATTCTACTTTCTTCGATGTTGTAAAACAATTGTTGCCCTATGTCAGCATCAATGTATTTTTCTTTACTGTTCCTCTGCTTATTATCGCACTATCTTGTTGTATTTATGTACATAATTTGAAAATAAAGGAGTAAACTATGCTTTATTTACCATTTACATTTAGAGATTCAACAGAGGAAGAAATAGATCTTTTTTCAGAAGAATTCAGCAATGTTTACAGACTTAATCCGGAAGTAAAGTTTACGACAGCTGAACTTCATAAAGAAAATTACGCGATTTTTGCAACAAAAGAAGAAAATGACGAAATCCAAGTTTTATTTTTTCTTATTCTAGACCATCCGTTAAAAGAATTCAGGAACATTTATAATCTCTTCTGCGCCTTTATAAAAGAAATGACCCATGTTGAACCAAAAAAAGAAAATCTTGGAAAAACAAAACGAATCTGCTGGAACTTACAGGAAGATGAATACCACATGTATTTTGAAGAAGTCATCTATAGACGAGGCGGAGACTGGTCTGTAAGTACTCCTCATTTTTATAAAGACGGACTTTTTGTTCAATACAATTATGAACGAAAGGCTTGGAAAGAAAAAGTAAATCATATTGACCGCTATTATTACCAACAGAAACTAAGCGATTATTCAGAAGAAGAAAAAACACTTGAATGGTACAGTGACTATGAATACGCCGTTCAGTTGCATTTCTGTGAAGAAGACCTTTCCGAGATGACACACTACCTTACAAGCAGAAATTATGACAGAGAAAATAAAAAGATTATTCCTCTCTCAAAAAAAATCCTGGATAAAATTGAATCATATTGCCGCAGCATCGAGTCTGCATGTAATAAGTATAACTGCGGGTCTCCGGTCTGGACTGAGTTTCTGGATAAGAAATACAAATTACTAAAGGAATACAGCTCAAAAGATTATGATGAAATCTGGAAAATGGAAGATTTAAATGAACCGTATTTTGCAAAAACAAAAGCAAGGCTTGCCAGAATATTCAGAACTGTCCGCGGACTAAAATTACCACCAAAAGGAGAATAGTCTATGGAATACAAAATCTGGATAGCCACATATCTTAATTCACCGCCACCCTATCCTATAGAACTGACGGCAGAAGAAATTGAGCGTAATGCCTGTATCTGGAAAACAGAAGAAACTGTATGGCGTCATATCGGAACTGTCGATTCTCTCGAAGCCGCCCGTTATATGGTTGAAAATGACAGGATATCTTATAAAGATGCGGACGGTGTCTGTTACTACCTGGAATGTGAGCCTGATGATGAATGCTACTACAGCTTCGTCAAAATTGAGTATGGCGACACAATCGAGTACTACGACAGTTACGTTCCGGGAAAGGAACATAGATATGGGAGAAGACTTATCTGATATTATTCGTACTTTATTCCAAAATAATCCAGAGTAGCTTTCATTGCATCCTGACCGGTGAGGCAGGTATCTCGCAAAAAGCCCCGCTCATCTTTCCAGTTCTTTATACCACGGTAGTAATACATTTTAAGTTCTTCCGTAATTATAAATGGGACGATATTGTGTTTGAGGCATTCCTTGAACATAATTAGTCTGCCAACACGGCCATTTCCATCTTGAAAGGGGTGAATAGATTCAAAGCGAACATGGAAATCCAGAATATCATCAAAAGTAATTTTTGATTTGGAATTATATTCTTTAAGAAGCGCCTTGATTGCATCGGAAACTTCTGAAGGCTTTGTTGTTTCGCTTCCTCCAACTTCATTTTCAAGCATCTTATAATCACCGACTTTAAACCAGGATTTCTGGCTGTCAGTAGTTCCAGATTTCAAAATGAAATGAAGCTGTTTTATAAAGCTTTCCGTAAGTTTTGTATGAGCACCTTCGATTATAAGATCGATGCAGCGGAAGTGATTTACTGTTTCTACAATATCATCAACCTTTACGGCCTTATCTGTAACTCCAAGAGTTTTTGTTTCGAAGATATAGCGGGTCTGGTCATGAGTGAGTTTTGACCCTTCAATGTGATTTGAGTTATAAGTAAGGTCAATCTGGATTTTATGATAAATACCACCTTTAAGGCCGGCTTCTTTTTCGCGTTTGAGGAATGAAAGAAGCGTCTCTTCAGCAGAAGAATGACGAGGTTTACGATCTGGCTTTTCTGCGGTTGATGGAATCTTCCAGATTTTGCCTTCCAGGAGAGCTCCCTCTACCCTGCCCTGAGCGCAATAATTACGGGCACTGCGTTCGCTAATTTGCCAGTTTTGAGAAGCCTCTTCTACAGAGATATATTTAATCTTACTCATAGGAAAGATTATAGCATATTATCGGCAAAATATAAAGGTGGAATTGTGTAAAAAGTTAAGAGTTATTTTGCCGATAGAGCATTATAACAAATTTATCCTTAGAATTAGATAGGATGTGAAGAATAAAGTAAAATATCTTATACTCCCCAAATATTCATAATTTCTTTTGTAAGTTTCTTTTCTCTTTCAAAGATAGCTTGTTCATCCCAAGTAGATTTATTAATAATATCTTCTCTTGTAATAAGTAAATCAGCACACTGTTCTATTCCCGCTTGTGCTTTTTTTCCTTTTTCAGCAGGCTTTCCTTTGAGTTTAGTTAAAAAGTCACTATTACTGATAATATTGTTTAATTTACCATTCAATAAAGTCATATTTCCTAATGAGAAAATTTTTTCATCTCTATGTCCCATACCTTCAACATCGTCTTCTATCGGAGAACCATCATTATCTACATATGGGACATTTTCTTTTTTCCAATTCTTTTGCCATTTCTGAGGCATAATATGCTCTAACTGATAGTTAAACTGTAGACCATGTTTAGAATAATCTGTTGGAGAGTCAAAACGCCTTTTTAATTCTATCCAAAATAGAATTATTGCACCATCTCGGTTTGATACTTTGCTTCCAATACCCGCAAGGATATTATCTTCTGTCAGATTCATATATGGCTTGATGTAATTTTGAAAATTACTCTCATCTGAATCATTATTAATCAAATCAGAACAATGCTTGTTGAAGTTTTTGTTTGATTTACCAGTTATCATAAAATACATAACAAATCGTTCAAGTGTTTTCAATCTTTCTTGCAATTTCTCGGGATTGCCTTCATATGTTCGATATAAATATAGTAAATATGGATTGAAAACTGTATTATCGCTCCAAGCAAGTATATGACACAACCTTTTTTCAACATCATCATATTTTAATGATGTTTCTCGTTCTTTCTCAGGAATATGCTCTCTGTATGTATTAGAAAAAGCACATAAATCGTTAATAAAATTTTGAATTTCTTTTACAGTATTTAATGTATCAATATATTTCTTATAATTATTTGCTAAATCGTCTAATTTATCATTTTCTACATCAAAAATACTTCTGTAAATGTCTTTTGTTGCATAATACTTTGTAACAATACCAAAACATTGTAGTAATAATTCACTGTTATCACGAAAGTATCGACCTACATTTTTTTGAGTGTTCCAATATGCAATATCATCTTGAGAACCACAGAATGTATCTTCCCAAGTTTTTTTATAGAAATTTTCTACTTCCTCTTGTGCTTGAAGGCTTTTATCTGTTTTGTCTAAATATTTCTGAAAAACATAGTTTTTAATAATATCTGTTGCAGATAAACGAACACCTGAACTATTAATTGTATCAAATATTTTTTGTTCCTGGTCATTATCATCTAAATCTATTACAACTAGAATTTTATTATTCTTATCAAAAAGATTATCCCAAAGATTAATTCTAGTTTCCATTGGAATTGTATTAAATTGAGTATAAAAGAATTTGTAGCATCTTTTAATAAGCATTCTTGGATCTTTATCATCGATGAGTTCAATACTATTTACAATTGGTGATTGTAATTCACCATCAACAACCATTCCCATAACTTCTTCAAATTGAGCTTTGTCATTATGAGAATGTGATATAGTAAGTAAATAGTCTGAATCAGAAGAACGTAGTTTATAAAATAATGCATCAATGGCATCACTTTTTATCTGTTTATTTCCAATAGAATCATAAAGAGCTTTGATAAAAATACTTAACGTTGTTAGTCTTTGTTGTCCATCTATTATTATTGCCTTTTCTGCTTCACCAGTGATACGTTTTTGTCTCTTTAAAATTATTGACCCTAAAAAATGGCTACCTGAATTTTTTAATAAATCATCAAGCAAATCTTTCCAATTATCATCATTCCAAACATAGGCTCTCTGGAAAAAAGGAATTTCGAGAATTTGTTCACTACATAAAAATCTTAATGGCTGACCTTTTGCATCCATTTTTTTTCTCCTAAAACTATAGAATTATAACATTTTCCTAAAAATTTGTCTTGTATTCTCTAAATTTTATCAATTCATTTTTCTTCAAGTGGAATTTTGCGGATATATTGAATTTGCAAAGTTTAGCAAATCAAGTTGTGATGGTTGGATATTTAAATCATCTTTGGGGTACAGTTTTTTCTTATCAATATTATTCTCATGTAAAAACATCTTTATATCATTTCTCAAATTATTTGAGATTTGATACAGAATAACATCATCTTTGTTTAACCAAGGGCTATTTAATACTTGCTCTTCAAAAGTCATGTATTCAGTATGGCCTGTAGTTAATAGGAATCCTTCTTGTTTCTGAATTCGATGAAAAAATGGTTCATCAATTAAATATACGCCTTCTTTTAGTCTAAAAAAGAAAGAATACATTTTACTGTCTTCAAATAGAATCGTAGAAAATAAATAATTTTCATCTGATATAGCTGTGTTTACAGGAGGAATCTTTTTATAATTGATACACCATAGAACCATATCATCTGTTTGGGAATTATCTTCTAGACAAAAATATAAAGCAATTTTCCAATTTTTTGTCCAATCGATTAACCTAGTTTTATAACCATAATGCTGCAATAAAACTTGAATTAGTAAAAAATTATCATCATTCTGAATATTTAATCCAAATTTTTCTAATTGTTCTTGATTTAGATTTAATAATTCAGATATGCTTCGCATTTCTAGAAAAATATTTTGATGTTGTCCAGTTAAAAGCCTGTTGTTATCCCGTATATTGTTGATAGTTCTATCTATGCCAGATGTTAAAGGCCAATTACAAGAGGCTTGACCTCGGAATCCCCATCCAGAACGAGATTTAATTTCATCAAATAGTTTTTCCATAGAATTAATTTTCATTTCTTTCATAAATCACCCCTGAAATAGTAATAAATGATTACACCATCTCATAATTAATAGTTATTCTTTTAGAGAAGTTTATGAACAAAAGAAATCCAATCTTTGCCAGTTGCCTTGTTTCCTTATATGGTTAAAGTACTCCAAAGGTTTATCTAAAGTTATTGTAAATAAATCTTTTCCCATAAAATAATTATCAACTCCATTCATATTTCTTCCGTAGATTTTTAGAAACAGGTCTTTATCACAGGTGTCTGCATCGTGGGTAAAAATGCCAAATGTAGCAACACGCATTTCAGCATCTACCCAGTCGTAAGTTTT
>OCVV010937356.1_pt1 | contig 10076 bp, 5 predicted proteins | sample 1539721 | NCBI WGS metagenome assembly OCVV01 (sample SAMN02144230, study PRJEB22623) | gut metagenome | biome: sheep rumen | host: Ovis aries | place: New Zealand
CACATAATTGTTTTTCAGCTATACTTAATTCTCCTGCAGTACACCACCTTGTATTTTTTCCTTGTAATGAATCAAACAATTTTTTAGCATCTTCCCTGCTACCTTGATTATACTTTATCCATATTCCATCTGTTGCAGAACCATAATCTATGTGAACTTGATTTAATTTTTTCAATTCAGTATCATATAATCTAGAAAAATTAATTTCAACAATACTTTTTATTTTTTCATTATTTATTAACTTTTTAGCATCTGTTGTATCAATTCCTTCAATTGATTGTATTTCCTCTAATTGATGTACAACTCTGCTTAATGCTTCAGCATTTAGTTCTAAAAAAGGACTTAATGTTTTTTTAGTTCTTCGTAAATATTTTTCTGTAGCAGCTTCATAATTACCAGTAATAACTACACTTCTAAATATCCAATATTTTATCCACATAGGATAAGGGCAATCATCATAAAATAAATAATCTATCCATACAGATAACGTTTTTTCCTGAATATTTATTATTTCTTTTATTTCTGATTCACTATATTTATCCCTAGGTATATATTCTTCTTTTATTACATATTTATCTAAAAGAATGTTTTTTAATCTTTCAAAATTATTTCTTTTAATAGATAGTTCAAGTGTTGTTTCTAATCTTTGTAAATAAGTTCCAATAATTTTTAAATTTAAAAATTCTTTACTAACTTTACCAGTCCTTCTAAATTTTTTTCTACTTCCATATCTATTTTGTAAATCTAAACTTAAAGTATGATAAACTCTATTTAAAAAAACTTCTCCAAAATAATCATGTTTTTCCTCTTTCATAATTCCTCCAACTTGTTATATTATAGCAAAAAATAGACTATATTAATAGTCTATTGTGTTTGATCTATATACTCTAGTAATTGAATAAACAATTGAACATATTTCTTTTCAAATCCATTTTTACCTTTTGACAATTTACGTAATTCAATTCTTTTCTTATCTTTGTTTAACGTATTATTTGTAAGTAAATTATACACTTGTTCCTTTTGAGATGTTAAAAGTGGTAAATCACTTATAATTTCTTCTACATCTTCTAAAATAATTCTAACAGCATCTATTTCTATATCCTTACCCTTACAATTAATCGTTAATTGTTCTGTTGTAGGTATATCTTTTAATTCTACTATAAAATCTGGGCCATCTATACTAGTCTTTACCTCTGTTTTTTCAGATTTTATGAATGCTTGTACATCACTTGATTTTTTTGTATTTCTAAATCTAATAGTATAATTACGTTTATCAGGAATTATACCAGTTTTTCCCTCTAAAGGTCTAATTATAACAGTATAATTATTAGGTAAATAATTGTAATCTATCAAAGTAGTTAACGAATATCCTTTTAAATATAAATCACTTATACCATCATCTTCATATAATTTGAATGAATTACTTTCACCTGGAAAAATTTGTATTTCCAAATTTTTTGGTGGTGTTGTATCATTTATATTTGAATGAAGCGCTAAAGGTATAATAGCACCTGCTTTAACAAATGCAGGATATTCTTCATTTCTAAAGAAAGACACATGTTTTCTTTTACCTAAATATTTTTTTCCTGTTCTAAAGTTATACCATATTCCTTCTGGTAAGAAGAACTTATGTATAACTCTATTCATTACTAAATCTTTTTTAGTTGTTATTGGACTAATAAAGAATTGGCTACCAAATGAATACTCATTCCTATACAATACATCATCATACAATTCAGGATATTGGTAATATACCGGCTGTATAACTGGTATACCATATTTATAATACTTATATGCTTCTGAATAAAGATATGGTACTAATCTATGTCTTAAATTTAAATATTCACTTGCTATAGCATATGTCTGTATATTCCAACGCCAAGGCTCACGTTTATAAAATCTTCCTGCATCAGCACTTAATTTTAATATTGGTGAGAATGTTCCCAACTGAATGTATCTCTCATATAATTCATTATCTTCTGCACCGTAGAAATAACCTCCGATATCATGGCTCCACCAACTAACACCTATGTTAGCAGCTCTTCCATTAAAATATGGTATATTAGCTAAAGTTTCCCAACTAACTACACTTTTTCCTGCATAAAGTACAGGATATCTGTGAGCAGCTACTCTAGCATTATATGCATAAATCATAGGACGTCTTTTATAACCTCTCATCATATCATAATAATGATAATGTTTTAAAAGTGATAATTCGCGTATACGATTTTTATCATACCAATCTATCCAAAAGAAATCTATTCCATAGTTATCTAATGGATGTATAAATACTTTTAAATAAACATCTAATGTTTTAGCATCAAACACATTAAAAGGTATATGACCTTCCTTGTCTTCAGTCAAATATTTAGCAGCAGTTTTATAAAATGCTTCTATTGGATAAAAACCTTCCATAGGAGATATATTTACACCTAATCTAATTCCATAATCATGTAATTTTTTTACAAGTTCTGAAGGATTTTTAAATAATTCACCATTAAAAGTAAAACCTGTTCTTAGCCTTTTTTCATTTTGTCTAATACGGATATGCCAATCCTTATCTAACATTAATACAGAAATTGGTATTTTATGATTATCAAAGTTTTCTATTAATTCATCTATACGATTATCGTCATATGTATCATTACGACTCCACCAATTACCTAGTGCATATCTTGGTATCAAAGAAGGATATCCAGTAATCATATAATAATCCTTAAGAGCCAAAGAAAAATCTTTACCATACATAAATACATATACATCTATTTCTTTATTAGCACGAGACACACAGTTTCCTCTCGCATTTAATAAATATGAATTTGAATCATCAATACATGCAAATCCATCTATTGAATATAATCCCTTCATATTAAATTCCATATTATCATCTGAGGAACCATTTTGTTGTAAAACAGGTGCTCCAAAGTTTTTAACTTCTTGATGACCATAATACCATGTTTTATCTACTCCAACTAAATCAATTCTAAGATTACCAGTTTTATTTAATGATGAGCCTGAAAATTTTGCCTCTTTAACATAGTTTAAAGAAAAATATTTTGTTTCAATAATTAAATTATTTTTATTATTTATAACATTAAATTCTGGCTTTGGATGATTTCTATACCAAACTAATTCTGTTGGTTTATCCTCAAATTCTCCAGTCTCACTATACTCTAGTCTAACTAATCTTTCCGTTAATACAGTAATACGATATTTATTTCCTTGAAATACACACGCTGAATTTGGTAATGCCTTATTTAAATCCAGTACAAATTGATCTCCTAAATCATACATAATTTATCACCCTTTTCTATAATTCTTCTATTTGCATAAAATTAGTATATTTAATTTCATTAAATGGATATCCACCAGTAATAATTATTTTATCTTTAGGTTTAGTAGATATCAATTTAAATGTTATATTTTTAGATAACTCAGTTATTTTATCAAATGAGTTTAAATCATCTATAAGCACAGGAGTAACAGCAAAATGTAATTGTAATGATTTAACTGTTTGCTTATTTGGACATACAGCAATTATAGGACAAATAGGTTTAAATCTACTCATCATACGAGCTGTATAACCACTTATTGTTGGTGCTATTATAGCACAACATTTTAATCTATATGCGGCACTTGCTACATTCATAGAAATTATACTAGTTATATCATTTGATAAATTTGAACTATCATTTATATATTCCATATAATCTATATCAAGCTCTGCAGAATTAATTATTCTTTCAATCATTTTTAATGTTTCAATAGGATACTTTCCAACAGTTGTTTCTCCAGATAGCATAACTGCATCGCATCCATCTAAAACAGCATTAGCAACGTCTGATACTTCTGCTCTTGTTGGCCTTGCCATTTTTTCCATAGATGACATTAACTCTGTTCCGACTATACTTACTTTACCTGCTTCGTGGCATTTTTTTATTATCTTCTTTTGTATTCCAGGAACTCTTTCCATAGAAACAGATACACCTAAATCACCACGTGATATTAATATTCCATCACTAACACGTATTATTTCATCTATATGATTTACACCATCTTCTGTTTCTATTTTTGCTATTAATCCAATATGTTCATCTTGTAAATTAATTAATATATCATTTACAGCTAATACATGTTCTGATTTTTCTACATAAGATAATGATATAAAATCGAACCCTAATTTATGTGCCATAACAATATCTGTTTCATCTTTATTTGTTAAATAAGGTAATTTTAGTTTTACATTTTGCACATTTAAGTTTTGATGTGATTCTATCATAGCATCATTTAATACTTCACATACAAAGAAATCAGATAATATTTCTATTACCTCCATTAGCATAGTTCCATCTTTTATACTAATTATATTATTATAACCAATTTCTTGTAATAAATTTGGATAACTAACAGAAAACTTTGTATTATCTCCTATTATTTCATCCATATAAATTCTGACTCTATCACCTTTTCTAAATAAAGCTTGCCCATTTATAAATTCACCTATTCTTACTTCTGGGCCAGCTAAATCCATTAAAAGAGAAACATTCATATTAAGTTCATCATTTAATTCATTTACACTTTCTACTATACTACGACAAAAATTATAATCTGCATGACTCATATTAACTCTTATTACATCAGTACCATTTTCCATAAGCCTCTTTATTTGAGCTTTTTCCATGGTAACTGGTCCTACAGTAGAAATTACTTTAGTCTTATTTATCATACTATTCACCTATTATCAATTATATCATAATAACAATAATTTACAAGATAACAACTATAAAAAACATGCCATATACAAATAAAACATACAATGATTAAACACTGTATGTTTGTATTCATTTATTATATTTTTTATATACCCTACAAATATTTTATCCATAATTATATATTATCTTTTAGCAATAAATTCAATATTGTTTATTTTCTTTCATACTACTATAACTATCATAAAAAATTTTTTTTGATATTAAACTCTTATAAATAATTTCTTTAATATTTAATTTATCATTTATTATGCTTTCTTCCATAGATAAAAATTCAAATCCTATTTCTGTCATTAATTCTTTTTCCTTAGCATTAGAACCTGAAGATACATAAATAATATTTTCAATATCTAAATTTTTAAATAAATAATCGAGAAGTTCAATTATTAAATCTTTGCATAAACTCCAATTATTATCATCAATATAGTAAGAAAAATTCATAGACTTATTTTCTTTATTATAATTTTCTACAACAATATTACCAATTACTTTATCATCAAAATAAACTATCCAATCAAGACAAGCATTACAATAATATATATTTAACTTTCCCTCTTCATCTAATTTTTCATTTATATCATTAAATTTTCCGAAATCACGTAATGCACATGTTAGCTCATATCCATAATCACTACCATATAATTTTTCTATTTCCACTGGTGTACATTTTTTTAATATACAATTATTTATTTTTAGCATAGGGGCATATATCATATTATCACTCCATAATAATTATACCATATTTAGAAAATTAAAAACTAGATATCTCTATCTAGTAATTATTTCTTCTATATCTTCTTGATTAAACATAATAAGATTTTCACCTGTAGAAGAATTTGAACCTCCATATTTAAATAACTCACCATCTGTCATTTTAACTATGACAGGTTCATCTAATTTATGCAATTTTACTTTATCACCAATTTGTAAAATTGTATCAATTTTAAGCATTGTTTTTCTTTTATTTCTTAAATACTCAAGAGCCTTATCACCAGATAAATCTTCACCATTATCCCCTTTTATTGTTATATCACCTTGATGCATTTTAAATCTATCATTATCCATAATATTCCTCCTTTAAAATTTTTCTGTGTTTAGTATATAATTACAATATTCTCCATAGAATTAAAACCTCTACATTTATAATACTTATATGTAAAAATACTATGCAGTTAGAACATTTTTCATCAATCATATACTAAAATATATGATTGTAACATTTGTATATTTGATTATGTTGTTGGTATAACCCTAACAGGTATTGTATACTGTCCTGTTGTAGGATTATATACTGGGTATCCTGTTATCTCATATTGTGTATTTCTTCCTAAAATCAATTCCTGTTGATTATATGCTGATACACCAGTATTAGATTCAATATAAGCTGCATGAGTTCCAGCTGGAACTTCTATTTCTAGTAATATACTACTACTTTTAGATATATGGGTACTACATACACTAGTACTTGTATGTGCCTGATCATTAAATCTCGTTCCTGGTTTCATATCAGCAATACTTAACATTTCACCATTCAAAAATAAACCATCACAACCCCTATGAACAATCATATCATTTTTTATTGTATTTTGAGCAATTAAGTTATCCATTATAGAATTAAACTTTTCTACTTGAACTGGAAATAATCTATTATATATTTTACCAAAAATGTCAGAACATGTATCAAAATAACTATTTATATCACTTAAATTATTTCCATCAATTATAGTATTATTAAATACAGTCATTGCTTTTCTATTAAATGCAGCAAGTTGAGGACCACCCCAAGAAGTAAATATGTGTATCGCATCTTTTTCTGCTTGCGTTAAATTATTATTTGTAGAAAATTTATTTGCCATATTCAACACCGCAAGATCTTCATCTGTCCATAAATTATATTTATTCATTATTTTCATCATTTCATCCACACTATAATTTTGTGATGCTCTTTTTCCTTCCATACCTGGTATTGATGCTGTTCTAGGATCATAGTGAATTGAATCAAACTCATTTTTGAAACTTGCGTTAGATGTATTAGTATAAATACTTCGTAATCTTAAATATAAATATTGTTGAGCATCTAAGAAATACATAGCTGCATCAAGCTTTGTATCTAATTTTATAGTTTCATTAGCATTCGTATAATTTGTCTTCATATTTTCCATTATACTAAGTTGATTAGCTTTTGAATTATATAAGTCTGTATAACTATTTATCTCTGATTCATAGTTAGTAAGTTTAGCTAAATTAACTAAATCTGCAGCTGATAAATTAGAATAATCACCTGATTTATATCTATTTATAATCTCCTGATTATAATTACAATTATCTAATAATTCATTATAATCATTAAATAGTTGATTTATTACACCTTCCATATTTGTAATTTCCTGTCTTTCATAGGCAAATATATCAGAACTATCAATATTATTACTATCTATCTCTAGTGGTGGAGATATATTTTCTTCAACAGAATAATTTATTTTTGAAGTTGGAACATAATCTTTCAAAGCATCATTTTCAGGATCAACAATTAAATTTTTTTGAGTTGCTTCTTCATAATCCGCTGTAATAAGTTTTGCTGTTGGTTCTGAACCATAATCTGTTTCACTATTTAACTTTGCTGTTGGAGCTGTGTTATCTAATTTTGCAGTTATTGGTGATTCATAAACTTCTTCATTTATAGAACTCATTTCAAGAACTTGTTCTAAAGGTAAGTCTGGATTATTTGATAAATTATTAATAAAGCTAGTAGCATCTATTTTTCCAGTTACTTTACCATATGTGAAATTTATTGCTCTAGAACCTCCATTAAAACATAATGCCATAAGCATACCATATTCAAATGATTTAAGTCCATCTTTTCCCATATTAGTAAAATCAATTTCTTCACCAAGAATTACTGCTCTAAATCCTGTATCAACAAATGATTGTACTAATTCTTCAAAACCTTCTTTAAATATATCTTTAACAAATGATTCAGATACATTACCTATACCTGGTATTGTACCTAATAAGGACTCCATACCTACTTCACTAGCACTATTAAATAATGCATATACTGTAGACGAAAATGTATCATATCCTTGTACTAAAGCTTGATGTTTTGCGTTACCAAAAGTAGACACAAACATTCCTGTTGATGCAACACCTTTAAACATTACTCCAAGTTCTGGACATCCAACTAATGTTCCAGTTGCACTTATAGCTATTGTAGGTAACATATTACCCATAGAAGATGAAAATTCATATACCTCATCATAATAATTAGAGTGTTCACTTAAATAACTCATTATAATTGATACTTTATAGTCATCAGGAGTTAATGAAGCATTATTTCTAAATGCCTCTTCAATTCCATTACAATAAGTTTCTAAGCCATCTTCTAACCCTTGTCCTGATACTTTAAAGAAATTTCCAACAGTTTTCTTTATTTCACCTTCATCCATTGTACTTAAAGAATCTATAAATTTATAAGCCTCTTCTGCACCTTTAGCCTGATTTATTGAATCAGATATTAACTCTCTATATTCTAATGCTGCATCATATCCATCTGTTTCTAACAAATAGAAAACCATCTCTTGTTGTTCAGAAGTCATATACTTTGTATCACGTGGCAATTCTTCTGTTGCATTATATGACAATAAAACATTCTTTTCTAAATAATCAAATGCTGCTTCAGCGCCTTCATCTTCTAACTTTTTATAATAATTATCTTTTACGTCGTTTTTAGCATTACTTAATAAATCAAACACCAACAAACTATTCTCTTTAATACTTTGATTATCACTTATAAACTTTTTATATTTTTGAGTTTGAGCTAAATCTAAATAAGGTGCTTGTTTACTATTTTCATTCATTTGATATATATAATAATCATTAACACTTAATTCATCTAGTAAAGAATCTATTCTATTTTCTAAATCTGAAAGCTTAAATTGTGTTAAATCCATTCCATATATATCATGAGTTGCTAAAAACTCTTCTGGATTTAAATGAATAGATATGTAATCAGTATCTTTAATTTCATATACATCATGATCTCTTTGAGGTACATTATTATCAAAAAAGCCGTTTTTTAACTGATCTGTATATATTAAAATATCCTGTTTTTCATCAGCAGTTATAGCTCCAGATAAATAAGCAGTATCTAATAAGTCTTCTACTTTAGCTCTTGTATTTTTTTCACTATCATTATTTTCTTTATATGCTTCTATATACTCAATAGGTATATTACTTTTTTCAAGTATACTTTTTATATTTTCTGGCATAGTAAAGCTTGTTGTTGCAGCAGGAGAAAAGAAATTTGTATTTTCTTGAAAATCTGGATATAATTCTTTTAATTTTTGATTAATCATAAGACTAACATCAAATGGAACATTTTCATAATTAAGATATTTCCATACAGGATCATTAAACATATTATATCCATCTTGCACTTGTTGAAAGCCTTGTAAATCATACATTATCGATGTAGCACTTTGATTGTATTGATTAAATTGTAGTATAGATGAAAAATCTTCATTATTTCCATAACCAGACATTTTCCAAATATCTTCCATATTTAAAATATTTTGTGTTGATGTACCATAATATGAAGCAGTATTAGCCTCAACAATTTTTGACCTTATTTCTGGATTATTAACACATATCCACAAATACATTAATTCTTCTACTTTTTTTTGTTTTTCACTATCCAAATACTGTTTTACTAACTCATTTGATTCTTGTTGAGTAGGATAATTTAAGCTTATATATTGGTATTTTCCTTCTATTCGCATTAATCTTTCAGACACTTTTGGATCTAAATTAATTTTATTTTTTTCAATAAAAGTATAAAATTCATGATAATACTGTAGTGCTTGTTTTTGTTCATAAGCATTATCAAAATCTACTTCTTCAAATTGTGAAAGATATTCCGTAACTAAATCATCTTCATTTAATATTGATAATTTATCCTGATCTTCTTTTTTTACAGGATAAGAATACTGTTTTTCTACTTTATTTTTCTTACCAGTAGTAGTATAACTATAAAATTCTCTTAGAATATCATCTACACTATATATTTTATTAGGATCAGCATCGAAACTATTTCCTGTTGAATCAATGTGTACTACATCAAATTGATCATAATCATTCATATTAAATGGTAATGGCCCAATAAAATTACTATCAACTGATAAAGGGGAAGACTTTTTTATATTACTATATGTTTTTGATCCCATACACACCACTCCTATTTTTTATAAAATTTATACAATCTTTCAACATCTTTTTCAAATTCGTCTATATTTTTATATCTAATATTTA
>OCVV010000597.1_pt1 | contig 10075 bp, 8 predicted proteins | sample 1539721 | NCBI WGS metagenome assembly OCVV01 (sample SAMN02144230, study PRJEB22623) | gut metagenome | biome: sheep rumen | host: Ovis aries | place: New Zealand
CTGTCGTCCCCCGAGGGGGACACAGTTGCCTCGTCATCAAAGGGAAAGAGTAATGAGGCCCCCTCGGGGGCCGTCGGGGGGGCTCCAGGGTCCCCCGAGGGGGCTCCTTCTCCCGGGCTCTGCTGTGAGTGGTACGACTACCGCGGCCCCCGCTGTGCCGACATCGACCAGGCACCGCTCCTGGCCACGCTCACAGCACCCGAAGTGTGCATTCCCGACTCCTGCCATGGCAACATCGGACTTATCCTCTCGGGCTACATTGAAGTACCGGCCGACGGCATCTACACCTTCTCGCTGCTCTCTGACGACGGCAGCTACCTGATGATAGATGGCCGCATGGTGGTCGACAACGACGGCGAGCACTCACCACGTGAACTCGTAGGCCAGCATGCCATGCGGCGCGGCCTGCACCCGCTGCTCGTGCGCTATTTCGACCACAACGGCGGCAAACTCCAGCTGCGCGTCCTCGACCAGCAAGGGCGCCCCGTCAGCGTCAGCTACTGGCACTAAGACTTCCCCTCCTGCGGATTTTCCTCCCGCATACAGTTTTTGAAACTCATAGCCTGCACCGGCGACCACTGGTGCAGGCTTTCTTTTGCCATATATTTTCAGGTGTTTAGGGTTTGAAATGATTACTTATAACGGTGGCGAAATGAAATCCAGTGAAGAATTACACCTATTGGACAAACTTATTTGTTTATTCTTTACCGGCAAATTCGTCTATATCCTTGATAGCCTTGTTCAACGAGCGCATCTCACGTGAAAAGACATAGAACAACAAGACTAATACGATGACAATCAGCACTAAATCAACAAGCAATCTATCACTTGAGGGGAAAGGGATGTCTGTGCCGTAATAAACGTCAAACAGAAGCCATACTACCCAGAGAAATATGAAAGGAAGCATGCCATATGTGTAAAGCTTCTCCCTACGCTTGAAGGTTATCAACCGCTGCTGGGCACTGAGCACATCATCGACTGCCAGATGCTTATTGCGGATGGTACTGACATTCCAGAAGTTGAAAACGGCCTCACCAACTAACATAAGTACTATGCCAATAATTGGTAGCCATGAAACGCCGACGATGCTTCTTAAAGCGTAAACCAAAAATGGTAATATCACCAATTCCCCTACGCTCCCCCAAATACTCATCTGCTTGATCCACGACACATGACCTTTCATCGCCTCTTTCAATAGGCGGAGACTGACAATCTCCTGCTGCTCCATGCGGTTCTTAAACTCTGCGACCTGACTGCGCAGTTCTTCTAGTTCCTGTAAGTTGTTATTCTGATTCTCCATAATTCTTATTTGGGTTTAATCGTTTGACACATTCTTTAATTCCTCTTTGATACGGTAGAGACGCACAGATACGTTCTTGACCGTGATGCCCATGATAGCAGCAATTTCCTCGTAACTCATATTCTCTAACCATAACAGAATAATGGCGCGATCGAATTGGCCAAGCTTCGCAATTCGCCTTCGAAGCATATCCATCTGCCGAGAGTTCTGGTTGCTTTCCATCTCTTCATAGGGGTTGATGTCCATCGTCAGTGGTACCGTCTTGTGTCGCCGTTTCTTTTTGTCGAGCGAGATGCACACATTCAGGCTGACGCGGTAGATCCATGACCGCACATCACTGCGCCCCTCAAACGAGGGCAGACTCTTCCATAGGTTGATGAGCACCTCCTGAAACAGGTCGGCCACCTCGTCTTGGTCGTTGGAGAACATGTAGCACACGGTGTAAATCGTGCCTCGGTTCNTTCCTGACCATTTCTTCAAATTCACGTTCTAAATCGTTCATTCTTTCATGATTCATAATTCGTCATCTGATAGTAAGTCATGCTAAGGAGGTAAAAAACTACATAATCGGATGACTTTATTTTCAAAGATAGTTATTTTTACCTGTTTTTTATTAAGAAAGACAATGGATATCAACTTAATATGTAAAACTACTGTGCATATCTTATTAATAATGGAATTATACAAAAAAGCGTAACGCATATTTGTATAATTGAATTTGGCAGACACCAATAAAAACACCAGCGAGACAAACAAATTCAAATTGTTTATCTCGCTGGCATTAAATGGTTTTAGACTTAAAGAAGCCTATTAATACTCATCCTCGTTGAAAACTTGGTTTCCGACGATTCTATACTGATTATCAATTACTTGCATTATAATTAACTATTTTTAGCCAAACAAACCGCACTATCAAGGACGATGAAAGGCGATTGCAATGCAAATTGGACAAACAAACATCATTCAGGGCTCTTCCCCTCCATTTCCCCTCCCAAAGGGGAGGGGGCGGGGGGGGCTTAGTTTTTGCCCAGGATGATATTCACCAACGCTGTGACGTCGGCAATGGTTATCTGGTTGTCCTGGTTCACATCGGCTGCAGCGTGGTTATACTGACCTGTCGTGTCCTTACCGAGGATGATATTCACTAACGCCGTCACGTCGGCGATCGTGATCTGTCCATCACCGTTCACGTCGCCCAGCAGGAAGGCTGGCTTCTCCGTCAGGTAGCCCGGATTGCTTGCGCCGCCATCGATGTGGGCGTAGGCCTTATTCACGTGGGCTTGATCATACGTCGTGCCCTGGCCGCCCACGAGGTTGGTGCAGAAGGCGAACATTGCATCGGATTCCTCCAAATCGGACACATCCCAAGCGTCACCGACATAGATTGTCTGCAGGCTGGTGCATCCAAAGAACATAAATTCAGCACTCAGTAGATATGAGGTGTCAAAACTACTCAGGTCGAGCGTCGTCAAGCTGCTGCAACCTGAGAACATGCTGTTCATGTCATTCGCATGCGCCGTGCCGAAACCGCTCAGCTTGATATTCGTAAGGCTTGTGCAGTCGCTGAACATTCCATTCATGGTTTCCGCCTCGCGATTGTCGAAGTGGCTCAGGTCGAGGCTTGTCAGACCAGCGCAGTCGAAGAACATATCTTTGAAGCTCTTCACTTTCTCCGTGTTGAAACTGCTTAAGTCGAGATCTGTCAGGGCGCTGCACTCATAGAACATCCCTTCCATATACATCACGTTGCGCGTGTCGAAGCCGCTCAAGTCGATGTTAGTCATGCCCTCACAATAATTGAACATATAACTCATGTCCGTCACGTTCTGCGTGTCGAAATGGCTCAAGTCGAAGGTATCCATACCCCAGCAGAGCGAGAACATCCAGCTCATGTCCGTCACCTCGCTGGTGTTGAGGTTTCCCATTCCAATGATACTCGACATGTTGCCCATGTCTTTGAACCAGCTACAGGTACTGGTCGGGCGTGCGTCGGCAAACGAGGGGTCGAACACCACCGTAGTGACATTCGCGTTATTTCCGTCGCTATTCCAACCAGGAGAATCATTTCCCGCGTTCAGGTCATACGTCGTCTCCGTCGCTCCGATGTGTGTCGCCCTATGTCCGTCGTGGTAGAAGGTCAGCGTCAAAGTGCTGGAGTCGTAGACGACGTAGGGAACAGGTTGTGATATAATGACTTCGGATGTCACGTTCGCACCATTAGCATCCTTCACATATTTATCCGTGAAAACTGCATCAGCTGGCTCAATAATGCTCAACCCGTCCATAAGGCTTAACGACGTTAATCCTCCTATGCTGGCTGTCGACCCAGTAGCCTTGACTACTGTTTCCTCTCCTGAAACGACAAGAGAAGATATGAGTGAGGAAAGACCATAAATTCCATATTTGCCTTGTGTAGTCAAATGTACACCCCCACAAATCTCTAGCGTTTTTGAGTTGTTAGATATAAATGTGCCAATATTAGCTGCTGAGATTAAAAGAGTGCCATCGCCGCAAATATATCCTGATTGATTGAATTGTATTCCATTATTAACGGAATTAGCAACGGTGCAATCGCCTTCTATATTGATGCCCATCCCCGAAAGACCCACATAGATGGCGTCATTAGTTCCACTACCCGTAATTGCAATAGATGCGTTTTTAAGATAGAGGATGTTCTCATCTGCGTCATACCAAACATTCATACTGCCTGAACGGTATTGTTCCAGTATGCCCTCATTGTTGCCGGCAACAAGGATTCCAAGCCGGTCTTTGTTTCGACTAGTCACCTGATTTCCCTTAACATAGAGGTTGTAATTCGCCAAAGGCACCTCAATCTCTACCCATTCGTCTTGCACAGGTTGTGAATTGGAGTCCACCACATATTTCACAACTGGATTGTATCTTCCACCTGCGGGAGTAACAATCTCTTGACCGTCTTCAAGTGTTATCGATTTCAGTCCAAAAATGCTATAGGTTGATCCCTTGGCACGCAATTCTGTTTCTTTTCCCCTCATCACCAGTGTGCCTGAACTCATGTTGCCCTCTGTGCCGATACCATACGTTCCGCCCTGGGCAGTCACCCTAGCACTATCGGCAACCGTGAGGCAGATGTTGTAGTTGGCGCCGTTACCGTCAAGGATGATGCCGCAGTTTCCGCCTGTGAGCGTTAGACTTCCATCGCCCTCGATTGAGACCGTCTTGCTGACCTTCAGTCCATTGTAGTTGTTGCTCGTGATGGTATTGTCACCAATTAAGCGCAATGTTATTCCCTCAATACCCAGTGTTGCGCCCTGGGCTGCTTTGCTGCCAACGTCGATGCTGGCATTGTTTAAGGTCAATGTGGACTTGCCGTCAAACGATACAGATCCGTCACCCAACACGTCGTCCATGTTGCGGCTTGTCACCTGTGTGCCGGCAACCCAGATATCGTACTTCTCGCCAGAAACGGTAATGCTGCAGAATGCGGTCTTGTCACCTGCTACTGCCCTGATGGTGGCAGTAGCTTCCACATCGGCATCATCGGCAATAGTCACCACACCATTATTCACCGTAGCCACACTTGTGTTGTAGCTGGTCCAAGAAATGTCTGCCTCGGCATTATAAGGCAACAGCAACGGCGTCAGTTCAAGCGTCGCGCCAGGGTCAAGTGTCACCTCGCTGGGCAGCAACTTCAGTTCTTCAAGTGCTGGAGCCGTGACATTCACTGTCACCGTGGTTGAGGCTTCGCCATTGTTGACTGACACGCTATAGTAAAAGGTACCCGAAGTAGCTTCGGTAGCATCTATGCTGAAGGTCTGACTGGCTGTATCGAAGCTGATCACGGGGGCGCTTCCCTGTCCACCGGTCTGTGTGACCGCAAAGTTCCTGATCGTTGACTTTGCCGGGCGAACGGTAAACTTCAATCCATCCATTGTCTCACCCTTGCCGATGGTGAGATCTGCATTGCTATACAAGTTATCTACTTTATAGAAACCCAGCGAGGTGGCGATATTTACCTGACAAGCATCGGTCGCTATGTCATTATAGCCCTTGGCGTATTCCACACGCAACTCCTTGTAATTGACCATCGTACCATCTTGTGGCTTGAAATACACGGTGGTGTAGTAGGTGTTGGCATCTACGACTGTGGTACATGCTCTGGTGGTGTAGTAACTACCATATTGCGACGCGCGGCTTAAGCCTGCCACCAGCCATTTGCTGCCAATGATTCCGTTGAATGTCGCATCAGACGGTGTCGGTGTGACGACAATCCTATACACTTCGCCACATTTCACGTAATAAGCTCCGAGGTCATCCTGTTCCACATCAACATAATACAGTACATTGTCACCTCTCGTCTCGACTCGTTTAAAATCCATTACTACATCTTGTACATATGTAGTCGTGCCGAGATAGATACTGGCCATGCGCACATCAGTGCCGGTATAAGCGGTCTCTGTCTCCTTTACACGGGTATAGACATAGTTGGTCGCATCGGCAGTTCCGCCGAGGAATAACGTTGTCTGGGTTATAGGGTCAAAGGTTTGGCTGTTTGCCCAGTCACTCTCAGTGAGGGCACTGACTGCTTTCTTTGTGTTGAGAATGATATATTCCTGTGTGGACTTAGGGTTTGTCACACGCACCTGATTATTGGACACCAGCAGAGTGGGAGCTTCCACGTCGACAGAGCAACTCGACTTAGTCATTTTACGGGCAGAACTATAAAGGACTCCTTCATAGCCTTGAGCAGTAATCCTGACACGTAGGTATTTGTCCAAGTCAGACGTATTGACAATGTAAACGGGCCGCCCGTTTGAGTCGGTGTCGCCTTCCACATCTTCCCATCCAGTCATGGTGGCAGCACTTCGTTGCCACTGTGTCGTCAGTGCAACATTATTGCTATATAGCTTATTGACAACGCCACTGAGCGTATAACGCACCCATGACCCAACAACAGGATTCGCTGTGTCAAGATTTACCGTACCAGACAATGGCGGTATACTAATCTCAACATACTTCGCAGTTGTTCCATTGGCATCCACAATTGTCTTTTCGCTCACTGCTCCGTTTGCGGGGGCAAGAATGGAAAGTGGCGAGTCAATGGAGATTATTCCATTTAATGATTTGTTTTGGCAATTAGCCATGATATAACCTCCATGAATATTGATAGCATTATCGGCATATATACCCGTACCGGCGTATGATTGGATATTTCCGCTATTGATGTTGACATCACCGTTTGAAGCACGGATGCCAGATCGTCCGGATGGGGCCCAGGCTATTACCCAACCATCCTGACCGGAATTGATGGAAACACTCTGGGATGCCTCTATTGCGTTGTTATGTGTAGAGATTGCATTGACATTACCATTTATAATGATGGAGCCCTTTGTGCAATAGACTGCCAAAAGGTCACTAGAGACCGACGCACTCCCGTTAATTATCATATCTTGACATGAAAAAATCCCACTGGCACCATGTGATACAGAGACATCGCCATCAATGGTTACCTTTCCCTTGTTGGTCTTGATAGCGGTTTCATTACCGCTTTTAGCTTTGATGGTACCATTCAGGTAGATGTCTCCTTCAGGGGCATATATGGCTCTGTAACCATATGCCTCAGCTTTGACCGACTGGTCGGTGATGCTGATGTTGCCGTGGCGGGAGTATATGGCGTCACGAGCAGCATCAATACTCACGGTTCCACTATTGATGACAACATCTTGGTCTGCATTGATGCCGTCACCGTCGTTTGAGGTAATGCTGATCTTGCCATTTGTATACACAGAACCTTCCTCTGACTTAAGGGCATCAATGCCAGCTTTAATCACTACCTCTGAAGCGCTATTGATATTGATGTTATTCTTTGCCCAAATACCAGTTACAGCATTGACTACCACCTTCGAGTCAAAAATGTTTATAAAACCTGATTCTCCATATATGGCCGTGTTGTTTCCACCAGTAACAACAAGGTTTACCGACTGAATAGTCAAATTTGCCACGTTGATAACACGTCCAGCATTCACCATTGTCAGGGTGTAGCTCTCTTGCCCTTGAATTGTCAGTGCGTAATTGCCGTTGATGTTTTTAAGCCTCTTATTCTGATCTATTATCAGTTTACACCCCCCAGTTAGTGTGACACTGGCATTGTCAGGTAATGAACTGACGTAGACTTGCCCAACAACATTCATATTCTCAGCCAATGCAGACTGGAAAAATGACATAACAATAATCAGAATCCAATATAATCTGACTATTCTATAGTTTTTGAAGGATTCCATAGTCGTTGTCTTATACTTTATTACTACTGCACACTACAATGTTTATTTGCTCTTACTCATTTTTTGGTAGAAGCAAATTCTCTACTACAGAAAACAACCATCCCACTTAATTGCAGGATGGTTGCTGAACATCTAAGTTTACTTCCCGGTGGGAATCAACAGGAGAATACGGTCATCGGCATCGGCTGTGCTTGTCAGCTCGATGGTCTTCATACCCTTCACTTTAGTCAGTGAGGACGCAGCGGCCTTATAACCCTTTGCCATGAACTGCTCTACATCATTCTTAAACTCCGCAAAGGTCTTCTTGGAAGGAATTACACCTTTCTTCCGACGTCTCTTCACACGGATGATGAAACCCGCACCCGTGAAAATCAATACAATTTCGTAGTCGAAGAACGGATTGTCGAAAGGATTGACCCTCGGTTCGTTCGTAGGCTTAATCGTAGCCAACATCTTGGTAACCAGATCCTTCTGACGAGCCTTACCACAACTCGTGAATCGTAACAAACTCTCTGCAAGGGGAGCCTGGATTTTCTTCAATTCTGTCATAGTTGTTAATGTTTAAAGTGAGAGAATAGTACTGATATCCGTTTCGTCTCTTTCCAAGAGACGGAGCGGAACTAAAAACTCCTTATATAAGCCACATGAGAGGTGCCTCTGCTGCCATTTTGCTAAACAATCATGGGAAAACAACTGTCCAAATACTAATTTTCTTTAAAAAAAGTTGGGATTTGAAAGAAAAACCGTATATTTGTAGGCAAATATCCGTCTCTTGGAAAGAGATGGATTTTTTTGCTAAACAAACGCGTTCATCAGACAAAGATAAAAAGGCTATAGAGATAGTCGTTTTCGTGCATTTTTCTTGGTAGTTACAACAATCCCAGTATCATTTTGTTTGCCTTGTCAACCACAGAAGTTTCCAAAGAAGCGAGGTATATCTGTGTCGTCATCTCGGAGTCATGGCCCATTCCTTCGCTGATAACTGACAGCGGTACGTTCTTCGCCTTGGCGGCACTCGCCCAGGAGTGACGTGCCACATACATGGTCAAAGGACGCTGGAGTTTCAGCATCTTCGAAAGGTCTTTCAGACGATAGTTGACCAGATGAAGGGCATTGTAATATTGCTTTCGCTCATGCCCTGTTTCTTGGATGATCGGCAGCAGGTAATCTGTCTGGTTATCAGGGTATTTGGCAACGATCTCTGCCATGCACTTCTCCCACTTGATGGTCAGTTCTTGTCCCGTCTTTCGTCTGCGATAGGTCAGGATGCCGTTTTGAAGATCAGTCTTTTTTAGGTAAGCCATATCCACGAAAGACATGCCTCTGGTGTAGAAGCTGAACATAAACATGTCACGGGCAAAGTCCAATGATGCGTTCACGGATAAGTCCAACTCCTTCAATGCTTTGACAGCCTTGATGGGTATGGCTCGCTTGACGGTCTTATCTACTCCCGTATAGACGTGACGGAAAGGGTTCTGCTGTGGAGTCAGTCCTTTCTCTACGGCTCGGTTATAGACTGCCCGAAGAATACGCATGTAAAACGATATGGTATTCATGCGTACACCTCTCGCTTTCAGATAGGCTTCATAGAGAAGCATCAGGTCGGAAGTAATACCATCAAGTGGTATGTCCTGCTCCTCTCTAAATGCCATAAAGCTTTTTAGCGTAGCTGTGTAGGTTTCCGAGGTCCTGATTTTGCCCAATTGTTTCAACTGAGCGATGACACCATGCATAAAGGTGAAGAGGGAGGCTTCCTTGGTCATTCTGTGGAATGCCGTTATCACATCATCTGCCGTGTATCTGCGACGTTCCGTTTCCAACTGGCGGATAACTTTCCCCAATCGGGCGATATCCCACGCCAGACGTTCACTGATACCCAATAGGATACTGGAACGATTGCCCGTGACTATCACGGATTCCGCCTCCGCGTCCCATTCGGTCGCGAAGACTTTGTAGTCCGTATTCAACTGACGGACTACCCGGTTGTGGATAATCTGAAAGTAGATGCCTCCCTCCTTGCCTTCTACCGTAGAAGGTCTGAACTTCACCTTTATTGATGTCGTCATATTTTTCTTTCTAATGTTATCTTTGGGCTTATCCAATACCCCAGCCAGTCTTTTTCTTTGTGCCGTCCCAGTTGGTAAGCTCACTATTGGAGCCACCACCTCCTGTTCCGACACTGCCTCTGCCACCAGCAGCAAGGAGTAGATTCGCCATCAAATGTTTGGTGACCGTCATGGCATCACAGAGTTGCCTGGTGCGAAGTGCTGTAAGACCAGCTTTGAACTCGGACATACCAGTCCATGAGACTTTCTCTAACAGATAGGCGGTAGCCATCCTGCGTTGTTTTTCGTCAGTTGGGTCAAAGCATGAATGGATTTGAGTGAAGCATTGCTGTCATTCTATTACCTCCCAATGCCCACCCTTGTCAGGGCCAACACGTTTAATTACTCCGCTCTCTCTGAGTTTGCGAATATTATACTTAATTCCGTCAGTTGTAACACCACACACCTCA
>OCVV011087493.1_pt1 | contig 10074 bp, 4 predicted proteins | sample 1539721 | NCBI WGS metagenome assembly OCVV01 (sample SAMN02144230, study PRJEB22623) | gut metagenome | biome: sheep rumen | host: Ovis aries | place: New Zealand
CATTTCCCAGGCGATGTTTTCGGGCAGGCCGACCTCGTCAAGGCCGAGCGTGGTGTCGGGCGTGATAGTGGAGCGGCCGGTGAGGTTCATCTTGCCGTAGATAACCTTGCGCTGGAAATAGCCCTGCTTGGGCACGTCGCCGGCAATGAAGTCCAGGGCGCCCTTCACGCCGCGGTTCTTAAGCTGCGGAGAGGAAGGCGCAAGCATGCCGGTAAGCTCGCCCATGCTGTCGATGAGCGCCTTGCGGTTTTCGCGTATGTCGAGGCCTGCCTTGGCAGCGTCCTTAAATGCTTTGTTTTGCAGGATAAGCCCCTGGTACAGCTTGTTGGCGTCGTTCTCCATAGTGTCGCCTGTGCGGCCGATAACGATCGGGCGGACTGTTGGCGGAGTAACCGGAACTACGGACAGCGTGTACGCATCGCCGGGCTTCATGTTGTTTTCCTTAAGCGCACGCAAATAGCCGACGCGCTTAACTTTTTCATTAAGGTCGCCCTTGGTGATGCTGCCGGAGTTCATCAGGGCCTCATCTTCGGCAAGCGCCTTGTCCACGTCGATGTCATTAAGCCGCTGCCTGATGTATGCGCCGCCTTTCTCTTCTTCCATCTCCTTGATTTCCTTGGAGCTTACTCCGAGAAGAGAGCGCGCCGCATCTTCGAATACGGGGTTGACGACAGGCTCGACAAGCTTGATGTGCGTCCACTTCGTGCCCTGGAGGCCTCCGGTGAGGGACGGGTCGAAAAGGCCGCCGGCTTCTGGCTGCATCGTCTTGGCGAACAGCATGCGGCCTTCCTTTATTTCGCCGGAGCTGGCAGCAAGGATGTCCTTGTCCGTAAGCGGAAGGGCGTAGAGCTCATCTCCCCTGCGCTCGACATTGATGCCGGCCTGCCTGAGCAGGGCGACAAATCTGGAGAAGGTTTTCTTTTCCTGGGGAAAGTTCGGTGCCATGCCGGCCTGGAACGCCTTCCAGAAGTCGGTATTCTTGCTGCCGCGCAGCACGGTGCTTTCCTTGAGCACGGAGCGCACGTTGTGGGCGATGAGCGCACCCATTTCCATTCCGCCGATGCCTTTAGGGCCTGTAAAGCCGGAGCCTGCGGGAGATTCGTCGAGGTCGTACGGGCCTTCAATGCCGCGCCCCGCAAAGTTCGTATCCGATGTCTTGAACAGCTTGTGCATGTGCTGCACGCCGACAAAGACGCCTGGTATCTTCTTCCCGGACACTGGGTCGAACACGGTTTCACGGTCCTTGATGTTGTACTTCTTCATTTCCCCGCGGACAAAGTCTATGTAGTCGGGCTTGGAGAAGTTCTCTATCTCGTAGGTGATGCCTTTTTTCTTGGCTATCTTGCCCAGCATGGTTTCCATGGTCTGGGACGGGTTGATGCGCGAGATGACGGAAAGGGACGTGAGCACGCAGTCGACAGGGTTGCCGTCCTCGTCGCGGGGCATCTGGTCGTCAGGCAGTATCTTGGAGCACACGCCCTTGTTGCCATAGCTGCCAGCCATCTTGTCACCGACCTGGAACGATTTGGGCACCTTGATAACGACGGAGATGAGCGAGCCTGTCTTCATAACGCCGGTAACCTCGCCCTCGAACTTCTCCTCGTACACTTCGGAGATGTCGTTGTACGGGTGGATAAGCGACTTGTGCAGCAGGCCGAGCACCTGGTTCTGGCGGGATTCCCCGGCTTCGACCATGGCGAGGATGACGGGGTCGCCAGTGACAACCTTTTCTCCCTTCTTGATAACGCCGTCGTCGTCAAGCTTATCCAGCTGCTCAGAGGTGAACGTAGTGGGGTACACGGCGGTGTACTTGCGCTTGCCAGTAACGACGCCCTTATCCAGCTGGACGGAGAACTTATCAGCGTGCACGGACGTCATCTTCTTGGCCGCGCTCTCTGAAATGACAATGCCGTCTTCATGGTTGAGCCCGTAATACGGCATGTAGGCGACGGTGAGGTTGCGCCCCATGGTGAGCACGCCGTCCTTGGTGAAGTTGTTGTCACCAAGGCGCTGCCCAGCCTTTACGCGGTCGCCCTTCTTCACGGTGATATTGTCCGAGAGGAAGGTTTTGGTTGCCAGCGGATGGTCCGTTTCGTAAGGAACCTGGTATTTTTTGCCGTCGTCGCCCTTAATGACGACAACATCCGGAGTAATGTCCGCGACAACGCCATCGACGGGGCTTTTCACAACGGCAAAATTGCCCACGGCGGCTTCCGGAGTAGGCTTGCCATTGGAGTAGGCGGTGCTGACAAGGCGCTTTTCGGGCTCAAGAAGCGGAAGGGACTGCTGGATATGCTTATCGCCCATGAGCAGGCGGTTGCCCTGCGACGCATTGAGGAACGGGATGGTGCTCGACGTATATGTAATGAGCGCAGCTGGGTCGCTGATTATGTAGTCCAGCTCGGAGTACTTGCACTTGATGATTTTGCCGCGGTAGACTGCGCTGACCATGTCGCCAGGCTTCTTGGCGGGCTCCCACTTGGCCAGCGGGAATCCTACCTTCTTGTTGTACAGGTCGATGACTTTGACAGGCCCTTCTTTGCCGGTCTTGGTATTCTTTACGACCTTATAGAACTCGTGGTCGTCACCCTTAAAAGCACCAATCGTGGCGTGCGCGTCTATGCCGACCTTGAAGCTTTCAGGCGCTGCAATGGGGTCAATGACGCCCATGTAGGACAGGTTCACGCCGCGGGTTTCAAAAGGCACGGCGCGCTCGGACGAGATGCCGCCTTCGCCGAGGCGGGTGATGATGGACGCGGAGTCCATGAATTCCATTGGGTTGATCTGGGAAGGTATCCGGGACAGCGAAGATCCAGTGATGAACCGCTGCAGCGGCTTGGTGAAGTACACTGGGGAAAAGGCATTTTTGAGCGCCTTGTCGTCGCCTGGTTTATAGGCGTCAAGCTTGGACTTGACCTTGGGAATAATGTCGGACGCCTTGTCGATAACTTCCTTGAACAGGTCATCTACAGTATAGATATGCTGAAACTCAAGGTTGTCGCGCTCGTCAATGTCGGCGGTTTCCTTGTACACGGAAAGAATCTTCTTCATCGCGGCCAGGATTGCCTGGACATTGACCGACGAGAAGGATGTGCCGAGCGTGATCGCGGTTGTTTCCGGATCTATGCTCGTATTGGAGAAGTACTGACGTATGGCGCGGTCCTTCTCCTCATTGCTATGCCTGTCTTCAGAGCCGTCCTGGGTTTTATACTGCACAAGCTTGTCATAGAGCACGTTGCGGGTGCGGTCCATCTGGGACTGGGAGTACTCGTTCTTCTTGTACAGCTCCGTGCCTATGGCAGCCTGGATGTCTTCAGGGCCGGCGCCAAGTATCTTGAGCACGGCAAGCGCAGGCATTGTAGAACCGAGCATGTCGATTTTGAACATGCCGGTGCTGGGGTCCATGATAAGCTTGAAGTTCGCGCCCTTGGCAAGGTTGAATGCGCTTTCCAGCTCGTCGTTGCCGCGCTTGCGTGTGTAGATGCCAGACTTCGTGCGCATCTGCGAAACGATGTTGTACTCGTTGCCGTCGAGTATGACAGTGTACCTGTTGGTATAGTACGGCACGTTGAGCAGGCGGTGCTTGCGCAGCTCGCCAACCTTCTTGCCAGTTTTATCAAGGATGTCTATGTCCACGTACACGCCATCAGACAAGTTGCCCTTGGACATGGAGGCGGCCTGCTCCTTCGACGGGAGCACGTCCTGCATGCGCACGTCCACGTTTTTCAGGACGGCCTTGTAGTTGTTGCTCTCTATGGGAAACTTGCCTTCGACGGCCTGCTTGATCTTCTGGTGGATCTCCGCGCGGATGGTGTCTGGACGGCAGACTATTTGCCTGATGCTCATACGTTCTCCGGAACAACAAGGTATTTCACTACTACCTGGTAGCACCCTTCCTTATCGAAGGTGCCTGTTTCGCTGATAACCCACACGTCGCCAGGCTCGACTTCCTTCTTGTCCTGGCAGCGCATGGACTTGGTCATTATGTCTTCAAGCTCCATGCGCGTGGCTTCGTTGGTGATGCAACCGACAAAGTAGCGGATCTCAGCATTGCTGACCATCTGGCGCTCCTGCTTCTTTCCGCCGCCGAATATCGGGTCGTAGAAGTCTTCGCCGAGCTCGTCCTGAACCTTCCTTATTTCTGCTGATTCCTTGCCCATTGCTTCTCCTGCTGTTCCAGGGTTATGCGTTTAAGTTCGTCAACAATGCCCTGCTTCTTTTTGGCAGAGTTTGCCAGGTACTCGTCTATGCCAGTGCTGGCTGGCCGGAAAGTCAGCCGCTGCCACAGAGTGCGGGGCAGGGTAGAGTGGTATTCTTCAATTTTCAGGTTGCGCTGATCTTCAGGCAGGTGCGCGTGCGACATGTACCTGGCCCCGCGGCCTTCAACCTGCGTTATCTTCGACTGGTTGAAGTGCGGCTCAAGTATCTGGAGCAGCCTCGTGCCCTTGAGGTCGAGGCCTTCAGCGCCAGAACTGGAAATAAGCAGCACTTCAGGCTTGCCAGACAGCGTATTGAATCGGTTAAGTATGTCTTTCTTTTCGTTTCCGCTGACACCGCCAGTGAACACCATTGGGTCTATGCCCTGACTGCGCAGAACTTTCGCGTACGGATTGAGCCCTGCGTCCACAAAGTTGGAGTAGGCAACACCACGGAAATCCTTGTCAGCCTTGACCCGCTCTATCATGCGGCGCGCTGCTTCCTGCAGCTTAGGGCTGTCAGTGGGATCGCGGTATATGTCGTGATGCCCTGTAGAGTCGGACACCTGCCGTACGCCGGACGAGAACGTATTCAATCCGTGTGACTCGCGCAGCGACATGGGAAGGTTCCTGCGGACCTTGTTCAGCAAGGTGCTCGGGATGCCTTTCATTATCTGCCTGTACAGCTTCGCCTGGTCGCTGTTCATCTCCACGTCGACAACTTCGTGCTCAATAGACGGAAACGCGGAGCTGCTTTTTGGCGTGTCATACAGGTCTACGTACTTGCCGAGCACGCGGGCCAGCGCCTTCTTATTTTTAAGCTTCCACGTAGCGTCATCAACAAAGGCGTGCTCGAAGTCAGCGCTGTTCTCCGGCATCTTTACGGACGGCTCAATCAGGTTGATCAGGCTGGATACGTTGCTAGGGTGGTTGTACCCGGCCGTGCCAGTAAGCATCAGAACCTTGTCTGAGTTGCCAATCACAGGTTTCAGGCTCTGCACCAGCCCGGTATCGGAGTTGCGCAGCCTGTGGGCCTCGTCCATCACCAGCATGTTGTAATGCTTCTTGGCGAGGTGGTCGGCGAGGTTGCGCGCCCTTTCGTAGCTCATTACGTCGAGCGTGCCTGGAAAATCAATGCCGTGCTTCGCCTGCTCCTTGGCCACGTTCTGCACAAGGGAGGCGGGCGTGATCATAAGCGCGCTGCTGTTCTTATCGGCCAGCGCCTTCTGCAAAGCAGCCAGGGCTGTAAGCGTCTTGCCAGACCCGGTGGAGTGATACGCTATCAGTCCATGGGGGGCGTTATCCGCATACAGGCGGTCGAGCACGCGCTGCTGGTGTTCCTGGAGGGTGGGCATTACTAAGGACGGTATTTTTTAGTTATTTCAGCTAATGGGTCACTGGCATTCATTGATGCCATCCTTTGCGCCGCACCGTTCAGAGCTTGCTTCTGCGCGGCCGCCCATTCTGGGCTCCCCACCCTTAACGTTGCATTTCCGGCATTGCCTATCTTACCAGCGTTAGCAGGAGCAACTTTTTTTGCAACCGCTCCAAGCCAGCTACCAAGCCCAGCTTCTTTTATAAGCTCTTGCAAATACAGAGTCTTTCCATATTCAGTAATCATTTCTTCACCTTACTGCTGAGGTTGTCCGCCGCCGGCAGCGTCCTGCTGGCGGAGCTGGAACATCTGTTCCTTAACCATGGCATACATCACGGCGTCTTCGTTCTGCAGCTGGGCCATGGCGGAGCGGCGCTGCTCATAAGGCATCTGAAGCAGCTGCATTGCCTGATCCTGTGCCATGGCGATCATCTTCTGCTGGTTATACGGCGGTATGTGCCCGGTCTCCATGGCGGCCATGTCGTCCTGGGCCTGCTGGGCAGCGTTCTGCTCGCGGTCCTGAATCTCTTTCTGCACTTCCATCTGGGCGTCGTGGTCAGACAGGGTTTCCTGGCGGAGCTTGCGGCGCTCGTCGTCAGGATTGAGGTTGAGCGCTTCAAGAACGGTGCTCATGGAAACAGCCTGGCCGGCCATCTGCATGATCATCTGCTTGTTCATCATGTCGTCAGCGAGGCGGAACGGCACAAGCGTCACATGGCAGTATTCCGTATTCAGCTGGGCATTGATCATGTCTATCACCCAGTTGGCGAACGTCTGCAGCGAGTCCGTAACCGGCGTAAGCTGGTTTTCAAGGATGCGCAGCCCGACGCCTGACGCCTGGATGGTGGCGTCGCCCATGAGGATGTTCGGCGGAATATCCAGAGCCATGGCAATTTCGTTCCTGGCGTCCTTGATTTCATCGGTGGGGGAGAGGGCGCGGCCCTGGGAGCCGACGTTGGTTACGCCCGTGGGGAAGGGAGCCAGCATCACGTAGTTGGGGTCGGCGCGCCACCTGTCGATAGCGGTCTGAAGCTCAACGCGCCAGCGCTCCATCGAGCTGTACACGGACGGGTCGTTTGTGCCGTTGGTCTGCGGGAACAAAATTCTCTGCGGCGTGATATGCTCCATGCCGATGGCTTCAGCCGCCTTGCGCAGCACAGAAACATACATGAACGTCTTAAGGGCTGGCAGCATCGGAGAAATGCCCCAGCCGGACGCATAACCGGAGAGCGTGGTTACGCGGCTGTGGAAGAAGTTTTCGCCAAGCGCGACGTTCTTGCCCTGAAGCGCGGCGTCAACAAACAGCTTGGGAGTGTCGCGCAGCACGGTAATGTCGCCGCGGCGTATGGCGTTCACCAGGTTTCCGGGCAGGGCGTAGTAATACTTGGTGCCGCCGGTAATCGGGTTCTGTGTAAGCTCTATCTGCTTTGGATCCCAGCGCACGATGCGTATCTGGGAAATGTCTCGGGAAGGAACGTCCTGGATTTCGGCAGGCCCATGCCATCCGCATGCGCAGTCGAGCTCGATGCTTTTCCTGCGGATGGAGAACTTCGCCTTGTCCAGGGCGGTTATCTGCTTGCATTTCTGGCACTTCAGAAAACGCTTGAAGGGGAAGTAAACAGTACGGAACCCGTTTCCATATACATACCTGTCCGTACCGAGGTCGAGCAGAGCTTCCTTAAGATGTATCTTATCTATAAGGTCTTTCGTTGATTCACGTATCTTTGTGGATTCATCGACAAAAGAAAAGCCGGTAACGGGATAGTTTACAAGCTTGCGGACGCAGTTGGCTATCACCGGCATGGAGTTATACAGGAGCTCGCACCACTTGAAGCTGTCCTTGATGCTCTGAGGAAGCATCTCGGACAGGTAGTCGAACATGGGGTTGTTATATAGCCGCGCATACTTTGATTGCGCAGGCGGGATGAGCCCGGATGTATGTGAGAGTACAGGAAAGGCCATGATTTCTCCGTTGTTTTGCTTGCTTAAATATTGCCGTGCTGCGGCTTAAAACTGGGGGTGTTTCTTCGTTATAAGCCCGCGGACTGAACGGTCAGTCCACACTTCGGCAATATTAACTTAACGGAGGACAAAAATGCCGCAGCTTCATTATGACCATGAGCACCAATGCTTCTGGTATTCAGCAAACGGTGCCGTTCAGGTGCCTGGAGCCCTTAAAATGGGCATGACCAAGTATGCGTTTCTGGATGAATATCCGAGGAATGCACGGATAATCACGGAATTTATCCGCCAGCACAAAACGTACGACGTCACGGACGCCGCCCTTCTGCGCATGAAAGAGATTCTTGCTCAGGAGAAGGCGCTGTCGAAGCCGGTGACGGCGTCAAACTATGCGGAACTGTTCCGCATGAAGCCATACGACCACCAGGCAAAAGCAATCGAGTACATGATGGTGTACCCGAAGCTGATGCTTGTTCTGGAGCAAGGGCTGGGCAAAACTTTCATATCCTACATGGCTACAAGGATATGGAAGGAGAAGGCCATTCCGCACAGGGCCCTGATTGTGTGCCCGCGCATCGTTCTGCCGAACTGGCTAAGGGAGGTGAGCGAGTACACAGACATGCACATCCTTCCCTACTATGGATCGCAGAAAGACCGTGCCAAGTGCTACGAAAGGCTGAAGCACGAGGACTGGGACATGGTAGTGACCACCTTCGACATGCTCATCCAATCCGTTGGCGGCACGAAGGGAATGTACCAGGAAATGCTGGAAGCGCTTGGCGACAGACGGCAGTACTGGGTGGAAAAGTGGCTGTCTCACGAGAAGATAACCACTGACGAGGCGGAGGTTATCCTGGCCGACAGCAAGAAAGGCTCCGAGATAATCAGGGCCAGAAAAATCGACCTCAGGCTGCTGCCAACGGCAATAATCAAGAACATAAAGGCTAGCGAGGATCCGCTGCAGCAGCTGCTGGCGTTGCCGTGGGACAACCTCATCGTGGATGAGGCGAGCCGCTGCCTGAACCCGACATCGAAGCGCAGCAAGGCAGTCGAGGCGCTGGCAGACAGGGCGAAGCGCAAATACCTGCTGTCTGGCACGCTGTGTGTGGGCCGTCCGACGGACTTGTACATGCCGTCGAACATACTGGACAAGTCCATAATCGGGATGAACTGGTGGAACTTCCAGCATACGTTCTGCGTATACGGGAACATGTACAATCAGAACATCGTGACGGGCTATAAAAACGTGCCGCGCCTGAAGGCCATGGTCGACCCGTACATCCTATCCATGAAGCGCGAGGAATGCCTCGACCTGCCTGAGCGCATAATCCAGGAGCGGTACTACGAACTGTCGCCCAAGCAGGTACGCCTGTACGACGACATAGTGTTCAATTCCTGGACGCCCGTGGAAGGCGACGTAGGCATCCAGGCATCGCTGGTTATCCAGAAGAACATCAGGCTGTTCCAGGTGCTGTCCGGATTTGTGAACCTTTCCTACAACTGCACGGCGCTGTGCGGCACATGCGAGAAGATTCTCGAATGCATGGACAGGGGAATAATGCCGAACGACCAGCAATGCATAAACCAGCGCCCGATAGCGGATGCCCAGCGCAGGCTGGAATTCGATACAGGCAAGCTGTCTCTGCTTGAGGAAGACCTCGAAGACCTCGATGGTGAGAAGGCTATTATCTGGGCGTGGTACAGGTACGACCTTGCCCACATAGCCGAATTCCTCAAGAAAAAAGGCATAGGCTTTGTGACAGCCGATACCAAGGACTGTGACAAAATATTCAATGAAGACAAGACGAAACGCGTATTTCTGGGTCAGACGAGGCAAGGCATAGGCATCACGCTGAACTCTGCGGCGACGATGATCTACTACTCGCACGGGCCTGACCTTGAGGCGCGCCTTCAAAGCATGGACCGTAATTACAGGATCGGGCAGCAACGCTCTGTTGTCGTGCACGACTATGTATGCCGCGGAACCATTGAAGAGAACCTGCTCAAGCTGCTCAGTCACAAGGAGCTGGTTAAGGACGTGATGCAAGCCAAGACCGGCTGCATGTACTGCGAGAAATTCGCGTCGTGCCTGTCCGGCGGCAAGGTGAACATGAAGGACGTCTGCCCACACCACGAGGCGATGGGCAAGGCGCAACGCAAAGTCAAGATGGGGCTAGGACATGTACATGTATAAATACAAGGCAATGTTTTTGCTGTCGGTTTTCGTATTGGCATTGGCCGCCTGCCTTTCGGAGCAGGAGGTTGAACAGGTGCAGCCCATTTCCGAAGAATACGGGGCCATTTGCTTCTCCGAGGAAGTGGAGCTTCTGGCGCTGGACGGCAGGGGCGTGAAACTGCACCGCATGACGCGGGGATTCCGCAACAAGAACCCCATGAACGTCGTAGCCATGGGCAAGAAAAACCAATGGCTGGGGCAAGTAGGCAAGGACGACCAGGGACTTGCCAAGTTTGCAACGTGGGAACACGGCCTGAGGGCCGGGTACAACACGTTGAGAAAATACAGGGACAAGCGTGGTGTTG